>ENA-ORBV01006262-ORBV01006262.1-microbial-mat-metagenome-genome-assembly--contig:-NODE-6262-length-21142-cov-4.264799_pt1 | contig 21142 bp, 15 predicted proteins | sample MGYA00237777_ERZ505514 | MGnify/ENA primary metagenome ERZ505514 (study PRJEB26160, sample SAMN06269048) | microbial mat metagenome | isolation source: Oligotrophic lake microbial mat | place... | reverse complement strand
CACCGGGCTTTGTGCGCTCCACGCAGTTGCCAGTGCTTTGAATCAGCGGTTGTTCGGCTAATCGGTTTGGCTAATCGGTTCGGTTAGCCGGAGGCCAACCGATTATTCGAAACCCATTGACCCTCCGGATTGCTGTTCCAGGGCCTACAGCACCGTACTGGATGACAGAGTCCTCACATTCCTCCCGATGCGAAGTTGCTATGAATGATGCTATTGGCAACCTCCTCGATTTTATTGTCGCAGCCACCGGCCTACTCAACTCCCTGCTAATAGCTAGTGGTAGCTTGCTAGTCAACTAAATTGCAATGATTCTGTCAATCCTCACAGGTGGCAGCGGCAGCAGAGCTTGCAAAAGTCTGCTGCGCCAAACTACTTCCTGTCATCCTCTCCTACATCCCACTTGTACTGGTAGTAGTAGGGCTACCGCCGCCACAACCCCAACAATACCCCGATTCCTTTCTTCCAACAGCAGTACCAGTAGTAGCAGTGGCAGCTCTACCGCAGTCGCCTTTGATCGCGATTTGAAAATTCAACAACGCAACAATGCGGCACGCGCCCATCAAGTTTGGAAAGAGGATCCCGATGCGGTGGCGTACGACTACTTTCGAGACGAAATTGCCCGCCGACTCGTGGATCGCCTCGACGATATTAAACGGGAGGAAGGCTTTCCACTGGCTCTGGATATAGGAGCTGGGTGTGGACATGTTCATCGTGCGATTTGTGCCGATGCCGCGATTGATGGAATGGGAGGGATTGGGGGCGTTCGAAAATTAGTGCAATTGGAATCCGCCCACGACATGTTGCATCGAGATGACGAGGATGAATTTGAGGGCATGGATTTGTGCGATACTTATCGAATGCAAGCCAATGAAGAAGATACATTGCCCTTTCCCGATGGTACTTTTGATTTGGTCATTAGTTCTTGTGCCTTGCATTGGATCAACAATTTACCAGGACTCTTTCGAGAAGCTCATGTATGTACTGTGCTGTGTTTTTATTTTGAATATTGTGTCTTGTCTCTATTTTGCATATATTTATTTTTCGCGCCTGTTTTCTACAACCTACAACGATGCAACAACTATATACAAACAAACAATCAACAATACTATACTGAATTTTACAACAGCGAGTATTAAAACCAGATGGATGTTTCATGTTTGCCATGGTGGGTGGAGAAACACTGCCGGAACTACGAGTGGCCATGGTCATGGCCGAATTGGAACGAGAAGGAGGCGTCAGTCCCCACGTGGGTCCCTTTGTCGAATTGTCGGACGTGGGTTCCTTGATGCAACGCGCCAATTTTGCTCTGCCGACGATCGATGTCGATACGATCCATATTACCTATCCCGATGCCTTTGTCTTGATGGAACACCTTCAACGCATGGGAGAAAGCAATGCGAGTATCAAGCGACGAAAAGACCAAACCTCCCGAGAAACGCTGCTGGCGACGGCATGTATTTATGACGAACTCTACAGTCAACAAACACCGGACAGTAATGATGAGACGGACGAAAAGGAAGTTGAAGCCACGGCCCAAGTCATTTTTGCCATTGGTTGGACACCGGATGCATCGCAGCAACAACCCGATTCCCGAGGCTCGGCGACCCACAAAATTGGTGAAATCGTGGTGGATAAGACAGAAACCAACAAGTAACTCCTTTATAACCATTTCAATTACAAATACTTGTAGCTCAATATGATGATTCATTAGAATATTTCCGAGTCATGGAAGCTATCCTCGTCCCAATCAGCCAAATTATTCTAAAGTGACGAGAAAAGGTTTTTCATCAAGTCCATCTTAGAAGGAACATACACATACCGGTACCAGTAGGCCTACTCTAGCTACCGGTTGCTAAGACTACTATGTAGTAGGTTACTATTAGGCAATTACGGCTGTAGGGTGGGGGATATCATTCTAAGACTAACTCTAACTCATAAGACGCACATCTTTTCTTTAACCTGTGCAGATACTTTATCCGGCGGGTTCGCTTGCTAAATTCCGGTTTCGTACATTCGTTTCATCCGCAAGGCCGACCCTATCCGTTTCCGGGATCCACAATGCGTAGTTAGGGTTAAGGTCGTACTTCGTACTCATCGAACCTACTGGACGCACGTAACACCTAACACGCACCGTTGTTAATTAGCCAATCATGTTTATCGAAATGAGGTTAAGGTTATTTGTCATTGGTTTCTTTCGTCGTTATTGCGTTCCAATGACAGAAGACACATCCTCGTTATCACTACAACTGTCATTAGCTACAGCACAACACAAGTTGTAGACCCTGTTGTTTCCACCATGTCGTTGCCAGATGCCGTCCTTCAGGAGCTTAGGAACACACTCTCTCTTCACTGTCGGGAGACATGCTTGGTTGAATTAGCGGCGGGAGCGAAGATCGAGAAGCAGGTTGACTTTTGCTACAAGGCCTTTCATGGAACCGAGTCTCATCAATCGGTTGTCGATCTTTTGTTAAAGGGATCCGGCTATTATGCCAATGCCTTCGAACGTGTGGACATTGAGGTCAACCGCGCAGGCAATGAAGACCGAGCGTCACTCGGTGTTGTGTTGGAACTCAAGGAGCACTTTCACTGCGACCCAAGCTCTCGTTATGCAGTGCACGACCCTGGCTTCACTCGTGCCGGCATTTCGCGTCAGAATGACAAGGGGATTGCTGGTCGCATCATTTATGATAAAGCCCTACAGGTCATCGCCAACTACAAGCATGCTCTTAAACACTACAAAGAGTACATGGACGAGGATGGCAACTGTCCTTCTGGAAAAGGCCTAGAAGACATGTTGCTTTATGTCCGGCAACGCATGTTTGTGGAATTCAAGGGCTGTCGCAACAAACCGACTGGAGCTGCCGGAAGGAACAAGGCCGAAGTAGAAGAAGAAAACATGCCAGTTAAGTGGTTCTTCAATGGTTACTTCGCCTTCGTCTTGTGGGGACCGAAAGGTTTGAGTTTGGAGACGATTAGCGCCTTGTCCGAGGATGGCAGGGGCGTCAAAAAGCAAAGTCGTGCTGACATTAGAAAAGAACAGGCTCTGAAGAACGAGGCCGAACGTCAGGCTGGCGCAGGCGGACATGTACCAGAAGTGTGCCGTCGTGGTGTGTCCTTGACCCATAAGTCAACCGTTGCTCACATTGCCCTTCGCGAACACAACGACCATGCAAGGACTTTGCGTGACATCGTCACTGGTTTGCTCACCGACAGTAAACAAACAATGGAAGAGTGCCGGCTCTGTTGCGAACAATTGAAGGAGAACCGTGGTAACCCTTCTGAAGAGGCAGTTGTCGTTCCATGGAAAAAAGATCTTGAACGATCTCTAGTTGACATTCGCAAGAGACGTGCCGAGGTTGAAAATGAACTCCGTGAGCATCTCAAAAAGAAGCCGACACAATTGGATTCTCTGTGCGATCAAGTTGGTGACTTTGGTACCGTTGCCACTGCTACTGCTACAACGTCCTCGAATTGTCAAACTCCCCGCGGCCGTGTTGTCTCTGTTCCCTATGATAGGACCGACACCAGCGTTCTCACGGAAATGCAGGCGCAGGGGACTTCCAAAGAGCCTATCGCAGTGGACAAGGACCAAGATGACAGCGACGATGAAGATGAAGAGGGAGGCGGCTACTCGTCAGATAGTCGTGCCGACAAACGATCCTAATCAACAACCATTGAAGCATAAAAGAATTTGGAATTCGAGTAGGAAAATAAAGATAGGAAATAAAATAATGAGTAGAAAAGATATTTGAAATTAACCAAATTCTATTTTAACACTATGTCTGGTTATTTGTAGGATTCCGTTGTTTTTCGCGACGCGGCCATTTGACTTTGTTGTGACGGTGTAGGATGTCGAAATGCTCTACGAGTCGGTGTCTAAAATCGAAGTAAGAGAGACTATTCAAATGTATCCTTCCGGCTTCATCACGACGAATGTTGCTGACAATGGCATCGTCAGCTTCAACCATGTCTTCATCTCTTCGCCTCGCGAGAACGACATTCTCACAAGCTTCGTTTTCGTGCTCACGGCTTCCAAAATTCTGCAGTTGATTGTTGTTAAGTCGCCGGATTGCAAATGGAGCAAGTCTACGGCATTCTTCAGTGTCATTCTTGCCGCAATCTCCTTGCCATTCGACATCCATTCCATCAACTTCAAGTAGCCAGTTGTGCAAGGCACAGCAGGTTAACCACATTCTATCTGCAGCAACAGGCCCTTCCAAACGAATGCCGGTTTTGAGTGCTCTGAACCTGCCCTTCAATGTTCCAAACACGCATTCAACATCCTTTCTGAATGACTCGATCCACTCTGACAGTCGCTGATCAATGACTAAAGAATGAACTTTACCGGGAGCTTGAGTGCATGACCAACGATGATAACCATTGTCAGCAAGTCCCCAAGCGCCACGGCACTTCTCTCGTAAGACATCGGATTTGCCTGGTTCGCCGGCCCAATAAAGAAGATCGAACGTCGAGTCATCCAAAAGCTTTCCCTTATGTGTTCCGCACATGAAGTCATCAAACCACGCAAGCGTCTTGTCGTTCCATCGAGAAGGATGTCCGGTAGTGGAACTTAACATTCTTCCTCTGTGATTGACACAAACATTGTAGGACCTTGTGGGATGGGAACTCTTAAATCCACTGTGGGCTTGCTTCAAGTTATGTTGGCATCGCCACATAACAACGTTTGTGGCATCGGCAGAGAACCCACAGCCCCATAATCCTCCCACATTAAATTCGTGTCGATGTGTTTGAAATTGATCCGCAGTCTTTGGCATTCTGACATAGAACGGAAGCAATGCAGTTTCCCCGCACTCAATAAACTTATGAAAAAATTGACGATGAGTCTCTTCATCTGTTGCTGTAAACTCCTCAAGATCATCGAATGTCAAACCACGTCCAAGGCACCGCAGCGAACCAAGCAACAAGAGGCCAATTGGTGACGGTGGGGAACCAGAAGCATCTCTTCTCGTCCATCGAGCGAAGAGTCCGTGAACTTTAACTCTTTCCAAAAGCTCCAGGAACTGCTCGTGCGGCATCCTAAATCGTTTGCGGAATTTAGCAAACAGTTTTGATTGCTGTGGTTGTTCTCGGTCATTCATGCAGTGCACTATGCACCAGACAGTTTCCATTGGCTTGAGATGCTTCAAGTTGCCATTTTGGTCAAAGAAATAAGGCCTCAGGTTCTTGAAACGTCGGCGAGAACGTGCCTTCTTTGCCGCTCGACCAACATTCCACCTCCCCTCCTCTTCCCATTCGAGCCGATCCAAAAGCGCTTGGAAATGATTGCGTTCGGCGTCGTCCAATTCAACCTCTTTGTCTAGAAACTGAGCGTGCAAATTTGGGTCGAGGTCACCATTCTGGTCATAACACTCTGCTATGCTGTTAGGGCGACTGTCTGCTTCTATGCGGTCATGCTCCATCATCGCATAGAGACTGCGTTCGTCAAGAGTTTCTTCATTAGCAGCAGAAGCGTCCATCTTGCCATTGCTGCTGCTAGAGACATGCAATGCCATGATGCTGCTGAAGCAATGACATCCGAAAAAAAATGTTAATGCGTGACATTAACTAGCAGCATTTTATTCTGGTGTTTACGTTCAAGTGTCCTGTGCTACACCGAATTGGCGCGAAGATTCGGTGTGCACGAAATAGCGCTACAGGTTAGGGTTACAGTTGGCGAATTCTGATTGGCTAGAGCGATCCCGCATTATGTGTTACGTGAACGGATGGGGTCGGCCTAAGCGGCAATGCTAAGCAATGCCTACGACTTTCGGCAAAACAACTGCTCTGTCAGTCTGTCACTGGAACAATTGGTCATCATTCGTTCCTTCCGTGAAATTTGTTAATTCTTTATAGACAACAAGAGTACATTGGAAGATTCTTACTGTAGTAGCGGTCTATTAGACTACTAGTCTACTACGTTACCACTCAGTAACTTCTCCATTTCATTCGAGAACTGTGGGTAAATAATTACTCCAACCAAAAAAGAATGGATTTAGGGTTTGCTCCTCCGAGCTCTGTAACCATTGAAATGCTGGTACATTTAGGACGAGAAAGAAGACAAACCAGTAGTCCATCCAGTACACGAAAATACTCGCGCACTTTTGCCGTGCAGCCAACCTCCCGGTGATAGCAACCAAACGAGAAAAAATAAAAAGGAAGAAGACTACATGCACAAGTGTAGAAGCAGGCTTGCTGACAAAAACAACCAAGCATTAGACCTATTTGCGCGATACATGACTTGTATTGTCGCAGTTATCTTTACTACTACTAGCTAGCTATAGTAGTAGTAGTTTATAATACTGAGAGCACTGCAGCAGGAGGCCCGTAGTCTTCTTTTTATTGAGCAAAGCAATTAATTAAGACACCACAATGGAGACTCCGCCTTTGAATCAGGAAACCATTCATACGATGCAGCAGCAGCAACAACAACAAGTTGAGCTGCCTCGTGCCTTGGCAACCTTTGAAGCCAAGCAAACGACGTTTACTATAATTGATCCAGCCGATTGGCCAGGTACGGAAGAACCAACTTCTGAATTACCGGCAGAAGCAGAAGTGGGGCAGCCACAAGAAGAACTACCACCACCTCTACCGACAACAACAACAACAACAACAACGAACACGACAAGAGCCAACACGATTCATTTAATCTTGACGGAAGCCACACTCTTGAGTGGAGGCTTGGAGGATTGTCAGAATGCGACGGACGCGAGTTGTTATGCCGGTGTGGCTTCCGTCGCTGCCTTTGCGCGTCACTTGGCCAAGGGTCCCAGCTTGGTCTTTCCCAAGTTGGAAAAGGATTCGCAATTTGTCCAAGTCCATCCGCTCGGTTGGAGTGTCAATCGACTCATTTATCAAGGCCTCTTTCGCTGGAATGTCCTCATGAGTACGCCTTCTTTACTATTACAAAATGCTCGCGATGGATATGGCTCTACGACGGACTTGACGTATTTGCAAGACGAATCCTTTCCCTTTTTAATTACCAACGTCTTACTACCGCCCTCCAATTCGTGGTCTTTTGGATATCACGAATTCGTTCATTTTGATGCCAAAACGGGCATGGCCTTGATGAGCATGGCCAACAGTGGAGAGCCGTTGAATTTTGATCAAATTCAAGCCACCTGGGGAGCTCTCTATAAAATTGCCGAACGGAATCGCAAATTAAAGTGTTTGCCGTCGACGTCGTATACTCCAGAACAAAGGGAGGCCAAAGAACAACAACAAGCCTTGTTTGAATCCTATCAAAGTGTCTATATGAATATTGACACCAATGGACAACAACAACAACCACCAAGTTCCACTGCACAAGATGAACAGACAGATATTCCCTGGGTGACCAATCGGTGTTGGATTCCCGTGGTGTATTTTGACGATTCCGGACAAGGCAATTTTCAACGCTTTGTTCAAGAAATCATGCATCATCCCTATCCCCCCATGCTCATTGTGGACGTCGATCAACAAGCGACCGAAGAGTATCCCGTCCCCACCTTGGTCCAAGTCGATTTGGATCAAGACCAATTGGATTTGCAACAACCACCACCGGTCATTCCGACGACAGACGACAACGATGACGAGGAAGATGATGAAGCTGTCTTTATCATGGAAGTGGATACTCTTTTCAACAACAACTCCACCGCCATGACCAACTTTACCCATACGGCCAATGTTAATCTGACCGATGCTTCCTTTGGTGGTACTTCTTCCTCTACTTCTTCCACTTCCTCTACCACCACGACAACAACTCGGTATGTTTGGATTCATAGTTTTCGACGCAAAGACGATGTCTATTATCAACATCAATTGCATCTTTCGTATAACGACAACAACAACAACAACAACAACAACAACAACAACAACAACCAGGATTCCACCACCACCACCACCATGCCGACCATTGTCAATATTACCTTTGTCGAACACGAAATGGAAGTCTTGCCGGAAGACTACCGCGATGACTTGTATGCCTCGCACATTCAATTCTTACGACAACAAGCCGATGCCGCCATTCAAAACGATCCCCAAATTGGATATTCGACCGAATTTCCCGTTGCCCGGATGGGCGAATACCGACGCTGCCAGGGGGGCGAATGCGAAATTGGCAATCTGTTTTGCGATGCCATGCGGTGGAAGGCCGGGGCCGACGTGGCCTTTACCAGCAGTGGCGGATTGCGGGGCGAAGGATGGCCGGCGGGACCCGTCCAGAGCAGTGATATTTGGTCGTCCTTGCCCTTTCCCAATTCGCTCTGTACCGGTACCATGAGTGGCGTATCCTTGTTCAAAATGATGGATTATTCCATTTCCATTTCCACCTTTGAAGGAGAAGATACCAACGATGGAGAACGATTGTTGCAACTATCCGGAATGCAAGTCATCTACAATACTCTGATTCCCATTGGATCCCATCGCATCATTGACATCAATATTTGGAATCACGAACAAGAAGAATGGATCCCCATTGATCGATTGGGATTGTACACCTTTGCTACCGACAGTTACATGTGCAGTGCCTACGATCCCTATCCTGGATATCTGGGGGCCGATGGAAGTTTTATATTGGAAGGAGAAATCCCAGGAACGGTGGGGGATGGTTTGGTCCAAGCCATTGTGGCGGACTATTTGGGACAATTGGATGGACCCTACGACGCCGGCATCAAGGGACGTCTCGTCAACAATACCGAAGCCTTTGAAGTGATGGATTTGATTCAAAAAGAAGAGTCGTGTCCGGCCAATTCGTACTGGTCCGAGCGGCGCGCCATTTGCTTTCCCTGTCCGGATAGTACCCACATTCGTTTCTCGGACGAACGATTGGATTTTGAGGGACAGCGGAACCGAGACGGTGGTATTATATCCACGGACGCCGAAAATGCCAATGTGACGGATCTAATTGGTACCGGCACCAACGCGACGACGACGAATCTCGAGCTCTTTGAGAATGTCCTGCACGGTCGAATCTTGCTCTTCAATCGGGAATTGACCAATTTCTCGGTGGTTCCCAAAGCGGTTCCCAGCTGGGTGACCTTTGTGGACCTGGAGAAAGGAGTGGCATCGGATCGATACTTTGTGGGTGGACCTCCCACCTTGCTGCCCACGGGTGGGAGTCTCGCCTTGGATTTTATCGTGGGAGACAACAATTTAAAAGCCGGAACGGCCATTGGTACGGTTTCTTTTGGCATTTTGGGACGTGCCATTGTGGGTGATGAAGGTATTCAAGCTTGCGATGACTACAGCCGAGATGCAACCTTTGACATCTTTTTGCGAGTCACACCGCCACAGGAGTTGAATGCCCTTGGAAGCGCGTCCTACATTGGGTTTGCACTCATGTGCGTGGCGCTTGCCACGGCTATGTGCTTTGCCTATTTTCTTTACAAGTACCAAAACACGGCAATCTTGAAGACCATGCAACCCTTATTTCTCATTACGATTTGTGCGGGAAACTTTATCTTTGCCATGTCGATTCTTCCGTTAAGTCTTGACGATCTAATGGTGTCCGATTCGGGAGCAGATGCTGCGTGCATGGCAGTCCCTTGGCTGCTCTCCATGGGAATGACAGTGACTTTTTCGGCATTGTTTTCCAAACTGTGGCGTGTCAATCAGCTTTTTCATGCTGCTTCCATGCGAAGACTAAAAGTCACAGAGAGAGATGTGCTGGTACCATTCCTGGTGATGTTTACCTTAAACGCACTCTTTCTCGTCGTGTGGAATGTTATCGATCCTTTGCGGTCAGAGCGTCTTACAGTCGAGGGGGAAGAGTGGAAAACCTATGCGGCGTGTCGCTCTGATGGGGTCGGCTACATTCTCATGTATTGCGTCTTTGCCATCAACGGAGTTGCGCTGTTGTTGGCTTGCTGGCAAGCTTTCCGAGCTCGCAACATCAGTGCAGAGTTTGCAGAAAGTAAATCGGTCTTTGTTGCCCTAGGATGCTGGTTTCAGGTATTGTTAGTGGGGTTTCCAGCGCTTTATTTGGTTGACCCTGATGACATGGTAACTGGTTATTTCCTACAGGTTGGCTTGATATTCGTCTTAACGATGTCAATGATGTTGATTATTTTTGGCCCGTTACTATGGATGCTGTACGAGTACAAAAAGAATCCTGGAGCGTATGCGACAGCGCGCGGTCGCGGTCGTGGTTCTGTGTTTGTCTCTGGGGCTGGCACGGGCGGCTCAAACTTTGGTTCGTTTGCTGATAACCACCCGAGCACTAAAAGGCTTGAACCTATTCCTTACGGGAATTTGTCCAGTGCCCCGTTCAGTCTGGGCGAATCCAGTAAGAGTAACAGAAGCAGTGGCGAAGCTGGTCCTCCGAAGAAGACCTTCATGGAAGTAGTCGAAGCGGTTGCCTCGGGAGAACTTGTCATCTCAGATGGAAGTTCTTCGTCTCCGGCAGAACCAGAGATAGAATTGTTCGACGAAGAAATGGGTGATGTCAAGGAGGACGAGGAGTCAGAAAGCGCGAAAAATAACAAGGAAGAGTTCATAAATGAACCAACCTTTGGTGTCGAGGATGAGTTCTTAAATGCGCTCCTCGCAGGGGCCCCTGACTCGGAGACGGAATCGGAAGTCGATGCGCAGGGGCGCTCAAATCCAATTAGCATGTACACAACAGAGCCACGCTCAAACTCTTTCAAGGGACTGATGCCAGACAGCTCCATGCACGACTCGGATACTTCCGTGCCGTTCACTGGCAGCGGGGATTTTGGATCCATGTTATTTCACGATGACGACGACTCGGATTCATCTGTTCCATTCCAGGGATCCGGAAAGGATGTTTTTGAAGATGAAGTTGGCGAGAATGACTCGTCAGAAGCAACCGACAAAAACAACAATGACCCCTCTGAGCTTTCTCATGGGGACTATCTTGACCCGCTGGCGATATCTGGTTCGGGCCGGCAACCCGATGACAGTAGTCCACCGGCTGGTTTTAACCGGTATCTAATCCCAGGCAAAAAACTAACTCGTGACAACACGAAAAGTCTTGTCACCCTAAACGACAGTGATACTGCAGACTCCAGTGAGGAACTAATGGAAAACCCACCACAAACAACAATTACGGCCGTTACCATCGAGAAGGGGAAGGCCAGACGCGAGTCCGAAGTTCCCTTCTCCAGCCGTTTCCTGCGATACAAGGATACCCTGAGCCCAGTGTATGTAGTCCATGAACTGATTGACCCGGCGGAGGAACGAGTGCGGCAGTATCTTTTAGCGGAAGACGAGGCTAGTCTCCCCGGTCTGATGAAGGAAGATAGCAGCAGGGAAACGAAGAAGACAGAGAATCGGAAAAAGCACGGGCATTCCAGCCTTTCCAAGCTCAAGGGTACCTCTAAAAGCTTGCGATACATCCAAGATCTAATAGGCGACTCGGAAGGTACTCGGTCCATGCGACCAGGAATGTCGCGCAAGAGCCACAGCGTGGCATCGAGAGATAGAAAACACCTCATGTCTGACCGCAGTGACCCCCTCCATGGACAAACTAGACACTCGCGACAAGATTCCTTGCAATCGTTCGAAAGCGATGATCTCTTTCCGTGGGAAAAGGAAGGACGACTTTTTCCGTGGGACAAAAAGGCCAAAGGCATGTTGGGATCTCGTGTGCCGGACGGTGAGCCGAAACAGCCCAAGGAGAAAAAATCTAGCAGTTTCAAGAGTACCATTGCAGCTTTGCAGCAGAGTTTTTCCTCTTTTGTGGTGCCGGGAATGAAAGATGGTAGCAACGATTCCAATGCCGCCGGAAAAATGTCTAGCAGTCATCGTGAATTCAGTACACGACGAGGGCTTGGCGAAAGCGATAGTGCATTCAGTACCCGACGAAAGCTTTCCGACACGAAAAAGATATCAAAGTTTTCCATGAGTATGCCGGCCATGAATTTCGACTTTTTGCCTGGCAAAAAGGACGGTAGTGTCGACAGCGAGGATGCCAGTGAAGGAGAGGAAGTAGATGGTGCAAATAAGCTCGTCGCGATGTTTGAAGAGAGCAGCGGAAGTCTTGATCTTGAAAAAAGCGATTCGGAGGCAAAGGACGAGAGTGGCGAGAAGAAAACAACCCCAGCAGCAGCAACCACATCAGCAGAACCTCCACCTCTTGCATCCGTGCCTTCTGCGGATTCGACGGATGAGCAAGGGCAGGCATCGTCATCAGAAGACAAATTCGAAAATGAACCAGCGAGTTCTAAGGAGGGATCTGTCGTTATGGACGAAGCAGCGAGTTCTAATGAGGGATCTACTGTCACGGTAGAACATGGAAACCAGACCACAGACAACGAGGCCCAGCCTTCGATCAGTGAAGAGGAGCCATCATCACCCAAAAAGAACTGGGCACTTCGAAACCAGTGGGAGAGTAAGAAATGGTAGCTTAAACGATTTATCAAAATATTTTCACGGAGAATCGGGCGGAAGAGATCTTCTAACAAAATCCACATGTACACATAATAATGAAAAATAGTGCTGTGTTTTATCAGTAAATGTTTTGATGAAAACAGTGCTGTGTTTATTGAGGAAGAGGCTGTATGTGCTGGTGTGATGAAGCAGGCACAACGCTGATCTATTATCATAACAGTATCCAAATCCATTTACTGCAAATGGGTAGCAGGACCCCTAACTAGACACCAAAGAAGTCTCAATAGACAAATTGGGAGAAGTCAAAGAACTAGCTGAACAGATGCTACATTGCAAAGTGGGACCAAGGGTCTCTTAGACAAAGAAGAGAGCCTTATAAAACAAAACATTGACTCTGAAGTGCAACACACAGAATTGCCCATTGTGGTTAGAGTTTGTGACTCAACCAGGGATTCACTCACACTCAATCCCAAAATCCTCAGCCTTACGGCTGCCTTGGTTGCATTTTTCTTTAAGGAGTTCCTCTGTCCAAAAGGATGAGGAAAATCCAATGTTCTGGGAATTCCTCTTTTCCTGCTCCTTTTCCTCGTTTTCCTATTTTTTTTGAAAGTGCCAAAAGGAACACTTAATTTGAGGAAAATTGAAGGAAAAGGAAAAGCTAGCTAAACTTTTGCTTTTTCATGTAGACTCACAAACACTGGTTAAAGTTTACAATCAACATAAAACTGTTGTAAACTATTATTTTTTAAGTCTACAAGGAGCACAAGCTAGTAGCCAGCAATACAAACAAACAAACACACTCCACTGTTGGCTTGCCACTCACCCAGCACATGACTTACTTGGTTTGCAAATCTTCTCTCTCATGGACACCATGACATTGCATGACTGACAAGTCGGGGGTCTCATTCAATCCAAACATTCAAAAGCACGTGCACAATTTGTTGATCACATTGCAGTTGGATCAACAATGTTGATGATTTTTTCCAAAAATATGCAAAATTATTCAGATCTGAGTCATGCTTCCTCGGGAGCAGGAAATGGAGGAAAATGCTCTGAATCATGCTTCCTCGTTTTCCTGCAGGAACAAGGAATCGGGAAATAGGGTCCAAAAGGAAGGGGAAAAGAGGAAAAGCAGAATTCCTTAAAAGAAAATGCAACCAAGACAGCTGCTAGTCATTCCAGTAGAATTGGCTACAGAATCGTAAAGACATCATGCTTCTGGCGGAGCATGATTGCAGTCTGCTTATGTCACATGACGGCTGATTGTTTCTACTGGTAGAACAACAGCAGCACAAAGGGACAGAAATCTTCTTTCCACAATGTTGCATGTCATCTACAAGACATTGAGATCACAGTAAAAAACGAACAAAGTTATTTCCCAGTTGCAACTGTTCTTCGCACAGAAGCTTTGTTGAACACAGCACAAGAGAGGATTAGATCAAACGTCTTTGTTTGAATCTTCTGTCAACATGCCTTTAGCTTCAGATCATTGCTAAGCCTATGTTTTTTATTTGCAAACACTCAAAATGCCTGTAGCTTTTAGCGCAGTGCATTGCACAACAGCAGCAAATGCTTTGTTTTGTGCTAAAGCACTAGTTCACATTTGCAGTCTACATTGTCATTCTTGTGCACCAGAGTCCAGTCCCCAAATGGGGATGATTGAAGAAGTTGCTGCAAATGTCAAAACAATTGGAAAATGGCGCTGAAGAGGAACTGCTGTAGGGATCAGATGAAAGAGATGTTTTGTTGACAAGGTGTTCTCAGATCAAGTTTCTTTTTCATGCAGACACAAAGAGTCACACTGAAAACATCCTGACTTCAGACAAAAGAGCAACCAACACAAGATCCAACAAGCAGAAGCTCAACACCAAGAGTTCAACAGAGGCTGAGGCAGCAGCTGCTGATGATCCAATCTCATTGGAATTGTGGACAAGGTTGTTTTTAAAAGAACATGTGTGAAAGCAAAATGACAATTTATCAAGACACTGCAATTCTCATTGTGTTAGTTAAAAAAGAATGTCAAGGAAAGTTTTAGCAAAACATCTACAGCAGCCGCATCACCATCGTTTGTGCTTTTCCCAAGGAATTCACTGGCAAGAGATGCCCAACTATGGAACATTGTCTAACTCATGACATGATTGGAGATCATCCAAGCAAACATTTGCAAGACCACAAGTTTGAAGAAGCACACAATGCAAACCCATCCCAACTTTATGAATGTTCTCAGATTGGACAACATAAATGTGTTGGAGCAAAATCTGCAAGTGCAGTTTTGACTCAATAAGACAAGACCTCAAAAACCCAGATGCAATGTCTGAATGTCAGATTTTTACTTGTGTCTAAGCACCATCTACGTAGTCAATCATCAAATCACCAAATCTGGAGTGGTTAGCTGTGCAGCTGTGTTTGCCTGTTCTTTGGGGTTCATTGTCTGCAGTTGTCACCAACTCATGTTTCAAAGGCACGAGCTTCCTTCAACACAGATCCTGGCCTGTCGCTCAGACAGAGAGCTCATCCACTTTCTTGACAAATTTTATTGAGCTCGGCTTCATCCAACATGCATTGAATGCAATTGATGAATGGCTTCTGCTCTTGAATTTGGCCTGATTGAGACATCGCCATGAATCAATCCACCTTTTTCTGCAGCAAGTTGTGGCTTGATCAGAAGATTGAGAAATGGGAACAGAGTCTTCTCCCGATTCTGAGATCACCAATCTTCAAGCCGCAAGAATGTTGCAGAACGCCGCGCAGACCTGATCGAAGGTTTGCTCCTGGCTGTGGACAGCCTGAAGATGACGATGGAGGGGTTCTGTGTCTGTGAAAATGGACTTGCCAATGCCAGCGCAATTTGAAGTTGCCCGCATCTTGAATGTCGATGGCCAACAAGTTGGATGTGCACTGCCATGGCTGCTAGATGCTGGCATGTTTTGATGAATGACTGCGACAGTCGCGGATTGATTCTGTGGGAGGATTGAAAACAATGGGGGAAGGCATGCTGCACATCGTCTTTTGCGCCGCTACCCACAAATCAAAGTGCACGTGGATGGTTTTTGCAACAACTTGTTCATTGATTTGTTTCACACTTGATGTCTTTGACATCATCATTCAGTCAGGCACAGATGCAGAATGATGATGACCCAAAACACATGGCCCAGGTGGAACTCAAATGACCATGGTGACCGCAACTCCAGCAAAATCACAATCCTTAACCTCCATGAACAATCCTTGCTGCAGCAGTGCTTTGCTGCACATGGTGCATTCACAGCAGCAGCAGTGCAGCAACAACAAGAAGAAGGCCAAGAGAGCAGTTGCTTGCACCGAGTCACAAGCTTGTTGCTCAACTGACACATGGATTGACATGACACACAAGAATGGAAATTTGCTTTTTGTGTTTGTTGATGTCCATGTTTGTTGGTGGGATTGGTCATGTCCCAATCAATCTTTCAGTGACTGTGGCATGTTGCAATCCACCAAATGTTGCAGTTCTGCACCAAAAAGTGCTCCAATGTCATGCGTGCGACAAAACAAGTGTCAAAAAGATTTAATGTCGTCAAGATGTCATTCCCTCTGGAATGTCTCACTACAGTCTGAATTGTAGAAAACTTCATCATCAACAAGAACAAATGGTTGCTGGAACGGATCTGGGATGCATGTCACGAAGTGACATTTCTTGAATCGGTGATCATCTGTGCTTTTGAATGTCCCTTGCACGAAAACAACACTCTCCTCAGCATCAAGACAAAATTCATTCAGGACAGCAGCATCCACCAATGGCAAACAAGTCTTGCAAAATGTTGTGTTGTGCCAACATCCATCCATGATTTTTCACTCTTTGTTGTTTTTGGGCTGGTTCAGTGGATGGCTGTTTTGAAATTGTTGGCCCTGTCGTTTTTGAGTTTGTGTGCGTCCTTGCGTTGGTGTCAACATTCTTATGAGATCCTAGCTAGTGCGCGGGTCGGATGGATTGGTTCGGTGAAGAGACTTATGGTTCTCGATGCCCCTCCCCGCTCGGAGCAGCACTGGTACGGACAGCAGTACAGTTTGAGTACAACGTACTACGTTTTGAGCGGTTTGCGGCAACATATCCACGTTACACAACTACGATAATAGCTAGCTAGCTAGCTAGCTAGACATGTAGCTATCATTCAATCGTAAAAGGCGTGAACAGTGACAGGGACAACAATAAATATGCAGTTGAAGCTACAAAGCGACTTCCACCAACACCATTGATGGATATTGATGGCAACAAAGCAACCCCACAAGGCCACAGCAGCAACCCAGTCATCATCTGTATTTTCGCAGCTAGCTACTCTAGGTAGCACTGATAGATAGCTTGGCTGTACAGATTACTGTAGCAGCGACAAGAAAAAAGCTTGAGAGAGTGCTTAATTGTACTCACAACAAAAGTAAAAGTGTGCACCAAGCCTCATTTTTTCTCCTTCCAGAATCAAGCTTGTTATATAGCTAGTAGATTGAGTGCCATGAAACACAAGAATGGAAACATGTTGAAGACCTCACGCTCATGCTTTTTCTCTGGTTATTGGAGGCCCTGTTTGCTGTTGTTGTGGTTGGGTGTAGCTCAATCCACCCCTACGACGATCTCCTCTCTCTCACCAGGTGGAAACAATGCTCAACCACAACAGGATGAGTACACCGAGATCCATCTCTACGACGACACGAGCTCGAGTGTTCCTGCTTACCGAACCCCACAAGACGAGCAAGAAGAAAAAGAAGAGCACATATTATTGACGCCTAGCTTGAGCCATGCTCGAACCAGAAAGACACAAGAAACAAGAGAAGACGTTGTCAACTTTGTCTTTACCGCAGCTACCTTGTTGAGTGGAGACTTGACGGAGTGTCACAATGCTACCGATCTAACATGCGAAGGTGGTGTGGCGGCTGTGGCGGCTTATCTACGAACTTTGGCAGGCACCGATTCCAGTGGCCAATCCACCCCGACCTTGGTATTGCCCACCTTGCAACGAACGAGTCAATTTGTCATGGTCCATCCTTTGGGATGGTATGTCAATCGCTTAATTTTACAAGGCATCTTGGGGTGGAAGCTCTTTTTGAGTCCCCCCAGTCTATTAGTGCAAAATTCCACCCACCGAGATTTGTCCTATCTCCAAAATTTTCCTTTGGTCATTAGCAATGTCAATATCCCACCCGACAATTCTTGGCATAGCGAACATGGCAGAGGACAGCATCGATATGTCTATTGGGACGATGCTACCAATTTGGCCTTACTTACGATTGTGGACAATGGACAGGTACTGAATTATCCACAAGTCGAGTCGGCGATTGGGTTGTTGGAAGCCGTGGCACAAGAAAATGCCAACCTAGGTAAACATTGTGTTTATTCAAGCAACGACGACGGCGATGATGAAAAAGAAGCCTTGTATGCTTCCTACCAAGTGTATTACAACGGTCAAGGCGTGGTTGCGGATCAAGACAGTACAGCAAATGCAACAACCACGGACACAAACGATCGTCCCAAATGTTGGATTCCAATCATTTTCTATTATGATGGAGAAGCCGGCAATTTTGATCTCTTTGTTCATGCCATGCGTCAAGCACCGCATCCACCGGCGATTATCTTCAATGCCGAAAGGATCAATAATAATGGAACCTACGCAGAGCCCACTCGAGTGTCCCTACTCTCTTCAGAATCAAATACCACCAATCAACCGTCGCAACCACAACAAGCAATAAGAGAGAGTAGCATTTGGATTCATTGGTATCCACAAGATCCGTCGCAGTATGGACAACATCAAATTACGATTCAACGTGACAGCGAGAAGAATGAACCACCCTCAATAACCAATCTCACGTATATGCAGTATTCTCTTGCCGATTTGCCCGAATCATATAAAGATGATGTTTACGCCCAACATATTACTCTCCTACAAGAGTTGGCCACCGAAGCCATGGGCCACGACACCGTGGTGGGCGAATCGTTGGCCATGCCACCCCAACGAGAGGGGGCTTATTATCGATGCAATGGAGGAGAATGCGAATCGGGAAACTTGTTTGCCGATGCTCTTCAATTCAAAAGCGACTCGGATATTGCCTTTCTTTCCAGTGGTGGTCTTCGTGGAATGGGATGGCCGGAAGGCCCGGTACTGTTATCGAACCTTTGGGCTACCTTGCCCTTTCCCAATTTGATTTGCACAGGTAACTTATGCTGGAGTAGATGACTTTTTCTTGAAACATTCTTTCCAAAGCACAACAACGAACAATGCTCACGTCTTGACTTTCGTTTGATTGTCCACGCAGGCACGATGAGTGGTCTTTCCTTGTTCAACCTATTGGAATATTCCATGAACAATGCTACATTTGAGGCTGTCACAAGTAATGATGGCGATCGTTTGCTACAAGTCGCGGGGCTGAAAATACAATATAACCCAAACGTTCCAATCGGAGAGCCGAAATTGGTTGCTGTTGACGTCTGGAACCGACAACAAGACGAGTGGAAATCATTGAAACCGAATCACATATTCAAGTTTGCAACCGATGACTATATGTGCAACGTCTATGACTTATTCCCAGATTTGCTGGGTGTCAACGTCCCATTTAGTATGCAGGGGGAAGAGGGCGGGGCGGTTGGCGACATTCTTGTGCAGGACGCAGTTGTACAATTTTTGCAACAACTAGCACTACCTTACAATACCAGCATCAGTGGTCGGCTCGTGGAGAACACAGAGGGACAGATATTGCAGCTTTTGAAGGGGCAAGATGATTGTGACACCCATGAGTACTTGTCCGACCAACTCCTCGCGTGTCTTCCTTGTCCGGATACATCACATGTGACCTTTTCAGATGATGTCATTGAGTTGTATTACGAAAGTAACAGAACAAAAGAAGAGTATCTGGTAGAGAACGCTGTAGTGGCAGGCGCCAATTTGTCAACTTCAGCTAGTTATGGGAACAATCGCACAATGGGTGGTGAACCCTCAGAGAAAGTTGTTGGCAGAATCGTACTCGCAAATAGGGCCACCAGAAACTTTACAGCCGTCATTAAACAGGTATGTTTGCCCGGCGTTCCTCTTTTTTTTGCGCTGTCAGATTTACCCTTAACACCGTTTCGAAATTATGTTTCACGCCACAAAATCAGATACCCCCCTGGATAGATCTCGCCCCTTCGGATAATCAAGATGGTGTCATCGACGAGGAACAGAAATACCTTTTGCCGTCTGCTGCCAGCATTGCCCTGGACGTGAAAGCACGGGTTACAGATTCGACACCTCCAGGTGTTGTTGTAGGGACAGTCTCTCTTGGTATCGTTGTAGTTGAAAGACCAGATGACGACCCTGGGATTCGCACTTGTTACGCGTCCAGCAGTGACAAAACATTTAATGTCAAGCTCACGGTCGCACCTCCAATCGATCGTAGTTACATGGGACGTGTTCGCTATGTGGGATTCTGTTTAATGGTGGCGGTATGGGCGACAACTTTTGGGTTCGCTATCTTTGTATACATCTATCGGAAAGCACGTATTGTGAGAGTCATGCAGCCCATGTTTCTGATCATACTCTGTGTGGGAGTTTTCATCCTTGCCAGTACCATCCTGCCAATGTCCTTCGACGATGACATTATTTCGCAGGAGCAGTGTAGTCGCATGTGCGCAACAACTCCATGGTTTGCGAGCATTGGATGCTGCATTATTTTTAGCAGTCTTTTCAGCAAGCTCTGGCGGGTCAACAAGCTTATTCATGCAGAGCGCTTCCACCGCTTAAAAGTCACGGAGAAGGTGAGCCAGATGATCATTTCTTCGTTTGTGTTTCTTTCGTTCTGAGGCCTTGTTCTTTCTAATTTTTTATGTTGTGTGCCCAGGATGTGATAGGGCCTTTCCTGGTCCTCTTTTCACTCAACGTGATATTATTGACTGTATGGACAGTTCTAGACCCATTTCGGTTTGTGAGGCGGGCTTTGCCTACAGAGCAATGGGTGACTTATGGCGCATGCGTTACCGGCGACACTGGCCACGTGTTTTCGGGGCTACTGATTGCGATCAATTTTGTTGCGCTCTTGTTTGCCAGTTATCAAGCCTTCAAGGCAAGAGATATTTCATCTGAGTTTTCAGAGAGCAAAAGTCTTGGGCTGGCACTTTTCATGTGGGTGCAAGTTCTGCTGGTAGCTGCACCGTCCTTTTTTTTGCTGGATGTGGAAAATGTGACAGTTCGTTACTTTCTGTTCACCGGGCTGATCTTCGTACTCTCCGAGAGTATGATGGTAGTCATCTTTGTGCCCCTCGCATTGGCTATTAAGGAATACAACGAGAATCCAGATGATGAGGGCAACCATGCAGGCAGCGTACCAGCCACTGGTGCTAGTCGCCGTACAAGTGGTCGCCGTACAAGTGGTCGCCGTACAAGTGGTCCCACCGATAGGGGAGAAATGGCAGGAATCTCTATGCCGGCCGGTAGCAACGGTGACATGCAACCACAACAACAGAATGACGAGAATGCGCATAACGTCTAGTAGGAGAGTTCAACAGCACAGGATGCTGAACCTATTAGTTGACGACGACAACAACAATTAACAAAAAAGAATACACCGATAGTGCCTCAATAATTCGAGAGCATCTTATATTTTTGAAGGAAACTACACAATACAATCAATTTGCACATTCAGCAGCAACCGCTACAGTTGGCTCCTACGCCATTTAATGCGCCCCAATAAACATCCCTGTCGTGAGAAGTCTGTATCGACTTTTCGCACATCAACACTTTTCCTACTGCTACAGCTGTCTCTTATACACATCTCCGAGCCCACGAGACTAAGGCGAATCTCGTATGCCGTCTTCTGCTTGAAA
>ENA-ORBV01006261-ORBV01006261.1-microbial-mat-metagenome-genome-assembly--contig:-NODE-6261-length-21143-cov-6.131349_pt1 | contig 21143 bp, 20 predicted proteins | sample MGYA00237777_ERZ505514 | MGnify/ENA primary metagenome ERZ505514 (study PRJEB26160, sample SAMN06269048) | microbial mat metagenome | isolation source: Oligotrophic lake microbial mat | place... | reverse complement strand
TTAGTCTCGTGGGCTCGGAGATGTGTATAAGAGACAGGACAAAGCCAAGCTGGCTGGTGCCGCCTTGCTGCTCGTGGCTTCGGTGGTCGCCTTCTACGCCCTGGGCAAGCAGGACCTGTGGCTGCGTGTCGTTGCGCTGCTGGTGCTGGTGGCTGCGGCAGTGGCCCTGTTTTTCACCTCCGAGAGCGGCAAGCAGCTCATCGGGTTCAGCCGCGACGCGGTGCGCGAAACCAAGAAGGTCGTGTGGCCCACCCGCAAGGAAGCCCTGCAGATGACCGGTTACGTGTTTGCCTTCGTGTTCGTGATGGCCCTGTTCATGTGGCTGACCGACAAGACTCTCGAATGGCTGCTCTACGACCTGATCCTGGGCTGGCGCTCTTGAAAGACTGACCCATGACCGATCAACAAGCCCTTCCCGACACTTCCGCTGGCGCAGTCCCCGCGGCTGCCGCTTCGAACAAGCGCTGGTACATCGTGCACGCCTACTCCGGCATGGAAAAGGCTGTCGAACGCAACCTGCTGGAGCGCATCGAGCGCGCCGGCATGCAGGACAAGTTCGGCCGCATCCTGGTGCCCACCGAAGAGGTGGTGGAGCTCAAGAACGGCAAGAAGAGCGTCACGCAGCGCCGCATTTACCCCGGTTATGTGCTGGTCGAAATGGAAATGGCCGACGACACCTGGCACCTGGTCAAGCACACCAGCAAGGTCACGGGCTTCATCGGTGGTGCGCGCAACCGCCCGGCGCCCATCTCTGAAGCCGAAGTGGCCAAGATCGTGAACCAGATGCAAGAGGGCGTGGACAAGCCGCGGCCAAAGGTGGAATGGATCGTGGGCGAACTGGTGCGCGTCAAGGACGGCCCGTTCACCGACTTCAACGGCGCGGTCGAAGAAGTCAACTACGAAAAGAGCAAGGTCAAGGTCTCGGTCACGATTTTCGGCCGTGCCACGGGCGTTGAACTCGACTTCGCACAGGTCGAAAAAATCTGAATTCCTCCGTTTGCCGATGCAGCCCCGGCAAGCGATTTCTGTTTTGGGCTGAGTGACGAGGAGCTGTGCAGGATTGAAGATTTCGTCGCAAGCGCGTCGAGATCAGGTTGAGGAGCGCAGCCGTACGTCCGTACGGCGGTCACCGCAGGCCTGATACCGGCGGGCGCAGCACAAAGATTCATTCCTGCAGGCGTTTGAACTCGATAGGAGTGCCACATGGCAAAGAAAATCGTCGGCTTCATCAAGCTGCAAGTACCGGCCGGCAAGGCCAACCCTTCGCCCCCGATCGGCCCCGCGCTCGGCCAGCGTGGCCTGAACATCATGGCGTTCTGCAAGGAGTTCAACGCCCAGACGCAGGGCTACGAGCCGGGGCTGAAGCTGCCGGTGGTGATCACGGCGTTTGCCGACAAGAGCTTCACCTTCATCCTGAAGTCGCCCCCTGCGACTGTGCTGCTGAAGAAGGCCGCCAAGATCGACAAGGGCTCCGGCAAGGCGCACCTGGACAAGGTGGGCAAGGTCACGCGTGAGCAGCTCGAAGAAATCGCCAAGACCAAGATGAAGGACCTGACCGCCGCTGACATGGACGCTGCCGTGCGCACCATCGCCGGTTCGGCACGCTCGATGGGCCTGACCGTTGAAGGAGTTGTCTGATCATGAGCAAGCTCACCAAAAAGGCCAAGGTACTGGCCAGCAAGGTCGACAGCAACAAGCTGTACGCCCTGGATCAGGCCCTGAGCATCGTCAAGGAATGCGCCACCGCCAAGTTCGATGAATCCATCGACGTGGCCGTGCAGCTGGGCATCGACGCCAAGAAGTCCGACCAGGTGGTGCGTGGCGCCGTCGTCATGCCTGCAGGCACCGGCAAGACCAAGCGTGTGGCCGTGTTCGCCCAGGGTGCCAAGGCCGAGGAAGCCAAAGCCGCCGGCGCCGACATCGTCGGCATGGACGACCTGGCGGCCGAGATCAAGGCCGGCAAGATGGACTTCGACGTTGTCATCGCCAGCCCCGACACCATGCGTGTGGTCGGTACCCTGGGTCAGATCCTGGGCCCGCGCGGCCTGATGCCCAACCCGAAGGTGGGTACCGTGACGCCCGATGTTGCACAAGCGGTGCGCAACGCCAAGGCCGGTCAGGTGCAGTTCCGCGTCGACAAGGCCGGCATCATCCACGGCACCATCGGCCGCCGCTCCTTTGAAGACGGCAAGCTGGTGGACAACCTGCGCGCGCTGATCGAAGCGCTGAACAAGGCCAAGCCGGCCAGCAGCAAGGGTGTCTACCTGCGCAAGGTGGCGGTGTCGTCGACCATGGGCGTGGGTGTCCGTGTGGACACGCAATCCATCGCCGCGCAAGCCGCAGCTTAGGTTTTCAGTTTTTGGGCGGCGCGCGAGTCTGGCGCGCGGCCCGCAAGTGTTTGGTGGGCTGGTCGTCGCAAGGCGGCCAGGTCATCCAAGACCGCTGGTGAGGCCCGCAGGGGTTTCGTAATCGAGGGCCACGCCGCAAGGCAGCACCCGAAGCCAGCGCAGATGGCGGTCCCGCTGTGAGTAAGGAAGTCCTTTGGATGTCCCTGTGAACAGATGGCTGCTGAATCCGGTGTGCCGGGTGGGCGTCACAGCCCCTTGGCACGTTTCGCACGTTTTGTGTGAGGAGCAGACCTCTTGAGTCTCAATCGCAACGAAAAGGCAGCCGTGGTCACGGATGTGTCGGCGCAAGCTGGCCGTTCGCAGACGCTGGCGTTGGCCGAGTACCGTGGCCTCACCGTGGAACACCTGAACAAGCTGCGCGTCGATGCGCGAGCCAAGGGCGTGTACCTTCATGTACTGAAGAACACCCTGGCCCGTCGCGCCGTTGCCGGCACCCCGTTCGAGGTGGCCCAAGGTGCCATGGTCGGCCCGCTGATCTACGGTTTTTCCGAGGATGCCGTTGCCGCGGCGAAGGTCATTTCCGACTTCGCCAAAAGCAACGACAAGCTCGTCATCAAGGGCGGCGCTTTTGCCGGCAAGGCACTCAACGCCGACGGCATCAAGGCCCTGGCTGCGATCCCGAGCCGTGAAGTGCTGCTGGCCCAGGTGGCCGGCCTGCTGATGTCGCCCATCCAGCGCATGGCTGGTGTGCTGGCGGCTGTGGCTGAAAAGCGCGGTAGCGGTGTGACGGCTGATGAAGCCGTTGCCGAAGCCCCGGCGGCCTGACGAGTTCAAAGCATTCCTCTTTTTGCAATCAACGTTTCACAGGTAATCAAAATGGCATTCGACAAAGACGCTTTCCTGTCCGCGATGGACAACATGTCCGTGATGGAACTCAATGACCTGGTCAAGGCCATAGAGGAGAAGTTCGGTGTTTCCGCAGCCGCGATGGCCGCTCCGGCCGGTGGTGGTGGTGGCGCCGCCGCCGCCGTGGTGGAAGAGCAGACTGAATTCAACGTCATGCTGCTGGAAGCTGGCGCCAACAAGGTGCAGGTCATCAAGGCCGTGCGCGAACTGACGGGTCTGGGCCTGAAGGAAGCCAAGGACATGGTCGACGGCGCGCCCAAGGCAGTGAAGGAAGCCGTGGCCAAGGCCGACGCCGAAGCCGCACTCAAGAAGCTGGTGGACGCCGGCGCGAAAGCCGAAATCAAGTAAGACGGGTTGGTGGGGCGCCTGTGGCGCTCCGCCCCTCTCGCGAGAACAGCGAACAAGGTCACCGAGGACCGCCGCGGATCCGGCTTTGCCGGTCCGCCAGCGGAGCCCCCTCGGGGGATGGCGAGGATGGCGGCGCAGCCGACACCACAGCCTGGGGCCTTGTTCAGTGTTCTCTGATCCGACTGCAGAGAACGGGTTTGGTCGGGCCCCGGTGCAATGCCGGGGTTGTCCGCCAGCGGCAGGTAGTGGCCTGTCACCAAGCCTCGGGCCGTCCTTTGTGATGCCTGCCTGAGATGCCAGTCAAAGACACCGCCCGTGCCCAGGCCAGGCGCGGGTCGTCTACAGGAGAGTTCAATGGCGCAAGCAACCCCCTACACCTATACCGAGCGCAAGCGTATTCGCAAGAGCTTCGGCAAGCGTGAGAGTGTTTTGAAGGTCCCGTACCTGCTGACCATGCAGCGCGAGTCCTACGTGGCGTTCCTGCAAAAGGACGTTCCTCCAGCCAAACGCAAGCCCGAAGGCTTGCAGGCGGCCTTCCTGTCTGCTTTTCCGATCACGAGCCACAACGGCTTCGTGGAGATGAAGTTCATCGAATTCAACATCGCGAAACCCGCGTTTGACGTTCGTGAATGCCAGCAACGGGGCCTGACCTTCGCCGCCGCCGTGCGCGCGAAGCTGCAGATGATCATCTATGACCGGGAATCGCATCCGGCCAAGGCGGTCAAGGAAATCAAGGAACAAGAGGTCTACATGGGCGAAGTGCCCCTGATGACCGACTACGGCTCCTTCATCGTCAACGGCACCGAGCGTGTCATCGTCAGCCAGCTGCACCGCAGCCCGGGCGTGTTCTTCGAACACGACAAGGGCAAGACGCACAGCTCCGGCAAGCTGCTGTTCAGCGCGCGGATCATCCCGTACCGCGGCTCGTGGCTGGACTTCGAGTTCGACCCCAAGGACATCCTGTATTTCCGCGTCGACCGCCGCCGCAAGATGCCGGTGACGATCCTGCTGAAGGCCATCGGCCTGAACCCGGAAGCGATCCTGGCGAACTTCTTCCTCAACGACAACTTCCGCCTGATGGACACGGGTGCGCAGATGGAGTTCGTGCCCGAGCGCCTGAAGGGCGAAGTGGCGCGTTTCGACCTGACCGACAAAAACGGCAACGTCGTCGTCGAGAAGGACAAGCGCATCACCGCACGCCATGTGCGCACGCTGGAAACAGCGGGCACCGGCTTCGTCAGCGTGCCCGAGGACTTCCTGGTCGGTCGCATGCTGGCCAAGAACCAGGTCGACCCCGATACCGGTGAGATCGTCGCCAAGGCCAATGACGAGCTGACCGAGGCCGTGCTGAAGAAGCTGCGCGCCGCCGGCATCAAGGAAATCCTGTGCCTGTTCACAAACGAGCTGAACCAGGGTGCCTACATCAGCCAGACGCTGGCTGCTGACGAAACGGCCGACCAGTTGGCTGCGCGCGTGGCCATCTACCGCATGATGCGCCCCGGCGAGCCGCCCACCGAAGACGCCGTCGAGGCCCTGTTCCACCGCCTCTTCTACAGCGCCGACACCTACGACCTGAGCCGTGTCGGCCGCATGAAGTTCAACGCGCGTGTGGGGCGTGACGCGCCCGAAGGTGCGATGACGCTGTCCAACGAGGACATCCTGGACGTGGTGAAGATCCTGGTGGATCTGCGCAACGGCAACGGCGACGTCGACGACATCGATCACCTGGGCAACCGGCGTGTGCGTTGTGTCGGCGAGCTGGCCGAAAACCAGTACCGCAGCGGTCTGGCGCGCATCGAGAAGGCCGTGAAGGAACGTCTGGGCCAGGCCGAAGCCGAACCGCTGATGCCGCACGACCTGATCAACAGCAAGCCGATCAGCGCCGCGCTGAAGGAATTTTTCGGCGCGTCGCAGCTCAGCCAGTTCATGGACCAGACCAACCCGCTGTCCGAGATCACGCACAAGCGGCGTGTTTCGGCCCTGGGCCCAGGCGGTTTGACGCGTGAACGGGCCGGCTTCGAAGTCCGCGACGTGCACCCGACCCACTACGGCCGTGTGTGCCCGATCGAGACGCCGGAAGGTCCGAACATCGGCCTCATCAACTCGCTGTCTCTCTTCGCCCAACTGAACGAGTACGGCTTCCTGGAAACGCCTTACCGCCGTGTGCACGACGGCAAGGTGACGATGGAAATCGACTACCTGTCGGCCATCGAAGAAGGCAAGTACGTCATCGCCCAGGCCAACGCCGGCCTGGACAAGGACGGCAAGCTGATCGATGAACTGGTCAGTGCCCGTGCCAACGGCGACTCGGTGCTGCTGTCGCCCGAGCGCGTGCAGTACATGGACGTGGCGCCGGCGCAGATCGTGTCGGTAGCGGCATCGCTGGTGCCCTTCCTGGAGCACGACGACGCCAACCGCGCACTGATGGGCGCCAACATGCAGCGCCAGGCCGTGCCTGTGTTGCGCCCCGAAAAGGCGCTGGTGGGTACCGGCGTTGAACGGGTCGCTGCTGTTGACTCGGGCACCGTCGTGACGGCGCGCCGCGGCGGCATCGTGGACTACGTCGACACCAACCGCATCGTGATCCGCGTCAACGACAAGGAAACCGTGGCCGGTGAAGTGGGCGTGGACATCTACAACCTCATCAAGTACCAGCGTTCCAACCAGGACACCAACATCCACCAGCGCCCCATCGTCCGCCGTGGCGACCAGTTGGCCAAGGGTGACGTGGTGGCCGACGGCGCCAGCACCGACCTGGGCGAACTGGCCCTGGGTCAGAACATGCTGGTCGCGTTCATGCCCTGGAACGGCTACAACTTCGAAGATTCGATCCTGATCAGCGAACGAGTCGTCGCCGAAGACCGCTACACCTCGATCCACATCGAGGAACTGGTGGTCATGGCGCGCGATACCAAGCTGGGCAGCGAAGAGGTCACGCGCGACATTCCGAACCTGAGCGAACAGCAACTGTCACGCCTGGATGAAAGCGGCATCGTCTACATCGGCGCTGAAGTCGGCCCCGGTGACGTGCTGGTGGGCAAGGTCACGCCCAAGGGCGAGACCACGCTGACGCCGGAGGAAAAACTCCTTCGCGCCATCTTCGGTGAAAAGGCCAGTGACGTGAAGGACACGTCGCTGCGTGTCGACCAGGGCACCATGGGCACCGTCATCGACGTGCAGGTCTACACCCGCGAAGGCATCGTGCGCGACAAGCGTGCGCAGCAGATCATCGACGATGAACTGAAGCGCTTCCGCCTGGACCTGAACGACCAGCTGCGTATCGTTGAAGCCGACGCCTTCGACCGCATCGGGAAGCTGCTCACCGGCAAGGTGGCCAATGGCGGCCCGAACAAGATCGCCAAGGGCACGGTCATCGACAAGGACTACCTGTCGTCGGTGGAAAAGTACCACTGGTTCGACATCCGCCCAGCCGAAGACGAAGTGGCCAACCAGCTGGAAAGCATCAAGAACGCCAACGACCAGACGCGCCACAGCTTTGACATCGCTTTCGAAGAGAAGCGCAAGAAGCTGACGCAGGGCGACGAGCTGCCGGCTGGTGTGCTGAAGATGGTGAAGGTGTACCTGGCCGTCAAGCGCCGCCTGCAACCAGGCGACAAGATGGCCGGCCGTCACGGCAACAAGGGTGTGGTGTCCAAGATCACCGCAGTCGAAGACATGCCCTACATGGCCGACGGCACGCCTTGCGACATCGTGCTCAACCCCCTGGGCGTGCCTTCGCGCATGAACGTGGGCCAGGTGCTGGAAGTGCATCTGGGCTGGGCCGGCAAGGGCATCGGTCAGCGCATCGGCAACATGCTGCAGGAGCAGGCCAAGATATCTGAACTGCGCAAGTTCATGGACGAGCTCTACAACAAGAGCGGCGGCCGCACCGAGAGTCTTGACGACCTGAGCGATACCGAAGTGCGCGAGATGGCCCAGAACCTGAGCCATGGCGTGCCCTTCGCGACGCCCGTGTTCGACGGTGCTGCCGAAGAAGACGTGCGCGCGATGCTGAAGCTGGCATTCCCGGACGACATCGCCGCCAGGAAGGGGCTGACCGCCACGCGCACCCAGGCGCAGCTGTCGGATGGCCGTACGGGTGAGCCTTTTGAGCGCCCGGTGACCGTGGGCTACATGCACGTGCTGAAGTTGCACCACCTGGTGGACGACAAGATGCACGCGCGATCGACCGGTCCATACAGTCTGGTCACGCAGCAGCCTCTGGGCGGCAAGGCGCAGTTCGGCGGCCAGCGTTTCGGCGAAATGGAAGTCTGGGCGCTGGAAGCCTACGGCGCTTCGTACATCCTGCAGGAAATGCTGACCGTCAAGTCCGACGACGTGAACGGCCGCACCAAGGTGTACGAAAGCATCGTCAAGGGCGAACACGCCATCGAAGCCGGCATGCCGGAATCCTTCAATGTGCTGGTCAAGGAAATCCGTTCCCTTGGCATCGACATTGAACTTGAGAAGAACTAAGGAGCTGACGCATGAAGGGACTACTCGACCTATTCAAGCAATTCACCCCCGATGAGCATTTCGATGCCATCAAGATCGGACTGGCAAGCCCGGAGAAAATCCGCAGCTGGTCGTTCGGTGAGGTGAAGAAGCCCGAGACCATCAACTACCGCACCTTCAAGCCCGAACGCGACGGCCTGTTCTGCGCCAAGATATTTGGTCCCATCAAGGACTACGAATGCCTGTGCGGCAAATACAAGCGCCTGAAGCACCGCGGCGTCATCTGCGAAAAATGCGGCGTTGAAGTCACGCAGACCAAGGTGCGCCGCGAGCGCATGGGTCACATCGACCTGGCCGCGCCCTGCGCGCACATCTGGTTCCTGAAGAGCCTGCCGTCACGGCTGGGCCTGGTGCTGGACATGACGCTGCGCGACATCGAACGTGTGCTGTACTTCGAAGCGTATGTCGTCGTCGACCCGGGCATGACGCCGCTGAAGAAGTTCAGCATCATGACCGAGGACGATTTCGAGGCCAAGCGCGTCGAATTCGGTGATGAGTTCGTTGCGCTGATGGGCGCCGAGGGCATCAAGAAGCTGCTCGAAGAAATGGACATCGATGCGGAGATCGAAAAGATCCGCAACGACCTGACCGGCTCCGAGCTGAAGATCAAGAAGAACAGCAAGCGCCTGAAGGTGCTGGAAGCCTTCAAGAAGAGCGGCATCCGTCCCCATTGGATGGTGATGGAAGTGCTGCCGGTGCTGCCGCCTGACCTGCGCCCCCTCGTTCCCCTGGACGGCGGCCGCTTCGCGACAAGCGACCTGAACGACCTGTACCGCCGCGTCATCAACCGCAACAACCGCCTGGCGCGGCTGCTGGAGCTGAAGGCGCCGGAAATCATCGTGCGCAACGAAAAGCGCATGCTGCAGGAAGCCGTGGACAGCTTGCTGGACAACGGCCGTCGCGGCAAGGCCATGACCGGCGCCAACAAGCGTGCGCTGAAGTCGCTGGCCGACATGATCAAGGGCAAGAGTGGGCGCTTCCGCCAGAACTTGCTGGGCAAGCGGGTGGACTACTCGGGCCGTTCGGTCATCGTCGTCGGCCCGACGCTGAAGCTGCACCAATGCGGCCTGCCCAAGTTGATGGCCATCGAGCTGTTCAAGCCTTTCATCTTCTCGCGCCTGGAAGCCATGGGCATCGCCACCACCATCAAGGCGGCGAAGAAGGAAGTGGAAAGTGGCACGCCGGTGGTGTGGGACATCCTTGAAGAAGTCATCAAGGAACACCCGGTGCTGCTGAACCGCGCACCGACGCTGCACCGTTTGGGCATCCAGGCTTTCGAGCCGGTGTTGATCGAAGGCAAGGCCATCCAGCTGCATCCGCTGGTGTGCTCGGCCTTCAACGCCGACTTCGACGGCGACCAGATGGCGGTGCACATCCCGCTGAGCATCGAAGCGCAGATGGAGGCCCGCACGCTGATGCTGGCGTCCAACAACGTGCTGTTCCCGGCTTCGGGCGAGCCGAGCATCGTGCCGTCGCAAGACGTGGTGCTGGGCCTGTACTACGCCACCCGCGAGCGCATCAACGGCCGTGGCGAGGGCATGATCTTCGCCGACATGCAAGAGCTGCAGCGCGCGCTGGACAACGGTGCCGTGGAAGTCACGGCCCGCATCAGCGTGCGCATGCCGGAATGGACCAAGGGCGCCGACGGTGAATTCACGTCCGAAATCAAGCTGGTCGAAACGACCGTGGGCCGCGCGCTGCTGAGCGAGATCCTGCCCAGGGGTCTGCCGTTCAGCCACATCAACAAGGCGCTGAAGAAGAAGGAGATCTCGCGTCTCATCAACGTCAGCTTCCGCAAGTGCGGCCTGAAGGAAACCGTGGTGCTGGCCGACAAGCTGCTGCAAAGCGGCTTCAAGCTGGCCACGCGTGCGGGCATCTCGATTGCGATCGACGACATGCTGGTGCCCAAGGAAAAGCCCGGCATGATCGAAAAGGCCGAAAAAGAGGTCAAGGAAATCGAGCAGCAGTACGTCTCGGGCCTGGTCACCTCTGGCGAGCGCTACAACAAGGTGGTGGACATCTGGGGCAAGACCGGCGACGAAGTCGGCAAGGTCATGATGAGCCAGCTGTCCAAGGAACGTGTGCTCGACCGCCACGGCAAGGAAGTGGCGCAGGAGTCCTTCAACTCCATCTATATGATGGCCGACTCGGGCGCGCGCGGTTCTGCTGCGCAGATCCGCCAGCTGGCCGGCATGCGCGGCTTGATGGCCAAGCCTGACGGCAGCATCATCGAGACGCCCATCACGGCCAACTTCCGCGAAGGCCTGAACGTTCTGCAGTACTTCATCTCCACCCACGGCGCCCGCAAGGGCCTGGCGGACACGGCGCTGAAGACCGCGAACTCGGGCTACCTGACACGCCGCCTGGTGGATGTGACGCAGGATCTGGTGGTCACCGAACACGACTGCGGCACACAGAACGGCATGAACCGCCGTGCGCTGGTCGAAGGTGGTGAAGTCATCGAGAGCCTCCGCGACCGCATCCTGGGTCGTGTCACGGCCATCGAGGTGCTGCACCCCGAGACCCAGCAGATGATGGTGCCGGCCGGCGAGATGCTGGACGAAGACATCATCGACACGCTGGAAGCTGCGGGTGTGGACGAAGTCAAGGTGCGCACGGCACTGACGTGCGACACACGCTTCGGCATCTGCGCCAAGTGCTACGGACGCGATCTGGGCCGCGGCGGCATCGTCAACGTGGGCGAAGCGATCGGCGTCATTGCCGCGCAGTCCATCGGCGAGCCCGGCACGCAGCTGACGATGCGCACCTTCCACATCGGGGGTGCGGCTTCGCGTGCGGCAGTGGCCAGCAGTGTCGACGCCAAGAGCGACGGCATCATCGGCTTCAACGCCACGATGCGCTACGTGACCAACGGCAAGGGTGTGCTGGTGGTGATCTCGCGTTCCGGCGAAATCGTCATCAGCGACCAGCACGGCCGTGAGCGCGAACGCCACAAGCTGCCGTACGGCGCCACGCTGAACATCAAGCCCGACCAACAGGTGAAGGCCGGCACCGTGCTGGCCAACTGGGACCCGCTGACGCGGCCCATCATCACCGAGTTTGCCGGCCGCGCGAAGTTCGAGAACGTCGAAGAAGGCGTCACCGTGGCCAAGCAGCTGGACGAGGTCACGGGCCTGTCCACGCTGGTGGTCATCGACTCCAAGCGCCGCGGTGCCATCAAGGTGGTGCGGCCGCAGGTCAAGCTGCTGGACGCTGCAGGTGTCGAGGTCAAGATTCCCGGCACCGACCACGCGGTGACCATCGGCTTCCCGGTGGGTTCGCTGATCCAGATCCGTGACGGACAAGACCTGTCGCCCGGTGAAGTGCTGGCGCGCATCCCGATGGAAGGCCAGAAGACACGCGACATCACCGGCGGCTTGCCGCGGGTGGCTGAGCTGTTTGAAGCGCGTTCACCGAAGGACGTGGGCATCCTGGCCGAGATCACCGGCACGATCAGCTTCGGCAAGGAGACCAAGGGCAAGAACCGCCTGCAGATCACCTCGCCAGAGCTCACCGTGCACGAAGAGCTGGTGGCCAAGGAAAAGAACATCCTGGTGCACGAAGGCCAGGTGGTCAACCGCGGCGAACTGGTGGTGGACGGCAGCGCAGACCCGCAGGACATCCTGCGCCTGCTGGGCATCGAAGAGCTGGCACGCTACATCGTCGACGAGGTGCAGGACGTGTACCGCCTGCAAGGTGTGAAGATCAACGACAAACACATCGAGGTGATCGTGCGCCAGATGCTGCGTCGGGTGCAGATCACCAACGTGGGCGACAGCGGCTACATCGCCGGCGAACAGGTGGAACGCAGCGAGCTGCTCAACACCAACGAGAAGCTTCGCGCCGAGGGCAAGTTGCCCGCCACGCATGCCGACGTGTTGCTGGGCATCACCAAGGCGTCGTTGTCCACCGACAGCTTCATCTCTGCGGCGTCTTTCCAGGAAACCACGCGGGTGCTCACCGAGGCTGCCATCATGGGCAAGCGCGACGAGCTGCGTGGCTTGAAGGAAAACGTCATCGTCGGCCGCTTGATCCCGGCCGGCACCGGCATGGCCTTCCACGTGGCGCGCAAGGCCAAGGAAGAGATGGACGAGAGCGAGCGTCGCGCCATCGCCATGCAGGAAGCCGAGGAGCTGGCTGCGGTTCAGCTGGCCAAGGTGGATGCGGACGCGGGCAGCCAGACGGCCGAATAAGGCTCACGGACCGCTTCGGCGGGCCATGAAAAGGGGCGACTTCGGTCGCCCTTTTTTTGTGGCCGATCAGCTGCAGCCGGGACCGCCCCAGTCGTTCGGCCGGACGATCCTGATGCCCAGCCGTGCGGCGGCACGGGCCAGCCTGTGCAGTGCGCGGTCGTGGGTTACCAGCCAACGCGCCTGATGGGCTGCAGCCAGGTCCATGAACACCTGGTCGTCAGGGTCGGTGCAGATCAAGGCACCCAGGGAGGTTGGATTGGGTTCTGCACGCAGTTCAGAGAGACGATCGAAGAGAGTGAGCGTACGCTCTCTGTCAGGCTTCCACTTTGCCAGGGCGGGGTAGCTGAGGGTTCGAAGCAGTTCTTCGCGCATGCGATGGGTGGCAATCCAGCGCACCGTGCCGGCTTCGATGGCCGCTGCCAGTGCGCCCATGCCAGCATCTCTGAACAGCAGCCAGTCAAGCGCAGCGTTCGTATCCAGCACCACCAGAGGCGGTGCTTCGGGTGTTTCAGTCGGGATCATGGCGGGCTGGCTTGCCCCATTCAGGGCAGGCGAATATACTAGAAGGCTTTTCGGCGAACTTTGCCGTGCTTGGCCGCCTTTTTCGGGCTCCAGGTACAGCCGGTCGTGAGGTCGTGCCCTTCGGGCGTGCCACCAGGGCCCCACCCGGCGCAGTGTCCCGAGAAGTTCGAATCGCAGGATCGCAGAACAGCAGATTGGCGAATCAGATTCAAGTTACTGCGAAGCTTCAAACGGGAACAAGTTACCTATGCCAACCATCAACCAGCTCGTGCGCTTCGGCCGTGAGGTCGAGACCACCAAGAGCAAGTCGCCGGCGATGCAAAACTCGCCTCAGCGCCGGGGTGTGTGCACTCGTGTGTACACCACCACCCCGAAAAAGCCGAACTCGGCGCTTCGCAAGGTCGCCAAGGTGCGCCTGACGAACGGCTTCGAGATCATCAGCTACATCGGCGGTGAAGGACACAACCTGCAAGAGCACAGCGTCGTGCTCGTGCGCGGCGGCCGCGTGAAAGACCTGCCGGGCGTGCGTTACCACATCGTGCGCGGCTCGTTGGACCTGCAAGGCGTCAAGGATCGCAAGCAGTCGCGTTCGAAGTACGGCGCAAAACGCCCCAAGAAAGCCTGACGGCTTTCGGGCCCCAAGAAAGCCTGACGGCTTTCGGGCTCCAAGAGGGCTCGAACGTCAGACCAGTGGCGGCACTTCTGTGGCCGCCAAGTAAGTGAAGGGCCCGGATGGTCCTTCGCGGTGCAGCCCGAACAGCCGCACCAACTGAAACCGAAAAAGGAAGATTCCCATGCCACGTCGTCGCGAAGTACCCAAACGCGAGATCCTGCCCGACCCGAAATACGGTTCGATCGATCTGTCCAAGTTCATGAACGTCATCATGGAATCGGGCAAGAAGGCTGTTGCCGAGCGCATCATCTACGGCGCCCTCGTGCAAGTTGAACAGAAGGCCGGCAAGGACCCGCTCGAGATCTTCATGCTCGCGGTCAACAACATCAAGCCGATGGTCGAAGTGAAGTCTCGCCGTGTGGGCGGTGCGAACTACCAGGTTCCCGTGGAAGTTCGCCCCGTTCGCCGGCAGGCCCTGGCCATGCGCTGGTTGAAGGAAAGCGCCCGCAAGCGCGGTGAGAAGTCGATGTCCGCCCGCCTGGCCAACGAACTGCTCGAAGCCTCTGAAGGCCGCGGCGGCGCGGTCAAGAAGCGCGACGAAGTCCACCGCATGGCTGAAGCGAACAAGGCGTTCTCGCACTTCCGCTTCTAAGCACGCTGAGTCCCAGTTTCCCGGCCGCCTTTACGGGTTAGCACTAGCCCGCAGGCGGCCCCTGCATTTGGAGTTACACCATGGCCCGCAAGACCCCCATCGAGCGCTACCGCAACATCGGCATCAGCGCGCACATCGATGCCGGCAAGACCACCACCACCGAACGCATCCTGTTCTATACCGGTGTGAACCACAAGATCGGTGAGGTGCACGACGGCGCGGCGACGATGGACTGGATGGAGCAGGAGCAGGAGCGTGGCATCACGATCACTTCGGCTGCGACCACCTGCTTCTGGAAGGGCATGGACTTTTCCCATCCCGAGCACCGCATCAACATCATCGACACCCCCGGGCACGTCGACTTCACGATTGAAGTCGAGCGCTCGATGCGTGTGCTCGACGGCGCCTGCATGGTGTACTGCGCCGTGGGCGGCGTGCAGCCGCAGTCCGAGACCGTCTGGCGTCAGGCCAACAAGTACAAGGTGCCGCGTCTGGCGTTCGTCAACAAGATGGACCGCACGGGTGCCAACTTCTTCAAGGTCTATGACCAGATGAAGGTGCGCCTGAAGGCCAATCCGGTGCCCGTGGTCATCCCCATCGGCGCGGAAGAAAACTTCACCGGTGTGATCGACCTCATCGTGATGAAAGCGATCATCTGGGACGAAGCCTCGCAAGGCATGAAGTTCGAGTACCAGGACATCCCGGCCGAGCTGCAAGCTGAAGCCCAGAAGTGGCGCGAGAACCTGGTTGAAGCGGCTGCCGAAGCCAGCGAAGAGCTGATGAACAAGTATCTGGAATCGGGCGAACTGTCCGAAGCCGAGATCATTCACGGCATCCGCACGCGCACCATCGCCGCCGAAATCCAGCCCATGTTCTGCGGCAGTGCCTTCAAGAACAAGGGCGTGCAGCGCATGCTCGACGGCGTGATCGACTTCATGCCCTCGCCGATTGATATCCCGCCAGTGCCCGGCATGGACGACGACGAGAAGCCGACCGTGCGCCGTGCCGCCGACGACGAGAAGTTCGCCGCGCTGGCCTTCAAGCTGATGACCGACCCGTATGTCGGGCAGCTCACGTTCGTGCGCGTTTACTCCGGCGTGTTGAAGTCGGGCGATTCGGTCTACAACCCGATCCGCGGGAAGAAAGAGCGCATTGGTCGCATCCTGCAGATGCACGCCAACCAACGCGAAGAGATCAAGGAGATCTTGGCCGGCGACATCGCTGCTTGCGTGGGCCTCAAGGACGTCACTACCGGCGAGACCCTTTGCGATCCGGATGCGCTGATCACGCTGGAGCGCATGGTGTTCCCGGAGCCGGTGATTTCGCAGGCCGTCGAGCCCAAGACCAAGGCCGACCAGGAAAAGATGGGTATCGCCCTGGGCCGCTTGGCGCAGGAGGATCCGTCCTTCCGTGTGCGCACCGACGAAGAGAGCGGCCAGACCATCATTTCCGGCATGGGTGAGTTGCACTTGGAGATCATTGTCGACCGCATGAAGCGCGAGTTTGGTGTCGAGGCCAACGTCGGCAAGCCGCAAGTCGCCTACCGCGAGACGATACGCAAGCCGGTCAAGGACGTCGAAGGCAAGTTTGTGCGTCAGTCCGGCGGCAAAGGGCAATACGGCCACGTTGTATTGACCGTTGAGCCACAGGAGCCGGGCAAGGGCTTCGAGTTCGTCGACGCCACGAAGGGCGGCGTGGTGCCCAAGGAGTTCATCCCGGCCGTGCGCAAGGGTGTGGAAGAGTCTCTGCCTGCGGGCGTGCTGGCAGGCTATCCAGTCGTGGATGTGAAGGTCACGCTGACTTTCGGCTCGTACCACGAGGTCGACTCGAACGAGAACGCCTTCAAGATGGCCGCGTCCTTCGGCTTCAAGGACGGCTGCCGCAAGGCCAGCCCGGTGATCCTGGAGCCGATGATGGCCGTCGAGGTCGAGACGCCGGAGGACTATGCCGGCGGGGTGATGGGCGACTTGTCGTCACGTCGCGGCATGGTGCAGGGCATGGACGACATGCCCGGTGGTGGCAAGGTCATCAAGGCCGAAGTGCCGCTGTCGGAAATGTTCGGCTACTCGACGACGCTGCGCTCGATGTCGCAGGGCCGCGCCACCTACACGATGGAATTCAAGCACTACAGCGAGGCGCCGAAGAACGTCGCCGACGCCATCATCACCGCGCGCGGCAAGTAGTTGACGATAGAAGGCGGGCTGTCGCTGCGCGAGCCCTTTCCTTGAGCGGTCTTCGGACTCTGGGCGCTTGTTGCCAGTGGCAGGCGAATCACCCGGGATCCGGAAACCTTAAACCTCCCACTGGCAACGCTCTTTGAAATTTACGGAGAAATTGAAATGGCAAAAGGCAAATTTGAACGGACCAAGCCGCACGTCAACGTGGGCACGATTGGGCACGTCGACCATGGCAAGACCACGCTGACGGCGGCGATCACCAGCGTGCTGGCGGCCAAGTTTGGGGGTGAGGCCAAGGCCTACGACCAGATTGACGCCGCGCCGGAAGAGAAGGCCCGGGGCATCACCATCAACACCGCGCACGTTGAATACGAGACAGCCAATCGGCACTACGCGCACGTTGACTGCCCGGGCCACGCTGACTACGTCAAGAACATGATCACCGGTGCGGCGCAAATGGACGGCGCCATCCTGGTGTGCTCGGCCGCGGACGGCCCCATGCCCCAGACCCGGGAGCACATCCTGCTGGCGCGCCAGGTCGGCGTGCCCTACATCATCGTGTTCCTGAACAAGTGCGACATGGTGGACGACGCCGAACTGCTCGAGCTGGTGGAGATGGAAGTGCGCGAGTTGCTGGACAAGTACGACTTCCCCGGCGACGCCACCCCCATCATCCACGGCAGCGCCAAGCTGGCGCTCGAAGGCGACAAGGGTGAGCTCGGCGAACAGGCCATCATGAAGCTGGCCGACGCACTCGACACCTACATCCCCCAGCCCGAACGCGCCATCGACGGCACCTTCCTGATGCCTGTGGAGGACGTTTTCAGCATCTCGGGCCGCGGCACCGTGGTGACTGGGCGCATCGAGCGCGGCGTCATCAAGGTCGGTGAAGAAATCGAGATCGTCGGCATCGCCGCCACCCAAAAGACCACCTGCACTGGCGTGGAGATGTTCAGAAAGCTGCTCGACCAGGGCATGGCAGGCGACAACGTGGGCATCCTGCTGCGCGGCACCAAGCGCGAAGACGTGCAGCGCGGGCAAGTCCTGTGCAAGCCCAACAGCGTCAAGCCGCACACCCACTTCACGGCCGAGATCTACGTGCTGAGCAAAGAAGAGGGTGGGCGTCACACCCCGTTTTTCAACAACTACCGGCCGCAGTTCTACTTCCGCACCACGGACGTGACGGGCGCGGTGGAGTTGCCCACGGACAAGGAAATGGTCATGCCGGGCGACAACGTGAGCATCACGGTCAAGCTGATCAACCCGATCGCGATGGAAGAAGGCCTGCGCTTTGCCATCCGTGAGGGCGGCCGCACCGTCGGTGCCGGCGTCGTGGCAAAGATCTTGGCATAAGGAACGATCATGGCCACCAAACAGAAAATCCGCATCCGGCTGAAGGCCTTCGACTACAAGTTGATCGACCAATCGGCTATCGAGATCGTCGATACCGCCAAGCGAACCGGCGCCATCGTCAAGGGCCCCGTGCCCCTGCCGACGCGCATGCAGCGCTTCGACATCCTGCGCTCGCCGCACGTGAACAAGACGTCGCGCGACCAGTTCGAGATTCGCACGCACCAGCGGCTGATGGACATCATTGACCCGACCGACAAGACCGTGGACGCGCTGATGAAGCTCGATCTGCCAGCGGGTGTGGACGTCGAAATCAAGCTGCAGTAGAATCGCAGGCTTTTCCCGCAGCGCATTTCCTGGTGAGCCAGGACACCTCAAAAAGAGGGCGCCGCAAAACTCGTCAGCCCTGCCAATCGATGTGGGGCATTGGAGCCAATATGAGTCTGAGCAACCAACTCGGTTTGCTGGGGCGCAAGGTGGGCATGATGCGCATCTTCACGGACGACGGCGACGCCGTTCCCGTGACGGTGCTCGACGTGTCCAACAACCGCGTCACGCAGGTCAAGACCGAAGCCACCGACGGCTACAACGCCATACAGGTGGCGTTCGGGGCGCGCAAAGCGTCGCGCGTCTCCAAGCCCGAAGCGGGACACCTCGCCAAGGCGGGTGTCGAAGCCGGCGAAGTCCTGAGCGAGTTTCGCGTCAGTGCCGACGTGATCGGCCAGTTCAAGCCGGGCAGCTCGCTGCCGGTCACAATGTTCGCCGCCGGCCAGATGGTCGACGTGCAGGGCACCTCGATCGGCAAGGGCTTTACGGGAACGATCAAGCGCCACAACTTCAAGTCGCAGCGCGCGTCGCACGGCAACAGCCGTTCGCACAACGTGCCGGGCTCGATCTCGATGGCGCAAGACCCGGGCCGCGTGTTTCCGGGCAAGAAGATGTCGGGTCACCGTGGTGACGCCACCATCACCACGCAGAACCTCGACGTCGTGCGCGTCGACGAGGCGCGCCAGCTGCTCCTGGTCAAGGGCGCGGTTCCGGGTTCGAAGAACGGCCATGTGGTCGTGCGTCCAGCCGTCAAGGCCAAATTGAAGAAGGGAGCCCAGTGATGCAACTCGAGCTCCTGAATGACCAGGGCCAGGCGACCGCCAAGATCGATGCGCCTGATACCGTCTTCGCGCGCGACTACAACGAGGCGCTGGTGCACCAGATCGTCGTGGCCTTCCAGGCCAATGCGCGCCAAGGCACGCGGGCCCAGCTGGACCGTGGCGAAGTACACCACTCGACCAAGAAGCCGTTTCGCCAGAAGGGCACCGGCCGCGCTCGCGCCGGCATGACCAGCTCGCCGCTTTGGCGTGGCGGTGGTCGGATCTTCCCGAACCGGCCGGACGAAAACTTCAGCCAGAAGCTGAACAAGAAGATGTACCGCGCCGGCATGGCCGCGATCCTGTCCCAGTTGGCCCGCGATGGCCGGCTGGCGGTGGTCGATTCGATCACGGTTGACGCGCCCAAGACCAAGCTGCTGGCGGCCAAGTTCAAGGCTATGGGCCTGCAGTCGGTGATGGTCATTTCCGACCAGGTCGACGACAACCTGCTGCTGGCCTCGCGCAACCTGGCCAACGTGCTGGTGTGCGAGCCGCGCTACGCCGATCCACTGTCGCTGGTGTTCTACAAGAAGATCCTTGTGACCAAGGGTGCGATCGAACAGTTCAAGGAGATGTTTGCATGAGCCGCAACGTCAACATCCCCAAAAAGTTCACCGAGGGTCGCTTGGCCACCGTGCTGGTGGAGCCGATCGTGTCGGAGAAGGCCACCGCGGTCGCGGAGAAGCATAACCAGGTCTTGTTCAAGGTCCTGCGTGATGCCACCAAGCCCGAGATCAAGGCGGCTGTCGAGTTGATGTTCAAGGTCGAAGTTGAGGCCGTACGGACCATCAACCAGCGCGGCAAGGAAAAGAAGTTCGGCAAGTCAATCGGCCGTCGTGACCACATCAAGAAGGCGTATGTTTCGCTGAAGAAGGGCCAGGAGCTCAACTTCTCCGGGGAGGCCGCGTAATGGCAATCGTCAAAGTCAAACCCACCTCGCCTGGCCGCCGCGCCGTGGTTAAGGTGGTGCACAAGCACCTGCACAAGGGCAAGCCCGAGGCTTCACTGCTTGAGCCGCAGATCCAGAATGCGGGCCGTAACAACAACGGCCACATCACGATCCGTCACAAGGGCGGTGGTCACAAGCACCACTACCGTGTCGTCGACTTCGTGCGCAACAAGGACGCGATTCCGGCCAAGGTCGAGCGCATCGAGTACGACCCCAACCGCACGGCGCACATCGCTCTGGTGTGTTACGCCGACGGCGAGCGGCGCTACATCATTGCGCCGCGCGGCCTCGAGGTTGGCGCGACGGTGATCAGTGGCGCCGAGTCGCCGATCAAGGCGGGCAATACGTTGCCGATCCGCAATATCCCCGTCGGCTCCATCATCCACGCAGTGGAGATGATGCCCGGCAAGGGCGCGCAGATCGCGCGCTCCGCTGGCACCTCCGTCACGTTGATGGCGCGCGAAGGCACCTACGCGCAGCTGAGACTGCGGTCGGGTGAAGTGCGCAAGATCCACATCGACTGCCGCGCCACCATCGGCGAAGTGTCGAACGAAGAGCACAGCCTGCGCCAGTACGGCAAGGCTGGCGCGAAGCGCTGGAAGGGCATCCGCCCGACGGTGCGCGGCGTGGCCATGAACCCGGTCGACCACCCGCATGGCGGCGGCGAGGGCCGCACCGGCGAGGGCCAGGTGCCGGTGTCGCCTTGGAACACGATGACCAAGGGCTACCGCACCCGCAGCAACAAACGTACGCAGACGATGATCGTCTCGCGGCGCAAGAAATAAGAGGCCGCCATGACACGCTCACAGAAAAAAGGCCCGTTCATCGACCACCACTTGATGGTCAAGGTCGAGAAAGCGTCTGCGAACAAAGACAAGAAGCCGATCAAGACCTGGTCGCGCCGCTCGACGATCCTGCCCGAGTTCATCGGACTGACGATCGCTGTGCACAACGGCAAGCAGCACGTACCCGTGTATGTGAGCGACCAGATGGTCGGTCACAAGCTCGGAGAGTTCGCGCTGACCCGCACCTTCAAGGGCCACCCGGCCGACAAGAAGGCAGCGAAGAAGTAAAGGATGGCCACGACCATGGAAACCCAAGCAATCGTTCGAGGCGTGCGCCTGTCAACCGACAAGGGTCGGTTGGTGGCCGACCTGATCCGCGGCAAGAAGGTGGATCAGGCATTGAACATCCTGACCTTCACGCAAAAGAAGGCTGCCGGCATCATCAAGAAAGCGCTCGAGAGCGCGATCGCGAATGCCGAGCACAACGATGGCGCCGACATCGACGAGTTGAAGGTCAAGACCATCTACGTCGAACAAGGCACCACGTTGAAGCGATTCTCTGCGCGCGCCAAAGGCCGCGGCAATCGCATCAGCAAGGGCACCTGCCACATCTATGTGACCGTCGGGAACTGAGGAAGAA
>ENA-ORBV01006260-ORBV01006260.1-microbial-mat-metagenome-genome-assembly--contig:-NODE-6260-length-21143-cov-29.858920_pt1 | contig 21143 bp, 16 predicted proteins | sample MGYA00237777_ERZ505514 | MGnify/ENA primary metagenome ERZ505514 (study PRJEB26160, sample SAMN06269048) | microbial mat metagenome | isolation source: Oligotrophic lake microbial mat | place... | reverse complement strand
ATGATACGGCGACCACCGAGATCTACACCTCTCTATTCGTCGGCAGCGTCAGATGTGTATAAGAGACAGGCATTACGCGCACGTTGACTGTCCTGGGCACGCGGACTATGTGAAGAACATGATTACGGGTGCGGCGCAGATGGATGGGGCGATACTGGTGGTGAGTGCGGCGGATGGTCCGATGCCGCAGACCCGGGAGCACATTCTGCTGGCACGACAGGTTGGGGTCCCGCGTATTGTGGTGTTCATGAACAAGGCGGACATGGTTGATGACGCTGAGTTGCTTGAACTGGTCGAGATGGAAGTGCGTGAGCTTCTGGACAAGTACGAGTTTCCGGGTGATGACACGCCGATTGTGATTGGAAGTGCGCTGAAGGCGCTGGAAGGGGAGCAGAGCGAGTTGGGCGTTGAGTCGGTGAAGAAGCTGGTGGCTGCGTTGGATGAGTACATCCCGGAGCCGCAGCGACCGGTTGAGCTGCCGTTTTTGATGCCGATTGAGGACGTGTTTTCGATTTCTGGTCGCGGGACGGTGGTGACGGGTCGGATCAGTCGAGGGATTGTGAAGGTTGGAGATGAAGTTGAGATTGTAGGGATCCGGCCGACGACGAAGACGACGTGCACGGGTGTGGAGATGTTCCGGAAGCTGCTGGACGAAGGTCGGGCAGGGGAGAACGTTGGCATACTGCTGCGTGGTACGAAGCGGGATGACGTTGAGCGCGGACAGGTATTGGCGAAGCCGGGCACGACGACGCCGCATACGGTGTTTGAGGCTGAGGTGTACGTGTTGTCGAAGGATGAGGGAGGCCGGCACACGCCGTTTTTCAAGGGCTATCGGCCGCAGTTTTTCTTTGAGACGACGGACGTGACGGGATCGGTGGAGTTGCCGGAAGGTGTTGAGATGGTGATGCCTGGGGACAACATCCGGATGAACGTTGAGTTGATCAGTCCGATTGCGATGGAGTTGAAGCAGCGGTTTGCGATCCGCGAAGGTGGCCGAACGGTTGGCTCGGGTGTTGTTACCCAGATCGTGAAGTAGACTGGAAGGGCTTCGAGTCACCTGAAGAGGCGGAATCGAAGTGGGCTTTCGTTTTTGATGGGTATACGTAGCATTAGGCCAGTAGCTCAATTGGCAGAGCGGCGGTCTCCAAAACCGCAGGTTGGGGGTTCGATTCCCTCCTGGCCTGCCACTGAAGAACCATGAACGAAGTTGTCAAACAGGACGGTCCGGGTAAAACCGAGACCATGAAGCTGGTCGCCGCGATCGTCATTGCGCTCGCGGGCGTGTTTGCTTTTTATGTCCTGCGCGGCGAGCAGGCGAACTGGATCCGGTGGCTGGTGTTCGCGGGCGGGTTGCTGGTCGGTGGTACCGTGTTCGCGTTCTCGCAGCACGGTCGCGATGCCAGGAAGTTCGCGCTCGATGCGCGAATCGAACTCTACAAGGTGTTCTGGCCGACCCGTGACGAGACGCTGAAGACTACCTTGGTGGTGTTCATCTTCGTAGTGATCATGGCGCTGTTTTTCTGGATCGTCGATGCCTTCCTCGCCTGGGCCACGCGCTCGATTCTCGGTTCAGGTCCGGGCGCCTGAGCGCCGATACAGAGGGATTCAGACAATGGCTCTGCGTTGGTATGTCGTGCATGCGTACTCGAATTTCGAACACCGCGTGCAAAGCGGGTTGATGGAACGCGTCAAGCGTGCCGGGCTCGAGCACATGTTCGGCGAAGTTCTGGTGCCGACCGAAGAAGTCGTCGAGATGCGCGAGGGCCAGAAACGCAAGAGCGAGCGGAAGTTCTACCCGGGCTATGTGCTCGTGCAGATGGAGATGAACGAAGAGACCTGGCATCTGGTGCGCGATGTCCCGAAGGTGCTCGGATTCATCGGCGGCACGCCTGAGAAGCCTGCGCCGATCAGTGACAAGGAAGCCAACCAGATCCTGCGACGGGTCGAGGAAGGCGTCGAGAAGCCACGGCCCAAGGTCATCTACGAGCCGGGCGAGGTCGTGCGAGTGGCCGAAGGCCCGTTCAACGACTTCAATGGAGTCGTCGAGAGCGTCAACTACGAGAAGAACCGCCTGCATGTTGCGGTTCAGATTCTGGGTCGATCCACACCGGTGGAACTCGACTTTTCGCAGGTCGAGAAGGCCTGAGGCTGGGAATTCAGCGCAGCTGGCGGCCGATCAGGTTGCCGGCAGCAATCGACGGACAGGCGACGGATCGCCTGTTCATGACGGTAGGGACACGCATGGGGAGCTCGCTGCGGCGGGCGCTTGCACCCAGGAGAGCATTGAATGGCGAAGAAAGTACAGGGATACGTAAAGCTGCAGGTGCCCGCGGGCTCTGCAAATCCGTCGCCCCCGATCGGTCCTGCGCTCGGCCAGCAGGGCGTCAACATCATGGAGTTCTGCAAGCAGTTCAACGCTGCCACGCAGAAGCTCGAGAAGGGGCTGCCGATTCCGGTGGTGATCACCGTTTATTCGGATCGCAGCTTCACGTTCATCATGAAGACGCCGCCGGCGTCGGTGCTGATCCGCAAGGCGATCGGCATCGAGAAGGGCAGCGGCACGCCGCACACCGCGAAGGTCGGCAAGATCTCGCGCCAGCAGCTCGAGGAAATCGCCAAGATGAAGCAGCCGGATCTGACCGCGGCTGATCTGGACGCTGCTGTGCGAACGATCGCTGGCAGCGCGCGCTCGATGGGCGTCGATGTGGAGGGAGTCTGAAATGCCGGCTGTTGCAAAGCGCATGAAATCCTGGAGCTCACAGCTGCAGCCCGGGAAGTCCTATCCGGCTGCCGAAGCGTTTCGGATTGTCCGCGAGCTCGCGAAGGCGAAGTTTAACGAGTCGGTCGACGTCGCTGTGAACCTCGGCATCGATGCCGCCAAGTCCGATCAGCAGGTGCGCGGTTCGACCGTGCTGCCGCACGGCATCGGCAAGAGCGTCCGCGTTGCAGTGTTCACGTCAGGCAAGAATGTGGACGCTGCGAAGGCCGCCGGCGCTGACATCGTCGGCCTCGAGGACCTTGCCGAGCAGGTCAAGAAGGGCGAACTCAACTTCGACGTTGTGATCGCAAGCCCGGATGCGATGCGTGTGGTGGGGCAGCTCGGCCAGATTCTCGGGCCGCGCGGCCTGATGCCCAACCCGAAAGTCGGCACCGTGACCCCGGACGTCGCCGGTGCGGTCAAGAATGCCAAGAGCGGCCAGGTCCGCTATCGCGTTGACAAGGGTGGCATTGTGCACTGCATGCTGGGCAAGGCGAGCTTCGAGCCGCAGCAGCTCATCGAGAATCTGCAAGCGCTGCTGGCAGACCTGCAGAAGGCCAAGCCAGCGACGTCCAAGGGCATTTATCTGAAGCGGGTCACGGTCTCATCGACGATGGGGCCGGGAGTCGTGATCGATCAGTCGTCGCTGGAAGGTTGAACGAAAGAGTTGATTGAAGCGGGCAGTTGCGCACGGGCGCAGCTGTTTCGTCGAAGACCGCAGGCGGAGGAGCCGGGAAACCGGTGGACTCCTTAATCGGTGCAGCCTGCGCAGACGGTGTGCTTCTCAAACGAGGATCGTCCTCGGTTGAAGGTCATCGTCAACATGGGCCGGCCCGCGCAAGCGGACCGGGTGTTTGAAGTAGAAGATGATCTTCAGGAACTGAGGCAATAACAAAGTGGCTTTGAACCTAGAAGACAAGAAAGCGTTGGTAGACGAAGTGGCGAAAGTCGCTGCGACCGCGCAATCCGTGGTGGCGGCAGAGTACCGCGGGTTGACGGTCACACAGATGACTCAGCTTCGTGCCGAGGCGCGGTCCAAAGGCGTTTACATGCGTGTCGTAAAGAACACGCTCGCCCGCAGGGCCGTGGCCGGTACGGTGTTCGAGCCGATCGGGTCCCATCTGAAGGGTCCGCTCGTGCTGGTTTTCTCGAAGGATGATCCGGGCGCGGCTGCGCGCGTGGTCAAGGACTTCGCGAAGACCAACGACAAGCTGGTCGCGACTCTCCTTTCCCTCGGCGGCAGCGTGCTGCCGGGACGGGATCTGGAGAAGATCGCGTCACTGCCGACTCGCGATCAGGCTCTGTCGATGCTCTTGGGCGTGCTCAAGGCTCCGATCGAGAAGTTCGTGAGAACGGTAGCCGCTCCGCATACCAAGCTCGTTCGCACGATCGCCGCCCTTGCTGAGCAGAAGAAGGGCGATCAGAAGCAAGCGGCTGGCGCCTGAACTTGTTAAATATTTTTTGGAGTTAATTAAATGGCTGTTTCCAAGGACGATATCCTCGACGCAATTTCCAAGATGAGCGTGCTCGAAGTCGTTGACCTGATCTCCGACATGGAGAAGAAGTTCAACGTGACTGCAGCCGCGCCGGTGGCGATGGTTGCCGCTGGCGGCGCTGCGGCGCCGGCTGCGCCTGTTGAAGAGCAGACCGAGTTCACGGTCATTCTCAAGGAATACCCGGCCGACAAGAAGGTCGGAGTCATCAAGGTTGTGCGCGAACTGACAGGCCTGGGGCTCAAGGAAGCCAAGGACCTCGTCGAAGGCGCCCCGAGCACGGTCAAAGAAGCCGTGTCGAAGGCGGATAGCGACGGCATGAAGAAGAAGCTTGAGGATGTGGGCGCGAAAGTGGAGATCAAGTAATCCACGTGCGCTTTCTCCGTCGATCACAACACGCAGCGCGGGTGTCCTGGGTCGCTTGACCCGGGTCATCTGTTGCTGCGCGTGTTTCTATTGATTCCAGAGGTGTCAGATGGCGTACTCCTTCACTGAGAAGAAGCGCATCCGCAAGAACTTCGGCAAGCAGGCGAGCATTCTCCAGACGCCGTACCTGCTAGCGATTCAGCTCGATTCGTATCGTCAGTTCCTCCAGACCGAGAAGGCTGAAGCGAACCGCGGCGACATCGGGCTGCATGCCGCGTTCAAGTCGGTGTTCCCGATCAGCAGTTACTCCGGTAACGCGATCCTGGAGTACGTCAGCTATCGGCTCGGTGAGCCGGTATTCGACGTCAAGGAGTGCCAGCTCCGCGGCCTGACCTATGCTGCGCCGCTGCGCGTCAAGGTGCGGCTGGTTGTCTACGACAAGGAAGCCACTGGCGCAAAGAAGCCCATCAAGGACGTTCGCGAACAGGAGGTCTACCTCGGCGAACTGCCGCTGATGACCGACAACGGCACGTTCGTGATCAACGGCACCGAGCGCGTGATCGTCTCGCAGCTGCACCGCAGCCCGGGCGTGTTCTTTGACCATGATCGAGGCAAGTCCCACTCCTCGGGCAAGCTGTTGTTCTCGGCGCGGATCATTCCTTACCGCGGTTCTTGGCTCGACTTCGAGTTCGATGCCAAGGATTGCGTGTTCGCGCGTATCGACCGGCGGCGCAAGCTGCCGGTGACGATCATCCTGCGCGCCCTCGGCATGAACGAAACCGAGATCCTCGATCTGTTCTTCGACAAGAACACGTTCTTCATCAGCGAGGAAGAGGCCGCACTCGAGCTCGTGCCGCAGCGCCTGCGTGGCGAGACCGCGCGGTTCGAGATCCGGATCGGCGATGAGCTTGTGGTCGAGGAAGGCCGGCGCATCACGGCGCGCCATGTGCGTCAGCTCGAGGAAGCGGGCGTCAAGAAGCTGACCGTGCCGCGGGACTACATGTACGGCAAGGTTCTCGCGCACGACGTCGTCAACACCGACACCGGTGAGATCATCGCTAAGGCCAACGAAGTTCTGACGGCCGCCTCGGTCGAGGCAGTCATCGAAGCCGGCATCACGGAACTGCGCACGCTCTATACCAACGATCTGGATCGCGGCGCGTACATTTCCGACACGCTGCGCATTGACCCGACCAAGATGCGGCTCGAGGCGCTCGTCGAGATCTACAGGATGATGCGTCCCGGCGAGCCGCCGACCAAGGATGCGGCAGAGAATCTTTTCACGAATCTGTTTTTCAACGACGAGCGCTACGATCTTTCAGCCGTCGGCCGGATGAAGTTCAATCGCCGCGTGGGTCGCAGCGAGATTCTTGGCAGCGGCGTGCTTTCGAAGGAAGACATCCTCGAAGTGCTGAAGGTTCTGATCTCGATCCGCAACGGTGAAGGCGGCGTCGATGACATCGATCATCTCGGCAATCGGCGCGTGCGTTCGGTTGGTGAAATGGCCGAGAACGCGTTCCGGGTAGGGCTCGTGCGCGTCGAGCGCGCGGTCAAGGAGCGTCTGACGATCGCCGAGAGCGAACCGCTGATGCCCCAGGAAATGATCAACGCCAAGCCGGTGGCGGCGGCGGTCAAGGAGTTCTTCGGATCCTCGCAGCTGTCGCAGTTCATGGACCAGAACAACCCGCTGTCGGAAGTTACCCACAAGCGGCGCGTATCGGCGTTGGGCCCAGGCGGCCTGACACGCGAGCGTGCCGGCTTCGAAGTTCGCGACGTGCATCCGACGCACTACGGGCGGGTGTGCCCGATCGAAACGCCGGAAGGTCCGAACATCGGTCTGATCAATTCATTGTCCGTCTATGCGCGCACAAACCAGTATGGCTTCCTCGAGACGCCGTATCGGCGCGTCGAGAACGGCCGCGTGACGGATCAGATCGACTTCCTGTCGGCGATCGAGGAAGGCGACTACGCAATCGCCCAGGCCAATGCGGATCTCGGATCGAAGCGCGAACTCGTGGAGGAACTGGTCTCATGCCGGTACCAGAACGAGTTCACGCTGATGCCGAAGGATCGCATCAACTACATGGACGTCTCGCCGAAGCAGATCGTCTCGGTAGCCGCTTCGTTGATTCCGTTCCTCGAGCATGACGACGCGAACCGCGCGCTGATGGGCTCCAACATGCAACGCCAGGCGGTTCCGACGCTGCGCGCGGAAACGCCGCTGGTAGGCACCGGCATGGAGCGTCCCGTGGCGATCGATTCCGGCGTTACCGTGATCGGGCGGCGCGGTGGCATTGTCGATTCGGTGGACGCATCGCGGATTGTGGTTCGGGTCGATGACGGCGAGACCACGGCCGCGGAGCCGGGTGTCGACATCTACAACCTGACCAAGTACACGCGTTCGAACCAGAACACCTGTATCAATCAGCGGCCGCTGGTGAATGCGGGCGACAAGATCGAGCGCGGTGACGTGCTGGCGGATGGCCCGTCAACCGACCTCGGCGAACTCGCGCTCGGCCAGAACATGCTGGTCGCGTTCATGCCCTGGAACGGCTACAACTTCGAGGATTCGATCCTGATCTCGGAGCGCGTCGTGCAGGAGGATCGCTTCACGACGATCCACATCGAGGAGCTGACCTGCGTGGCCCGCGACACCAAGCTGGGCCCCGAGGAAATCACCGCCGACATCCCCAACGTCGGCGACACCGCGCTCGCCAAGCTCGACGAGGCAGGCATCGCGTTCATTGGCGCAGAAGTGCGCGCCGCAGACATCCTGGTCGGCAAGGTCACCCCGAAGGGCGAGACGCAGCTGACCCCGGAAGAGAAGCTGCTGCGGGCGATCTTCGGCGAGAAGGCCAGCGACGTCAAAGACACGTCCCTGCGCGTGCCGCCGGGCATGGACGGCACCGTTATCGACGTGCGCGTGTTCACGCGCGATGGCGTCGACAAGGACAGCCGGGCCCTGTCGATCGAGAAGGCCGAGATCGAGCGGGTCCGCAAGGACTTCGGCGACCAGCAGCGCATTCTCGAGGACGACATGTTCCAGCGGGTCCGCTCGCTGCTGATCGGCACCGCTGCGGCTGGCGGTCCGAACCGCCTCAAGAGCGGCACCGCGATCACTGCCGAGTATCTGGATGGGCTGCCGCGTGATCAATGGTTCGAGATTCGCCTCGATGGCGAGGACGCCAATGCGGCGCTCGAGGCCACGTCCGAGCGCCTCAAGGCGCAGCGGAAGATGTTCGACAAGAAGCTCGACGACAAGAAGGCCAAGATCACAGCCGGCGATGATCTGGCGCCGGGCGTGTTGAAGATGGTCAAGGTGTACCTCGCGGTGAAGCGTCGTGTACAGCCTGGCGACAAGATGGCGGGTCGCCATGGGAACAAGGGCGTGATCTCGACGATCGTGCCGGTTGAGGACATGCCGTTCCTCGCGGATGGCACGCCGGTCGACATCGTTCTGAATCCACTGGGCGTGCCCTCACGAATGAACGTCGGTCAGGTGCTCGAGACGCATCTGGGCTGGGCGGCGAAGGGTATCGGACTCAAGATCGGCAGGATGGTCGAGCAGCAGGCCGCCGTCGGCGAGCTGCGCGGCTTCATCACCCGGGTCTACAACGAGAGCGGTGGACAGAAAGAGAACATCGCGTCACTGAGCGATGCCGAAGTCGTGGAACTCGCCCGCAATCTGTCGCGCGGCGTGCCCATTGCCACTCCGGTGTTCGACGGTGCGAGCGAAGCCGAGATCAAAGGTCTGCTGGCGCTCGCGGATCTGCCGCTGTCCGGCCAGACGCAGCTGTACGACGGTCGCACCGGCGAGCGCTTCGAGCGCGACGTCACGGTCGGCTACATGTACATGCTGAAGCTGAACCATCTGGTCGACGACAAGATGCATGCCCGTTCCACCGGACCGTACTCGCTGGTCACCCAGCAGCCGCTCGGTGGCAAGGCGCAGTTTGGCGGTCAGCGCTTCGGCGAGATGGAAGTCTGGGCGCTCGAGGCCTATGGCGCTGCCTATACGCTGCAGGAAATGCTGACGGTCAAGTCCGACGACGTGAACGGTCGCACGAAGATGTACAAGAGCATCGTCGACGGCAATCACCAGATGGATGCCGGCATGCCCGAAAGCTTCAACGTTCTGGTCAAGGAGATCCGTTCGCTCAGCATCAATATCGAGCTCGAACAGGATTGAGGTGAATATATGAAAGACCTACTGAAGTTGTTCAAGCAGCACGCTCCGGTCGAGCATTTCGACTCGATCAAGATCGGGCTCGCATCGCCCGAGATGATCAAGTCCTGGTCGTTCGGCGAGGTCAAGAAGCCCGAAACGATCAACTACCGCACGTTCAAGCCGGAACGCGACGGGCTCTTCTGCGCGAAGATCTTCGGGCCGGTGAAGGACTACGAGTGCCTGTGCGGCAAGTACAAGCGTCTCAAGCATCGCGGCGTCGTCTGCGAGAAGTGCGGTGTCGAGGTCACGCAGTCCAAGGTGCGCCGCGAGCGCATGGGCCACATCGACCTCGCGAGCCCGACCGCGCACATCTGGTTCCTGAAGTCCCTGCCGTCGCGAATCGGCCTGATGCTCGACATGACGCTGCGCGAGATCGAGCGCGTGCTGTATTTCGAAGCGTTTGTGGTCATCGACCCGGGCATGACGCCGATGCAGCGCGGCCAGTTGCTGACCGACGAGATGTACCTCGAGGCGATCGAGGCACATGGCGACGAGTTCGATGCACGAATGGGCGCCGAGGCGGTACACGAACTGCTGAAGTCGATCGATCTGAAGGCCGAGCTCGTCAAGATCCGCGAGGACATGCTGGCCACCGCATCAGAGACAAAACTCAAGCGCCTGTCCAAGCGTCTGAAGCTCGTCGAATCGTTCATCGAGTCGGGTAACAAGCCCGAGTGGATGGTGCTGACCGTGCTGCCCGTGCTGCCGCCGGACCTGCGTCCGCTGGTGCCGCTCGATGGTGGCCGCTTTGCGACCTCGGACCTCAACGACCTTTACCGTCGCGTCATCAACCGCAACAACCGGCTGCGCCGGCTGCTCGAGCTCAATGCGCCGGACATCATTGTCCGCAACGAAAAGCGCATGCTGCAGGAAGCCGTCGATGCGCTGCTCGACAACGGTCGTCGTGGCCGCGCAATCACCGGCACCAACAAGCGCCCACTGAAGTCGCTCGCCGACATGATCAAGGGCAAGCAGGGCCGGTTCCGCCAGAACCTGCTCGGCAAGCGTGTCGATTACTCCGGTCGTTCGGTCATCGTGGTCGGCCCGACTCTGCGCCTGCACCAGTGCGGTCTGCCGAAGAAGATGGCGCTCGAGCTTTTCAAGCCGTTCATCTTCCAGAAGCTGCAGCTGCGCGGCGACGCGTCGACGATCAAGGCAGCCAAGCGGCTGGTCGAGCGCGAGGGCCCGGAGGTCTGGGACATCCTCGAAGAGGTGATCCGCGAGCATCCGGTGCTGCTGAACCGCGCACCGACCCTGCACCGGCTCGGCATCCAGGCGTTCGAGCCAGTGCTGATCGAAGGCAAGGCCATTCAGCTGCATCCGCTGGTTTGCACGGCGTTCAATGCCGACTTCGACGGCGACCAGATGGCCGTGCACGTGCCGCTGTCGCTCGAAGCACAGCTCGAAGCCCGTGCCTTGATGATGTCGACGAACAACATCCTGTCGCCAGCCAATGGCGATCCGATCATCGTGCCGTCGCAGGACGTCGTGCTCGGCCTGTATTACATGACCCGCGAGCGCATTGGCGCCAAGGGCGAAGGCATGGTCTTCTCCGACGTCAAGGAAGTTCATCGTGCCTATGAGACTCGCGAGGTCGATCTGCAGGCGCGCGTGACCGTTCGCGTTCGCGAAGTGAAGATCGTCGGCAGCGAGAAGATCGTCAGTCGTCGACGCGTGGCCACTACGGTGGGTCGCGCGCTGTTGTCGGACATCCTTCCCGACGGTCTGTCTTTCGACATCGTCAACCAGGACATGACGAAGAAGACCATTTCCGGAACGATCAACGCCTGCTATCGCGTGCTTGGCCTCAAGGACACGGTGGTCTATGCCGACCGCCTGATGTACACGGGCTTCCATTACGCGACCCGGTCATCGGTGTCCTTCGGTATCGACGACATCGTGATTCCGGAGCAGAAGACCAAGCTGGTTGCTGCCGCGGATCGTGAAGTCAAGGAGATCCAGGACCAGTACGCCTCCGGTCTCGTCACGAACGGTGAGCGCTACAACAAGGTTGTCGACATCTGGTCACGGGCCAACGACCAAGTCGCCAAGGCGATGATGGACAAGCTCGGCACCGAAGATGCGGTCGATTCGCAGGGCCAGAAGCAGAAGCAGAAGTCGTTCAATTCGATCTTCATGATGGCGGACTCGGGCGCCCGCGGCAGCGCTGCGCAGATCCGCCAGCTCGCCGGCATGCGCGGCCTGATGGCGAAGCCCGACGGCTCGATCATCGAGACGCCGATCACGGCGAACTTTCGCGAGGGCCTCAACGTCCTGCAGTACTTCATCTCGACCCACGGCGCTCGCAAGGGGCTGGCGGATACGGCACTCAAGACTGCGAACTCGGGCTACCTGACCCGCAGGCTTGTCGACGTGGCGCAGGACCTTGTTGTGACCGAGCCTGATTGCGGTACGTCCGAGGGTCTGACGATGAACCCGCTGGTCGAGGGTGGCGACGTCGTTGAAGGCCTGGGTGAGCGGGTACTCGGGCGCGTGATCGTCGATGACGTCATCAAGCCCGGCTCGAAGAGCACGGTGCTGCTGCCGGCCGGAACGCTGCTCGACGAAGCGGGTGTGCTGCTGCTCGAACAGGAAGGCGTGGACCAGGTGCTGGTGCGCTCGCCGATTACCTGCCGCACGCGCTACGGTGTCTGCGCGACCTGCTACGGGCGTGACCTGGCGCGTGGACGGATCATCAACATCGGCGAAGCGGTGGGAGTCATGGCCGCTCAGTCGATCGGTGAGCCGGGCACGCAGCTGACCATGCGTACGTTCCACATTGGTGGCGCGGCCTCGCGTGCTGCAGCAAGCTCGAGCGTCGAAGTGCGTAACAAGGGCATGCTGCGTTTCCACAACATCAAGACGGTCGAGCACGAGAAGGGCTATCTGGTCGCGGTATCGCGCTCGGGTGAGATCGGGGTCGTCGATGAATTTGGGCGCGAGCGTGAGCGCTACAAGATTCCATACGGTGCGCAGATCAGCGGCAAGGAAGGGGCAACCGTTGCAGCGGGGCAGACCGTTGCGACCTGGGATCCGCACACTCATCCGGTCGTGACCGAAGTTGCCGGTTTCCTGAAGTATCAGGACTTCGTCGACGGGTTGACGATCACGACCCAGGTCGACGATGTGACCGGTCTGTCTTCGGTCGTGGTGCTCGACCCGAAGCAGCGCGGCGGCAAGGAACTGCGCCCGACGATCTCGCTCGTCAACGCGAAGGGCAAGGAAGTGCCGTTTGCGAACACGGATCTGCCGGCGGTCTACACGCTGCCTTCGGGCGCGTTGATCAGCCTCGGCGACGGCGCCAAGGTCTCGGTCGGCGACATCATTGCGCGTATTCCGCAGGAGTCGTCCAAGACCCGTGACATCACCGGTGGACTGCCCCGTGTCGCAGATCTGTTCGAGGCGCGCAAGCCGAAGGAGCAGGCGATCCTCGCCGAGAAGAGCGGGACGGTCAGCTTTGGCAAGGAGACCAAGGGCAAGCGGCGGCTCGTAATCGTGGACGAGAAGAGCGAGCGTTACGAGGAGCTGATTCCAAAGTGGCGCCAGCTCAACGTGTTCGAGGGCGAGCAGGTGACCCGCGGCGAAGTGATCGCCGACGGCGAACCGAATCCGCATGACATCCTGCGCCTGCAGGGCATCGAATCGCTGGCCAACTATCTTGTGCGCGAGATCCAGGACGTCTACCGACTGCAGGGCGTCAAGATCAACGACAAGCACATCGAGGTCATCATCCGGCAGATGCTGCGGAAGGTCGAGGTTGAAGTGCCGGGCGACACCGCGCTGCTCAAGGGCGAGCAGCTCGACCGGTCGCGGGCACTCGAAATCAACGATCGCACCCGCGCCGACAACAAACAGTCCGCGTCGCTGACGCCGGTGCTGCTCGGCATCACCAAGGCATCGCTGGCGACGGAGTCGTTCATTTCGGCGGCATCGTTCCAGGAGACCACGCGCGTGCTGACCGAAGCCGCGGTTCGGGGCCTCAAGGACGATCTGCGTGGCCTGAAGGAAAACGTCATCGTGGGTCGTTTGATTCCGGCGGGTACGGGCTTCGCAGCCCACGCTCACCGGCGTCGATCCAATAGCGAACCGGGCCGCAGCTACATGGACGTCGGCGGCACCGTGGTCGAGATCGAGGACAACGCCAGCGTGGGCGAGGAAGCGGGCAGCTGACGCTGCCCGCCGCCCGCCTCGTCGCAGCGCACGCTGGTGACCACCCCCGCCGCAACTGATGATCCGGTGGCGGCGCTGGTGGCGCGCGTCGAGGGCTTCGTTCGCGAACACGTGATTCCCGCCGAGCGGGATTCGCGGCTTGGCCCTCACGGCCCGTCGTTCGACCTGGTCGCGGAACTGCGTGAGCAGGCCCGTGCGGCCAAACTCATTGCGCCGCATATTGTCAACGGCGAGCATCTTTCGCATCGCGATACGGCACGCGTGCTGCGGGCGGCCGGCTATTCGCCGCTCGGCCCTGTTGCGCTCAACGTCATGGCGCCCGACGAGGGCAACATGTTCCTGCTGCACAAGGTTGCCAACGCTGCCCAGCGCGCGCGGTATCTGCAGCCGCTCGTGGCCGCGCAGGTGCGTTCGGCGTTCCTGATGACAGAGCCCGACGGGGGCGCCGGATCCGATCCGCAGATGCTGCAGACGCGCGCGGTAAAGATCGGTGACGGCTGGCAGATCGACGGACGCAAGTGGCTGATCAGCGGCGCAGAAGGGGCCACGTTTGGCATCGTCATGGCACGGACCAGCGAGTCCGGCGCGACGATGTTCCTGGTCGACCTCGATGATCCGGCGATCCGCATAGAACGCGTACTCGACACGCTGGATACGTCCATGCCGGGCGGCCACGCCGTCATGGCGCTGAACGGGTTGCGCGTGCCGGAATCGCGAATTCTCGGCGAGCTGCATCAGGGCTTTCGCTATGCGCAACTGCGACTCGCTCCGGCGCGACTGACGCACTGCATGCGCTGGCACGGCGCGGCGCAGCGCGCGCAGGACATCGCCGTCGACTACGCCTGTCGGCGCCAGGCGTTCGGCAAGACGCTGGTCGAACACGAAGGTGTCGGCTTCATGCTGGCGGACAATCAGATCGAGTTGCAGCAGGCAGAACTGATGATCGACTGGTGCGCCGGCGTGCTCGACGCCGGCCAGCGCGGCACACGCGAATCGAGCATGACGAAGGTGGCGGTGTCGGAGGCGCTGTTTCGCGTCGCCGATCGCTGCGTACAGGTGCTCGGGGGTCTGGGCATTACGCGCGATACGATCGTCGAGCAGGTGTTCCGCGAGATCCGGGCGTTCCGGATCTACGACGGGCCGAGCGAAGTGCATCGCTGGTCACTGGCGCGGCGTCTGCAGCGCGACTGGACCCGGCGATCCGGCGGGACGTGAGTACCGCGCCAGCGCTCGATGTCGCCGCGCTGGAGTTCTGGCTGCGGCAGAACCTCGCCGGCTTTCGCGGGCCCTGTCAGCTGCAGCAGTTCAGCGGCGGCCAGTCGAATCCGACCTATCGTCTGAGCACGGCTGAGCGCGACTACGTACTGCGGCGCAAGCCTTCGGGCGAGCTGTTGCAGGGCGCACACGCCATTGAGCGCGAGTTCGCGGTGATCTCGGCGCTTGGGCGCGTGGGCTTTCCGGTGCCGGCCGCCCTGGTGATGTGCGAGGACTCCGGTGTGGTCGGCACCCCGTTCTACATCATGGAGTTCGTTGACGGCAGAATTTTCTGGGACGCGCGCCTGGAGACGCTACCCGTTGTTGACCGCGCTGCTTATTTCGACGCGATGAATGCGACGATTGCACGTCTGCACGGCCTTGACCCAGCTGCGATCGGGCTGGCCGAGTTCGGACGCCCGGGCAATTATTTCGCGCGCCAGATCGCGCGCTGGTCGCGGCAGTATCAGCAGGACGAGCAGGCCGGCCGCGACGAATGGCTTGACCGGCTTATCGACTGGCTGCCGCAGAACATTCCACCTGGCGATGAGACCGCGCTGGTCCATGGCGACTTTCGTTGTGACAACCTGGTATTCCATCCGATCGAGCCGCATGTCATCGCGGTGCTCGACTGGGAACTGTCGACCCTGGGGCATCCGCTGGCGGATTTCACCTACCACGCGATGATGTATCGCGTGCCGCCGACGATCGTCACCGGGCTGGCAGGCGCAGATCTTGCCGCACTCGGACTGCCGTCGGAACGACAGTATGTTGCTGCGTACTGCGCGAGAACCGGTAGAGACGGCATCCCGAACTATGAGTTTTACATCGCCTACAATCTGTTCCGGTTTGCCGCGATTCTGCACGGCATCCGGGGCCGACTGGCGCGCGGCACGGCGTCCTCGGCCAATGCCGAGCAGGCGGCCAGCAATGTCGGCCTCTTTGCCCGTCTGGCCTGGCAGCAGGTGGAACGCGGCGCGGGTTGAATCCAAACGACGCCGGCCGGCGATAGTGTCTAACAAGAGTGTCCTGACCCTTGTGGATTTTCGATGGGCGTCGCGATGCGCGCTATCCGATCGATGGTGGCGTCTTTGATTCCGGCAATCAGGAGCAGGAAGTGGTGACACCGATTCGTGCAGCGTTACCGGTCGGCTGCCCGCAGCTGTTCGCCGTGACATTGGAGAGACCGGGCGGTGTGGTCGTCTCGGATCGCCAGCGGGTGGTGGTGGTGGCACGCATCACGTGATGGCCCGGAAACCTTTTCTGATCACCTGAATCTGAAATTCTGTTGCGGTCGATAGAGCAGGCAGGGGAAACGGATCCCCGGCCCGACAGCAAAAGGAGATTGGATCCATCAAATCTGGAACGCGCACGATGGCGCTCACCGTCACTGCTCTTGGCCTTGTCGCATGTGGCGGCAGCGATAACCCTGATCCCACAGCCGGCACGGCTGAGCTGAGCGTCATTCATGCTTCGCCTGGTGCCCCGGCCGTCGATATCGATCTCAACGGATTTTCGCCAGGCGGTACCAGATCAGATTGTCACCGGTGGTCCGGGGACTGTCGTGGTCCGTGGCGTACTGCCCGGCACCGCCAGACCTACCGTAATCGGGCCCGCGCAGCTGCCGCTGACTCCGGGCAGCCGAACCGCGGTGATGGCTGTCGGTGCGGTGGCGTCGATTGAGCCGCTGGTGATCTCTCGGGATGTTTCGCCCGTCGCTGCCGGCGATCTGCTGATTGCCGCAGTGCAGAACACCTCGACCGGCAGCGCGCCGATCAGTCTGCTGGCGACCACCACCAGCGGCAGCACATTGAATATTCTTGATCGTGCCACTCCGGCCGGTGTGCGCGTTGTTCATGCCTCACCGGATGCGCCCGCTGTGGATATTGTCGTGAACAACAGCTTTGCCCAGCCTCTGGTCGCCGGCTTGTCGTTCCGCGACGTGACGCCTTTCGTCAGCATTCCCGGCGGCAGCTACAACACCAAGGTAACGGCTGCAGGGAACCCGGGCGCGATCGTCATCGACGCGAACCCCGCATTCGTTGCCGGTCAGGAGTATTCGGTGCTGGCGGTTGGGACGCTTGCGACGATCGAACCTCGGGTGCTGACAGAGAACCGACGCCGAATTGCCACCCAGGCAAAGGTCCGGATCATCCACGCTTCTCCCGCCGCAGGCCCCGAAGACCTGTACGTTGTAGCGCCTGGCGCATCGATACAGGCCGCAGCGCCTGTGTTTACCGCGGTCCCCTTCGAGGCGACGACGGGCTATGTGAGTCTGGCGGCGGGTTCATATGACGTGGTCGTGACTGCAGCCGGTTCCAAGACTCCCGCCATCGGGTCGGCAGCAATCACCGTCGCTAACCGCGGCGTGTATACGATTGCTGCGCGCGACGCAGTCGGTGGCGGGACCCCGCTAGGCGTGATTTCTCTCGACGACGCTCCCTGATCAGAACTCCCTCGCGCCGCGTAATGGCGGCGCGAGGGTGCCGATTGGAGGCTGTCACTCGAAGAGGTTACCGCCGAGATCTCGAAAGCCGCTTGAGGCGAGCGGTTGGCCAATTGCACCGCGGAACGTCGAAGCCCAGGCCGCCAGGGTCCCACCCGGATAAACATCCAGAGATCCGGCCGCGCCCTCGACAACGGTGTTGTCGAGTCGCACGATCGCGCCTTCGTTCACGATCAGGCCCCAGTTTCCGGCGATGATCCGCGAGTTCGACAGCGTCAGGCGGCACCCGCTCAGGGCCACTACGCCCGCGGCGCTGGAGCGGATCTCTGCGCCGTTGATCTCGAGACTCTGGCCCGCACCGCAGACGACGGCATCGAGGCGCCGGCGCTCGCCGGCAGCGGCGCTGGGCGTGCTGACGGCAGCGCCGCTCTCGGCGCGTGCGCTGCGGCTTTCGGCGCGTGCAACGCGCTGTACCGAATAGCCGGGCCCGTCGATGCGGGAGATGCGTCCCTGGCGGTCGCGCTCAATGGCGGGTTCCATCGTCGCTTCGGGCGGGCTTTCCGAAACCTCCGGCAAAGCCTCCGCTTGCAGAACCGGCTCAGCCGCAGCCGGCGTCTCGATCGGCGTCGGTTCCTGACGCATCGCCTCGGCGGTTGCTTCATTGAGGCTGATCACCGAGAGCGCGCCGGTGCGCAGGTCGCGGATCGTGACTTTCTCGCGGTCGGCATCGACCGCGACGACTTCTACCCCAGGCAGTGCGGCAAGCGCCCGTTCGGCCCCCTCCATTGCCAGGTCAGCGTCCGCTTCCGGGGGCTTGCCGGTACAGGCGGCCAGCGTTGCAAGCGTCAGCAGCGCGAACAGAGGCGCAATCGATCCGGTTCGGTGGGGTGCCATTGGTTGCAAGAGTAGCGCGAATTTGCAGCGCGCGCCCCCAGTGAATCCAGCGGCGCGAGGTAGATTTATGCATTTATGTCAAACACTTGCGCGAGCCGAATTCGCGGCGACTCCGACACGAGGGAGGCGACGGGACGCAGAGCGGGCGTCCATGGGCGTTGACAGTGTTCAGACCCCTCCCTAAACTGCGCGGCCTTTCCGGGACGTGTCGCAAGACCGAAAACCGGTAAACAGCGGCGTGCTCTTTAGCGTCGCAGGGCCACAGCCAGTCGCGGGGTTGTCGGTCGTCGATCCCGTGTTCTCCTGCTGCGGCAGGATGTTTTGGCGGGTTCCACGAACGACGGCATGCGCCCGGCTCCTTTGTAGTTGTTACGAGTCTGGAGATCGCATGGCCACAACCGGTCAGCTTATTCGGTCACCGCGCCGAGTCCCTGCTGAAAAAACCAAGGTTCCCGCACTGGGCGCGTCACCACAGAAGCGCGGCGTCTGCACGCGCGTCTACACGACCACACCGAAGAAGCCGAATTCCGCGCTGCGCAAGGTCTGCCGCGTCCGCCTGACCAATGGCTACGAAGTCTCCTCGTACATCGGCGGCGAGGGCCACAACCTGCAGGAGCACTCGGTCGTGCTGATTCGCGGCGGTCGCGTCAAGGATCTTCCCGGTGTGCGCTATCACACCGTGCGTGGCACGCTCGACTGTGCGGGCGTCAACGACCGCAGGCAGAGCCGTTCGAAGTACGGCGCCAAGCGGCCCAAGAAATAGAATAGTCAGGAGCGTCAGCAATGTCCCGTCGTGCTCAAGCCCCGGTTCGCCACATCCTGCCGGACCCCAAATTCAAGAGTGACATGCTCGCCAAATTCATGAATGTCGTCATGAACAGCGGCAAGAAGTCCGCCGCGGAGCGGATCATCTACGGTGCGATCGACCGCATTGCCGAAAAGACCGGCAAGCAGGGCGATGATGCGCTTGGCCTTCTGTCGCAGGCACTCGACAACGTCAAGCCCGCAGTCGAGGTCAAGTCCCGTCGCGTTGGCGGCGCGACCTATCAGGTCCCTGTCGAAGTGCGCTCACAGCGCCGCCAGACGCTCGCGATGCGCTGGGTCATCGAAGCCGCGCGCGATCGCTCGGAGAAGTCGATGGCTTTCCGTCTTGCGCATGAGCTGATGGATGCCGCCGAGAATCGCGGCGCCGCCGTGCGCAAGCGTGAAGACACGCATCGCATGGCCGAAGCCAATAAGGCCTTCGCGCACTATCGCTGGTGATCGCCGTCGCCTTCCGGCGCGCGCGTGCGCGTGTCGGTTGCGCGTGGCGCGTGCAGGAACACAGGCAGCAGCACACGAGTCATGTCCCGGATCACCCCAATCGAGCACTACCGGAACATCGGGATTTCCGCGCATATCGACGCGGGCAAGACGACCACGACGGAGCGGATTCTTTTCTATACGGGCGTTTCGCACAAGATCGGTGAGGTCCACGACGGCGCGGCCGTGATGGACTACATGGAGCAGGAACAGGAGCGAGGGATCACGATCACTTCCGCCGCAACGACCTGCTTCTGGAAGGGGATGGAACAGAATTTCCCCGAGCATCGCATCAACATCATCGATACGCCGGGCCACGTCGATTTCACGATCGAAGTTGAGCGTTCGCTGCGCGTGCTCGACTCGGCGGTGGCTTTGTTCTGTGCGGTCTCCGGCGTGCAGCCCCAGTCGGAGACGGTCTGGCGGCAGATGAATCGCTACGCTGTGCCGCGCATTGCCTTCATCAACAAGATGGATCGCGCCGGTGCCGATTTCATGCGCTGCGTCGAGCAGATCCGCACCCGCCTGCGCGCCAATCCCGTGCCGATCCAGCTGCCGATCGGCGCTGAGGACGGCTTCGAAGGGGTTGTCGATCTGATCCGGATGAAGGCGATCTACTGGGACATGGAAACCCAGGGAATGAACTTTACCTATCGCGATGTACCGGCCGCACTTGCGGAGCAGGCCGCTGAGCTGCGCGCCAGAATGATCGAGGCAGCCGCCGAGGCGGATGACACACTGCTCAACAAATATCTGGAAGGCGAGACGCTCAGCGAAGCCGAAATCAAGCGTGGCCTGAAGCTGCGTTCGCTGAAAAGCGAGATCGTGCTTTGCATGTGCGGCACTGCTTTCAAGAACAAGGGTGTGCAGGCGCTGCTCGATGCCGTGGTCGAGTTCATGCCTTCGCCGATTGAAATGCCCCCGACCAAAGGCCTCAGCGAGGACGGTGAACCGTCAACGCGCACCGCGGACGATGACCAGCCGTTCGCGGCGCTGGCATTCAAGATCCTGAACGACCCTTTCGTCGGCAATCTGACATTCTTCCGCGTCTATTCGGGTGTGCTGAACTCGGGCGATACGGTCTACGTTCCAACCCGGGGCCGCAAGGAGCGGATCGGACGTCTGCTGCAGATGCATGCCTCGGATCGCACCGAAATCAAGGAAGTTCGCGCCGGCGATATCGCTGCGGCCGTGGGCCTCAAGGACGTCACCACCGGCGACACGCTTTGCGATCTCGAGAAGATCATCACGCTCGAGAAAATGATCATCCCGATCCCCGTGATCTCGGTGGCGGTCGAGCCGAAGACCAAGGTCGATCAGGAAAAGATGGGCATGGCCCTGCAGCGCCTCGCCAAGGAAGACCCGTCGTTCCGCGTGCATACCGACGAGGAATCAGGCCAGACGATCATCTCGGGAATGGGCGAGCTGCACCTCGAGATCATCGTCGATCGCATGAAGCGCGAGTTCAAGGTCGACGCGAATGTCGGCAAGCCGCAGGTTGCCTATCGCGAGACGATCCGCAACTCGGTCGAATCAGAAGGCAAGCACGTCAAGCAATCCGGTGGCCGCGGCCAGTACGGCCACGTCTGGCTCAAGATCGAGCCGAACGAGACGGGCAAGGGCATCGAGTTCGTCAACGGCATTGTGGGTGGTACGGTGCCGCGCGAGTTCATTCCAGCGGTGCAGAAGGGCGTCCATGAAGCCGCCGAGACGGGCGTCATCGCCGGCTATCCGGTGGTCGACGTCAAGGTCACGCTGTTCGATGGTTCGTATCACGATGTCGATTCGGACGAGATCTCGTTCCGGATGGCGTCGATCTTTGGTTTCAAGGACGGCTTTCGCAAGGCGAAGCCAGTGATCCTCGAGCCGATCATGAAAGTCGAGGTCGTGACGCCCGAGGATTACATGGGCGATGTCATCGGCGATCTGAACCGCCGTCGCGGCCAGATCCAGGGCATGGAGGACACGCCATCCGGCAAGACTGTGCTGGCCGAGGTACCGCTCGCCGAGATGTTCGGCTACGCGACGACTGTTCGGTCGATGAGCCAGGGTCGCGCCACTTTTACGATGGAATTCTCCAGGTACATGGAAGTTCCGAACAACGTTGCCGACACGATCATCAAGAGCTGAAATTTCTGGCCGGAGGCCATCCAGATGTCAAAAGAGAAATTCGAACGCACCAAGCCGCACGTCAACGTGGGGACGATTGGACACGTGGATCACGGCAAGACG
>ENA-ORBV01006257-ORBV01006257.1-microbial-mat-metagenome-genome-assembly--contig:-NODE-6257-length-21148-cov-5.945233_pt1 | contig 21148 bp, 25 predicted proteins | sample MGYA00237777_ERZ505514 | MGnify/ENA primary metagenome ERZ505514 (study PRJEB26160, sample SAMN06269048) | microbial mat metagenome | isolation source: Oligotrophic lake microbial mat | place... | reverse complement strand
ACTTACTTTCGATGACGACAACAACCATCATCTTTCAATCAAATGAATCAATGATTGGATGGACGTTTTGCGTTAGTAACCCCAATAGCTACAGTTGGCGGCGAGCTCAAGGCTAATCTCTACTCTAGCTAGTAGAAGGCCATGCTAATATCTTCCAAGCCAGCACTTACCTTTCCATTTCTTTTGGTACTATTTTCCATCATGATGGCATCGTCCTCACGTGTGGCCGCCGCCGCCAAGGCGTCCAAGCAATTGTACATTCTCCGTCATGGTCAAGCCACCCATAATCCACGCGCGGAAGCTGCTCGCAGTAATGGATGCTCTCATGAGGAATTCATGGAGTTGATGCGTCAAGATGATTCTCTGGACTCGGAATTGACCGACCTAGGCATGTCTCAGGCACGCACCGTACATCAACACTATTGTGCCAACAAATTGGAGGGTGGCAAAATTCAGCTCGTGGTCACCAGTCCTCTATCGAGAGCCTTGCAGACGGCCGACTTGGCCATACCCTTTGTGAAGAATCGAGTCTGCATTGAAGACGTTCGAGAAATCAATGGCTGGTTGTTGAATGCGCAACGGCGCACCAAATCGGCATTGCAACAAACATTTCCAACTTGGAATTTTGATGCGCTAGAAACCGAAGAAGATAAATTGTGGACTCCCGAGCTCGAATCTCAGGCAGATTGCAGTGAACGGGGATATCAAGGACTTTGCTGACTATTAGAACGGCCCGAGGATTCCATTTTCCTGGTATGCCATGGCGGTATCCTGCGTTTTACCATGAACCAACACGATTGCGTCAAAATGGTGGACGGTAGAACTGGCAAGGTTGACCAAGATATTACTGCACGATTTGGAAATTGCGAGCTGCGGCGCTACAACCTTCAATGGGAGGACAGCGACAGTTCAGAGAAGAGAAGAACAGTCGTGCTAACAGAGTTGGAACATTTATAGAACTACAATGGCTGCACTAAATTGCGGGTTGTACAAGTAAAATAAATGCAACTCTTAAAGGTACCGGAGACTGGCTCTTGCTGGTTTCATCAATCATCCAAGATTGCCATCTTGGCGCTGAAGTGAGGGAGCACAGCCGGTGCTTCGACAATTTTCACGCCACGAATCGTTTCTTTGATGGAATTCACATACAGCAAGACTTCAGCAACATAGTCCACATGAGATTGGGTATATACTCGGCGCGGAAAGGCCAACCTAACCAATTCCAACGGGGGCGGTTTGGCGTCCTCGCCACTGCCACTTCCTTCGGTTTTGGGTTTTCCGCCACCAAACATGACTGATCCAATCTCCACCGAGCGAATTCCACCCTCCATATACAGAGCCAGGGTCAGGGCCCACGCTGGGAATTGCTCGAGAGGGATATGAGGCAACATCGCCTTGGCATCAATATAAATGGCATGTCCGCCGGGAGGCTGTACAATGGGTATGCCGGCCGCAGTCAAGCGTTCTCCGAGGTAGGCCACGGATCGGATGCGATAATGCAGATAATCTTCATCTAGAACTTCTTCAAATCCAACCGCCAGCGCTTCCAAATCGTATCCGGCCAAACCTCCATAAGTGCTAAAACCTTCTGTTAGAATGAGCATATTCCTACATTTTTGTGCCAACTCGTCATTATTGAGTGCCAAAAAGCCACCAATATTGGCCATGCCATCCTTCTTGGCGCTCATGGTAGCTCCATCGCAGTAGTGAAACATTTCTTGGGCAATTTCCAAGGGTGTCTTGTCGTCGTAGCCTTCTTCGCGCGTCTTGATAAACCATGCATTTTCCGCAAAGCGAGCACAGTCCAAAAAGAGAGGGATGTTGTATCGGTGACAAATTTCACTGGCTCTGCGAATATTTTCCATACTGACAGGCTGCCCACCGTTGGAGTTGTTTGTGACGGTGATCATTGCCATTGGCACCTGCTCCGACTTTTCTTGCAGAATGCGTTCAAGGGATTCTAGGTCCATATTACCTTTAAACGGGTGAATAAGGGCAGGGTCGCGACCCTCTGGAATGGGGATGTCAAGAGCTTGGGCACCACAATATTCCACATTAGCCTGAGAGAACAAATATAACAAAATCCATAAGATTAGCAAGGATTTATACATCATATACAGAAGGATCCACTACGTTTCTTCTCTATGGAACCTACGCGTGTTGTATCGAAATGAGTATTGTTGGGAACCACATGTTCCGGCTTCAAAGAGCACCCAAAAAGAATTCGTTCGGCAGCTCTTCCTTGGTGGGTCGGCAAAATATGTTTGTAGCCCGTGATATTCTTTACAGCCGCTTCAAACTTGTAGAAGGATTTAGATCCAGCGTACGACTCATCTCCGAGCATCATACCTGCAAGGGTTGTTGGATAAGGTAATGTTAGTTTGTCGCGATTAAACAAGGAAAAGTCAACTGTTTTAACCGCTTCTACGTAGGGTGTGACTCGGCATCATTGCCGGCTCCCCAAGCGTAGTGTGTGCATTGTCATCCTCACCTGCCCATTGCCTTGATGACATGGCCCCTGTACCAGAGTCCGTCAACAGATCAATTATGACATCTTCTGCTTTCAGAAGAAAGGCATTGTAGTGTGCATCTGCTAGTAACTTCTGTCTATCTTCACGGGTCGTCTGCCGTATGGGCTCCACGGACTTGACTCGAAAGGGCTCAATTATTGTCTTGAATTTCATCGTTTAAATTTCGTTTGCTTTATAATGTGGAATTTTATTATCTTGTGGAATCCACGGAAGCATTCGATTGAACCAGCATCATTCAGCCGGCAACCAAAGTGAATGAAAGCGGAGACATCAGAACAAAAGTACGCGATGCCGATGTCACCAATAGCTTCGCCTCACGAAGCCACAGCAAATTGCGAGCAGGAAGTCTATTGACACGTATCAGTTTCCCGTTTTCGAAAATCACTGACAATGAACATCATTGGCGAACACAAACCGTGGACCGAGCGAGGGGATGACACCAAGAGCCGCCTACTCCTTAGGCCTATTGGGTTAAACCTCGGCCAACTACTAGCTAGCTAGTATTAGTACTGTAGGCAGCTATTGTTCATGCAACCGGTATTTTGTGGATAAACCATGAGTAATGAGTCGTATTTCTTGGTGTCGCCATGCCGACTTCAGTTCGCGTTCTCATCAAAAATTTAAAGCGAACTGCTATGTACTGTACGTACTAACTAGCTAGTAAGTACATGAACCCGATCCGACCACGACTGTAGCCAGATGGATGCACACACGTACAAGCATTAGATAACTACCTACTACAGCTATTACTAGCTAGCTAGCTACTACTACATGTAGTAGTAGTGCTACTAATTAATTGAGTACTAGCAAGTATCAGTCACTTATTAGTTGCAATAGCTCATGTACATACTTTTCAGATAGGCAGTCTCACAGTAGCAAGGGGGCAAGATCTTTGGATTGGCCGTGACATGCAACTTTACTGCTAGCGTGCCTTCAAGGAGAGCACTTGGAGTCACTGCCTTCTACTACTCTACTAGCTAGTAGTATTAGTTAGTCATCTTTTTCCGCTGGCTCAAGATGCCGATAAAATATGAGGCACAAGATGAGACTGGCAAGTATGATGGCCGCAAAGGCCCCGAATGCTTCATCAAGCATGGTTTCCATCCCATGGCTTGCCATGGCGGCCAAAACAACATCACCCACAACACGTCCAAAGGTCCCCGACTCTGTAGCCAGGAGCCCAACATTTATAATGCCAGAGCTCCACTTGCGTGGAATAGCTTTCGAGAGCAGCGACATGTTGGGCGCTTCTAATGCGCTGGCGCAAACAAAGAGCAGAGCCGATCCAATCAAATACTGCCATATGGTATAATCAACCTCCTGGTACTGATAAATGACAAGACAGCCTGTTGTGGTCGTTTTTTTTGAAACATGAACGCACTGTAAGTATTTCAAAAGATACTCAAAAGAATGCCAAAAAGGCTAAAAGAATACCATACTGTCACTCACCACAGAACATAGCCACCAGCAACCCTATTATAAGTTCTCGATCAAAGTACCACTGAGCCAGGAAAGCGATGCCAAAGTTGACTGGAAGAATCAAAAGAGCAAGGATAGTCAAATGGACTCCCATGACGTTTCCTTCCCAGCCGAAGTACAATGCTGTCAAGTTGGACTCTGAACTTAAAACAGCTTCCAAAACCATTTTGAGAACCATGTAGATTATAAGCGTGATAATCACCGGTATATTGCAACACATTGGTGTTTCCCCTTCTTCTTCTTCGGGCACACCATTGTTACTACCAAGTAATGATCTTCTTTCTTCCTTGGTTCCTTGGGTTTGTTTGTCGTGTGAATCTGTCTCTGCCTTGTGGCTCTTGGGTCGTGGTGGATCCTCAAATTTCCAAATCAGACACACGAGGTATATCACCCACGCTGTAAACATAAACCAGCCCGGTGCGTTTTCTGGTTGCCAAAAGACACTGCTGCTCTGATCCGATGCAACATGCAAGACTGAGGCTAACGCTGGGCCGGTCGCCATACCCAATGCGGTTGCGGTAACAAAGGCAGCAGATGCAGCGGTACGTTCGGCGATGGAATAACTATCCGCCACGTATCGACGATTGATAGATCGCGCACTTCCAAAACCATTCAGCAATCTACCGATCATTACCAATGTCAATGACTGGCAGGGTAAGCCAGCCGCATAAAACAAATTTCCAATCACGCTGCAGGTACTAGCAAATATCAAAGCTGCCTTGTAAGAGTAGCTCGTCCACCATGAATACAGTAATGTGGATGCAAGGGCAGCTACAGAAGTCATACCAATGATGATAGACGCAATAGAGCTGTCAGATCCAAGCTTAGCGGCGTAGGTTCCGGACGTTGGTGCAACAATGTAGTAGTTGGCTGCAGGAAAACATCAAATATGAAAAATAAAAATAAAATAAGCGCCTCTTTATGGTCCAGGATTCCAGGTTGGCGTTGGTAGAATAATGACCCAAGGAAACTTACTCATATACAAAAAGGTTGACAGCAAGTTCAAAAAATTGGATATTTTGGATGGCCGGTGCATCATCATTTGAACATTTGTTAGCGATTCATCGTCGTTTTCAGTAATCGCATCTATCATCATTTTAGAGGCCAACACTCGAATAAATTCATTGGCTTGATAGAGCCGACCCCTTGCAGCATGTATTTGCAACAAAATTTGCCAAGGACTCATCTTGTTTCGGTATTGTGACTGGCTACGATATAATGTTGTGGATGGTTTGTCTGCTGCATTTTCTTTGGACCAGCCATCCGAAATTATAAGCTGTAGATTGGGAGCTGTGTTGGACCTTGACCTAAAATCCGAGTTTTGGGCAGACAATTTCTGTACATTGTTTGCATCCATTTCTTGTCGATGCCGACGAAGTTGTTCCGTCCCGGCTTCGTAGGCACATGCCAGAGCAGCGATCGTATCGTCCCTTAACAATGGTTGGAGGAGTTGATTTCCTAATGCAACCAAATCTGGCTCGTCCTGTTGCATTCCCATCAAGGTTCTCGCTGTTCTATAATAAGGACTTCCTTTCGGAGCCAAATAGGAGGGCGAAAGCTTGGTTCGAGCAATTTTATCATGCTTCTTGAGAATCTTTCGAAAACCAGTGATATTCATTTCCACAAACCGAATCAATTTTAACAGCGCGAGCCCTGTCTCAATATATTTTTCTTCTAAATGCACCAAATCAGAAGCATCCGTCAAGCTGATACCCCTTAGTAATTCCAGTCGACACTGGGAAAGTTCTGCCGCCAGTCTCCCGAATTCTTGAATGACAAAGAAACTCACTTTTTCAGATTCCAAGTGCAACGAGGATAAAAAATTAGTGCTGACTTCTGTGGATCGCCACGAGACAGATAGACTACTCCCTTGACTGAGCTGATTTTTCCTGTGATGTATATCCGTTTTTGAACTCGTGTACTCGTCATCGATGACGTTCTTTAGATGCCCATAGTCAATGTAGAACTTGGACCATGCATTGTACGCCTCCGATTGTTTGGATGCCTCCAATTGTTGGCCAAAATTCACCATTTCTCTTGAATCATCAGACTATCTAGCCTGGCGCTTAGATTAAGTGGCTTGCTCCAACGACTCTTTTCACAAATATTTCTCTGGTCAGAGAGAAAGCTTTGTAGCAGTCAAACTAACATGCCCAGATCCGACCTCTTTCACAGAGCACAATCATCGAGTAAGGTTCCGACAAAACGAATGATCGAGAATGACTGAATCTTCGGAAGAAGTGTGGGGTTCGCACAGATGGACAGGACGAATCTCAGGTGCTAGCTAGTAACAATTTTACAGGGTTGTTAGGTAGCACCATGTCCCCTTGGAAATAGCTCGAACTGTACTACTGCAGAAGCAGAACTCGTTACCACGAATGAACTTTGGCACGACAGCTCGAAAACGAATCAATGAACTTCGTTTTGGCACGACAGTTCCATCTTTCACACCATTTTGGGGGGGGGTCACTACTCCTCGTTGACTCCAAGAGAAGTTCCTTTTTGTAAGAATCATAAAAATAGATCGTCTCTCCCTCAAGGAAAACATCGTGTTCAGCCATACCCAGTACCGCCACCAGTCTGATGAAAAAGCGAAATGTACTACAACCAGAGGAACCAAAGATGGCAGCCCCTGCCACAAGATTTTGGGAAATTGGCGTCTGTAGCATCCTTGTTGCATTTCTCATGCATGCAGGAGTTGTCGTTGAAAGATCCATTCGTTATGATGTCGTTGTTGGATACAGCAACAGCGAGTCTCTCGCCGGCAGTGGTATGAGAGGTGCAAGAAAAGTGACCAAAAATTCACCTGCTTCGCCGCCGCCGATTGTGCTACTACATCAGATCTTACCACCCAATCATTCCAAGTATGACGATTGGATCCAAAGCTGGGATGGGTTGACAAATGTGCGTCGAAAGGTCTATGGCGATGACGATCTCCTGCAGGTGATTGAAGCATTGAATTCTACCAAATTGTTGCAAGGCTGGTCGGCCATGGAAAGGCGGATTGAACAGGTGGATTTTTGTCGCTATGCCATTCTCTACCTATATGGAGGAATGTATGCTGATGCGGATCAAGAACTTTCAGACCCAAAGTCACTCGAAGAGGGTTACGCCACCAGTAGCAAGACGAATACAGTTCTGCTGCCCTTTGAAAAGGGTGGGTTATGGGATGCAGAACAAGTAGGACAAGCCTTGATGATCTCACCAACGCCTCGGCAACCATTCTGGTGGGAGCTGATGGAATATATGGTTGAACATTATAATTCCACTTGTAATGTCCTCTTGAATACAGGGCCTTTAGCCATGACCAGATTTTGGAATGAACATCGCCACAAGCCAATCATTAGAAATGATGTGAGATTGTCTCGTCTATTGGATGGTGGCATAGATCTTCCCAAGTACAACCGTTCTGTAACAATACATCACAGTAGTGGATCCTGGATAAACAATGCCGAACAAGAAAAAGAAATGCAGGGTTGCCGAGACCGCATACCATTTCACTGTGATGGATGTGACACCTTGGCAATGGAGTGAAGTTCTCCGCGTCTGTCTCAGAGCCCAGCGAGTTGGGGACGGAGAAGAGTTTCCGAGAGCATCCGCATTCGCAGGCGCCGTTACCACTTCTAACTATAGCTTTACGGTTGATGGTTAAACTACTAATATGCCAAAAGCATAGAGTCAACTAAAATCTAGTTTTAGAGTCAACTAAAATCTAGTTTTATTATGGCAGTGAGATGTACATGGTATGAATTATGTCACGTTCTTCCGACAAGACAGAAGACCGGTAGTGTACTTGCTATTCTACCAAATACAATGCCCGAGCAAGAAATGGGGGCAGTTTCGGAATCGCACAGTGTAGTAATGAATTGAGAAAGTATCGAAAATCATACAAATATGTAGAGCCTTTCTTCAAGGCGTCGAAGGATGTTGGCACGCCACAATTAATTACAACATGAACATGGTCACAGTGGCGGCAAGAGCCGAGAGCATGTTGATGGCGCCGACAAACACCCAAGGACCTTTGGTGGCGGAGGATGTGTCCTTGCGTTTTTTCTTGTCCGTCTCGCTCTCTCCGTCTCCACCAATGTGGACTTCCATCGTAACTTCCACGCAACAACCCTTTGTCTGAGCGCCTTCGTGCAAGAATCCACACTTGACGGCATCCGTAATGAAAGGTGCCACGTCCATGAGCTTCATACATTCATTGTCGTCGTATTGTAAGACAAATCCTTCGGCACAAGGGGGGCATGGAAAGTCGGGGACCTTCGCATTAGGACAGCCACAGATACCCTCCACTCTGACCCCAGTTTGCTGCTCCGCACTGGCGAGAGCTTGTTCACAGGGACTCTTCCTCATCATGGAAGCCGCAGATCCAGGTCCTCCTTCTCCCGAAACACGTCCAACTGACATGGCCATTTCTTCGTCGGCTGCTGGCTGAAGGCTGAGCAATTTGTTGAAACCGGCGCAAGTTGTTCTGGGAATACCACTGTCGTCATCACCAGAAATCAAAACTTGATCTGGATTTGCCATCTGCACTGGATTGCCTTTGTCATCGTCACCACAAAGTGAGCAAGTGGGCTTAGTACCAGGGCACTCGCAATAATACGAGAACCGTTCCACAATCGAGCACGTAAAGCCGCCGTCGACAGCTGGCATGGCGACAATGTCACTACAGGCAACGCCGTTGAGAGCAAAAAGAAAGTCGTTTTCTGCAAAGCCACCACCATAGCCATGGGGGCAGAGTTCACAGGTTTCTTCGACCGTGGTTGGACACCCACAAAATTGAACGGCTGCGGCACGTAAAATGGAACATTCGTCGGCAATGGTGTATTTGGCGAAAAACTCCCATTTATCGCACGAGAAACCAGCAAATTGCTTGGAACCATCAAAGCTGCCGTCGCAGAATTGACAGCCACCACTTCCAATTTCCTCTGAGATGACGTCGCTATTGATACTTTCCATAATGTTACTAATATTGGTAAACGACGAAAATTCAGGAGGAAACGTGAATTCGGAGCTAAAATCGGTTAGATTCAGACCGTTAAGTTCACCGTTCGTGTTGTCATACATTTCTTCCATGGGTGGAACCCATGGAGGAAGGGTAGTTTCAAAAGCAGTGTCAGGCATCATCTCGGAGCTATAATCGGTTAGATTCAAACCGTTATGTTCACCGTTCGCGTTGTCATACATTTCTACCATGGGTGGACGACTGAAAGGGTCGTCATCGGCAGGGACAGGCATCATCTCGCCAACAGCATTGGCAAGTTCTTCCATGCCAGAAACTATTTCTTCCTCGGCGACCATCGTCTCCATCGTTTCCCCATTGGTGGTGTTGACGGCGAATGGTACGTCGGTGGGACCTGGTACTTCGGTTGGGCCGACTGGTTTGGTGGTGTTGACGGCGAATGGGTCCAATGGGACAACGGTGGGACCTAGTACTTCAGTTGGGCCGACTGGTTTGGTGGTGTTGACGGCGAATGGCACTTCGGTGGGACCTGGTACTTCGGTGGGACCGTCTGGTTTGGTGGTGTTGACGGCGAATGGTACTTCGGTGGGACCGTCTGGTTTGGTGGTGTTGACGGTGAATGGGACAACGGTGGGGCCGACAGGCTTTGGAGGCGAAATGATTTCGTACGCGTCGTCAGTGGGTGGACCGGGATTAGAGTCGTCATCGGGTGTACCGGGAAGAGGTAGTACAGGGTGGGGCAGCTTTTCCTCCGACAACGCAAACGCGACGTTAGTCAAAAAGAGGGCGACAAGGCCCGAAGCAAACAAACCAAAGGAGATCTTCATTGTCTTTCTTTTTTATTACTGTACTCAATTGTTGTTGTCGGAAAACAATAAAAAGTGAGAAGAAACGTTAAAAAGTAGAAAAAAAGAAACGTTAAAAAAGCGGGACTTATTTGAATGAATCGCGAATCAAACGGGAATAACTTGGCTCTTTTGAGGACGCACACTGTACTAAAGCTAGCCCATCTATCTGCTGTTGTTCAATATTACTGTACTAGCTAGATCACAGTTTCAATGCCTAGGCTCCTGCAATTGGTACTGCTACACTACTGCTACTTAACTAGTCTAGTGCTTGTATGCCATGACGAGCTGTGAGCTAAGTAGACTAGATTTTGTCGATATGTTTATGTCAGCTAGCTAGAGGTATTGCCTACTACAAGTATTTATCTATGCATGGTGTAAACTTGCTCCGTATGCCCGATCATTGATGCATGCAACTTCCTCGCACTCGCTACAATGGCATTACTGAAACACCATGAAACAGCAATAAATGCCATTGCATTTGGTTTCTGAAGAAAGTTCCCAAAAAGTCTTTTCTAAGAGTGGATTGTTCTTACAAAGCCCCACCTTCTCCAAATTCTGCAATGAGTTCCTGAAGCCTTGGTTGCACTTCCTCTTTTCCCTTCTCGGTAAGTCTATCAATGTACACCACGCCGTCCAAGTGATCGTATTCATGTTGAAAAATCCGGGCCTCCCAACCTGTAAACTTTCGTTTTATTTTCTTTCCTTGCAGATTCATGGCTTCTACTTTGATCCATTTACTTCGTTCGACATAACCACCCATATCAGGAAAGCTCAAACAGCCTTCTTCGTCAATCTCCTTGGCATCACTAAATTCGACAATTTGTGGATTGACCATGACAATTTCTTCCAGCCATTTTTTCTTATCGCCACTTTGATTGTACACCATGAGTCGTTTGTTGACACCCACTTGGGGAGCCGCGAGGCCCACACCTTGGGCTTCGTACATGTACATGAACATTTCCTTGGCCAATTGGGCTATGGAACCGTCCTTTAATTCTTCTTTGGTAATTTCGACATTGTCTCGTCGAAGGGCTGGATGGGGGTATTTGACAATTTGCAAGTCCGTGCCCTCAATTTTTCCAGGATCCACTTCTTCTTCCATTCTGGCAAAAAGCTGCGAGCTGGTCTTTCCGTAGGACCTTGTTGTGGTGGTGGTTGTTGTTGTTGTTCGGTGGATCGAAGATTGCTGTGCTACAAAGGCCAACGGTTTGTGCGCCATGCCGCGAGCAATGGAGACACGGGAAAAGGCTCGGGTCGTCCTAACCATCACCAGAGAACTGCATAACATGACAAAGAATTTTCCATGAAACAACATCGCGGCGGAAGCAAGTAGTTGGTTGTTGTGTGGATTTTTTAAGACTGGTGATCGGGTCTGGGCGAAAATGAAGAAGTGGGCGCTTGTTTGTTGAAGATCCAAGTAGCAATCTCGATCATTCAGTTCATCGAAAAATCAAGTTTCAAAGAGGATGTACTTCTGATAATGGAACACGACCCCTAAAGCGAAGGATATATTTCTGTAATATTCGAAGCAAGAAAATAACCGGTGAGTTCCATGTTTACCACCCGCGCCACTCACATTGCCAAACCGTCGAGTCAAATGATGCGGATAATGGGGTAGTTTCTTTTGAAGCAAAGATCCATTGCTTCCATCAGTGACATACCTACTAGTACCGAAAGTACTCAAGAACTTGAGAACTCGTGAATAGTACTGCGATTTCAAGGATGAAGATAAACAGTGATGCAGGTAAATTGTGTTTCTCATCAGCAGACCATCATCAGCTTTTGCGACTTGTGTCCTCACGACATGAATGACGCGCCCAGCTACAATAGTGATGAGTGGTGACGCTTGTGTTGTTGTTTCTGTGAGGTGGCGCTTGCAATTTCTTGAATTGCGCTTGCATTATTCTTGCGTCTCGCCCCTTTGTAGTGAAACGTACACTGGACAGACTAAGCTCGTTTCGGAATTACGATGGACTGACGAAGCTCGTGACATAATTGTATTCAGTACGATGAAGGACTGACGAGGTGTTGTGACCAAATGTTTCGATTTTCGTCTTCGGAACCACTCCGCGAAGCTTTTTGATGGATGGGAACCCAAAACGGATCGCAATAGCCAATGATTCTACGATACGGCCAGTATTGTAACCAGTCTACTAGCTAGTACGTACTGTAGCAAGCGAGACCTACTGTTCTTGCTAGCTGCTGCTTGCTGCTGCTGAGAGAACGACTGTTCCATCGATCCATCAAGCCAAGAACTCTAAAATCTACTCTAGCTAGTACTCCGATCCGAATATCCACAAGAAGTCATTGAGATAGGAAGCTTCTCTGCACTTTCCTGGTAGCTAGCTACCAGTAGCTACTAGCGAGTAGAAGGTGCAGGTACAGTTTGGCAAAATGAAGTACTAGTACTAGCTACTAGCTAGCTAGCTAGTAGAGCACTTGGCTAAACCGAATGCCGGCGGCTACAGAACCACTGTTCTACAAGTGTTAGCCAGTGTGCCATACCATTCCGAACATCCGAGTGGAACTTAGTGATGGGAAGCTTCTCGGCTCCGTATCTTTCGTTCGAATTCTGGTTGGTTAGCTCCTAGCCTCCTCCTACTAGCTACCACTCAGCTAGTAACTAGCAACCGATGCAGCGATGGCAATAGGAAGTAGGGGAATTGGGCATGAAGTTAACCATGGCGACCCTCGGGGTGGCTACCGGCCTGCTAGCTAGCTAAAGTGTTCAATACAATACAAAGTAATGTGATGTATAATTCTATTCTATCTTTATCTGTTCGTTAATATCAAAAATAGTGTGGAATTACACAATGCTCATGCGCATTGGCACGTAGTGTTCTCGAGCTACCTTTTCCAATGCCCGTTGACAAACTTTGGATACCATTTGGGCCTCCCGATTATTGCCAAGTACATGTGCACGAACTTGAAGGGACTCCCAAACACGATCGTCACATTTGAGCAACGTTACCAGTGCCATGGTGATGCGTTCCAATTCAACAGGATGCAGAACTCCAGCATCCAAATACAGTGTCGTGACTTCACAGTCCTTCTTTAGTTCTTCCAAAAGGGATACCAGAGCTTTGAAAGACATACTGTCATTTGTCACGACCGCCTTGGTATCAAATTGGACCGAAATACCACAGGTTTTGGCCACCTTTAAGATGTGACGATAAACACCCGTCTTTTTGAACTGCCAACGGCGATAGGCATTTCCTGGGACGGTATCCACAAATTGAATGGTTCTTTCTGTTGCTGTTTTTGTCGATGATTCCAAAGCTTCCGCCAAGGCTAGACGATCTTGTGCTGAAGATTGCTCAACAAAATCATGTAGAGTCAAAACGGTTTCTCGGCCATTACAAAAAGCCATCAGCTTGTCGTCGTCATCTTCTTCTGCTGATGATGCTGAGCATCTTGTGTGTGAGTGTGAGGTGGATGACCATGTCGACAAGCTGGAAAATAACGAGGGAAAGGAGGACTGGTTATCAGTGGATTCCGATTCCTCGTCGTCGTCATATCGTAGGTCCAAATCAGAGCATGTCAGACCAGGCAGTTGCTGACTGGACGTGGATGCGGCTGTCTTTGTCGTCTTCGACGTTTTTGGGGTCTCGTCCGAAGCAGAAGACTCCCACAATGTGATATCCGAGGTTGGCATGTTAGCAAACATGATGTCTTGCAGCAGGGTCCACCACAGAGTGTTTCGGGGCTTGGTTCCCTTCATAGTTGTCAATGGCATGATGGTTGGTTCCTTTGTTTTAGTAATATATGATGAGTATGACTGATCGAGGTTGTGAAAATAATCTGATATATGTAATGAAAGGTGAGTGACGGAGAGAGACGATGAGAGATTTCTTTTTTTTGGCGGTTGCTCAGTATTTTAATGATGAAGTCAGGACATCCATCACTCACTCTTCCGGACCAGCGACGGTTGTAGTCGTCAGCTTAACTGCCATCAGTAATTTTTCTCGACAGCCCATCATCAACAACCACATTTTGAGTCAGGTTTCGGTTAATCTACGGCTGTTATTCACAACTACAGTCGTAGTAGTGGCCAGCAGTTGGTGGCATCTGTCACTGGGCAACTAAAAAATTCTCGTAAAACTAAGGAAAGTGTGGACGCATCCATGTTTTATCCACGTGTAAAAAAAACGTTCTACAAGTCAGACAAGTGATTCGAAAGATTTAGCCCAAGCATATTAAATCTGTGAGTAGAGGAATCGTTATTTTGTTAAATACTGTGACATTGCAGCGACACTCAAGTTCCAACCGTAACCGCACGAAACGCTTCGAAATTCCTTTTACTCGCGTCGAAAATATTAGAGCAAGCCATCGAAACAATTAGTCAGTACGTCGTAGTCGTAACGTACTCGTTAGCTGGCAATGCTGTATGCGTCGAAAATATTAGCCATCCATATGTAGGAGCAGCCAAAGTACGCATGATTTTGAATTTTGGTCAAAGACGATGTCACCATCGCTGAGAAAGGTGTGACTGAGAAGAGACACGCGGAAGCCGACGTCCCGCACTACTAGCTAGCTATTGGTAGCAGTGCATGTGCATCCATTGCATGGTTGCCCTCAACTCAGTGCAGGGTTTGCAAAAGTTTTATTCATCTGTCTGTCTGTCTGCATGTCTGTATGTCTAGTCACATAAGGGTCATGTCACATAAGGGTCATAGGTTATGGATGTTGACTTCGAGGTTTGCTGCTGACTCTTCATCAGAACTCTCTGAGTCGACTCGAGCAGCTCGTGCTTGTGTGTTTGAAGGCGTGTGTTGGCTTGCTCAGCTTGAAGAATCACATCAAAATCAACTCCTTTGTCTTCATGCATCTTGCGAGCAGATTCCGCATCACACAATTGGATGGCTTCATGCTTGTTTGCTTCGACCCCAACTTCTGGTTCCTCTTCCGAGTCATCAAACAGTGGGTCGTGTTGCTTGGCCTCCAAATCATCTTCCGAATCATCGAAAATCAAATCATGTTCCTTGGCCTCCATCTGGTTGACTTCGGAACTTTGAGATGCATGCTCCTTTCCTTTGTTGAAGTGGCATGCGGCAATCTTTGTCTTGGCTGGTTCAGATAATCCGTCCCATGCCTTCTTGTCCGATTCTTCTGACGCGTTCCATGTGTCACGATCCATGAAAGCTCGAGAACGAATGCCTTGCATTTGATTTGCTTGGCGCTTCTGGTTCTGATTCTTCTTAAATTCTGTGCTCTTGTTGCCATTCCTGTTGCTAAGGCAACAACCTGTCTTGGGATCGTGTTGGTTCATCACATTTGTTTCGAACCATTCGTCGGGATCAAGGTCTTCGTTGTCTTGATCGAAATCATGGGTGTTGATCTCATTTTCGAGTTCATGAGCAGCAGCACTTTGACAACAATTGCGACCTGCACAAATCTTCGCATTGTTATGAATTTGGGCTTGTTAGGCTAGCAGGGCGACACACTCTCGCAGAGTGATTTCAATGGATTGACTCGCTGATGACTTGGTCTGGCGATGCAAATTCAGAACATTCGCGAGATTGGGCACGTTTGCTGCTGAGTTCTGCAACATGTGAACTGCTTGGTCATCATTGATGCGAGAGTCAGGGCACATCTCAAGGAACTTGTCAACTTTGTCTGTGTGGAAGATGACATGCTCTCCTTGAGGTCGATTCCAGTTGCCAGTGTTGAGTCTGGCACCTGTCAACCATCCCAGAATGGCATCTCCATTCACAGAAGTAGAAATGGATTCGTCGCGGGTCTTGCATGTTTTCTGACAAATGACGCAAGTGTCGACTTGGCCTTGTGATGGAGCATCACATCTCTCATCACCTTGCACAAATGCTTTTGTTGCACCTTGTGGAGATCAGGATCAACCACGGTGTGGCTCGGATCAAATGAGCCAGGTTTTGGACTTCGAGAGCAATCACAAATCCGTCCTTGCAATCCACCCAGTTGTTGGCTTCACAAAAAGGCTTGAAGTCTCGTGCACTGGGCTTGACCAACTTGTTCCAGTTTGAAAGACCTTCATTCTTGGACAAGGCTGAACCCCAAGGGACAATCTCCTTGGTGGGATCGCACTCGGTGTTGCGGAAATTTTTGAACTGTCTCACGGTGCTGTCAAGGATGCTGACACCTCCGTGTTTCTTGTGGGATTCATGATGAAAGAAAGCAAGGATTGCTCGAAGAATCATCTTGAAGTTCAAGTCCAGTGGGACAAGATTTCCGCCTTTGACGCACTGCAGTGAATTGATGTCAGCGGCTGTCATGTGGATGAATGCTGTGAGGAAGTGGACAATCCCGTTGTGCTTCAAAGCAAGTGTGATCAGATGTCTCTTGACATGGGCATGCGGTGCAGCACATGCATTCACAAACACAGTCAACAATCAATTACAATCAGCTTTCTCTTCCTCTGCTGGAGTCAGAGAAGGTGCAGCAGATGCCGTTGTTGCTCTCATTCTGACAGAACTTAACTGCAACAAATGTCAATCTGATGAACGACAATTCTTCACCAGAAATTCGACCACAAACAAGTGACGAAATGCAGCAAAGACAATGCTGAAAACAAAGTTTCCTGCCCTGGTGTTTCACCAAAAGAACAGATGCTTTCACACGCAAATTTGAAACTCATGAGCATTGCACAGCAATGGAAACAGCTCCATGTTTGTCGAACATTCCAACAAGATTGACATCTTCATTGGCAAGATTGATCACACGGTGCGCATGTTTCGTCATTGCAACACACTCTTGTCACCACAAGTCCGCAGGAACATGCAACATCGTGACAGAACATGGTGTGGGAACTCATCATTTCATTCCCATCTCATGTTCCGGGTTCGATCTTGTGTCTTTTTCCTTGGGATGCACAGTGGTTCCAGGTCCAGAACTCGGGACACAACTCTGACTCGTGGACTGAATCATGGATGAAATCGCACCTTTGTCAAAGGGGCCATCATTGCGTCACCAGTGTTTCAATGATTGCCAAAAACGCAAATGAGTCTCTGGTCACCATTGTTCAATGATTGCCAAAAAACGCAAATGAGTCTCTCGATCTCCATGGTCGCCACCAACTGGCAGCTAGCTAGCCACTGCATTTTGGATTCTTTGCTCGTTGTGATTTGTGAAAGCGAGCACTCCCAGTGTCAAAAAGACTTCGACGTTTGTTACTGGATTCAGCAGTCTCTTTCTTTGTCACATCAACACGAACAGCAAATGACTTTGGTTTGAATCCTTGTTTGAATTCAGTCAAGCGCACGAAGGCCACGTCGCATCAGAATGACTCTTTTTGTTCCGCTGACCCTGTGATTCAAAAATGATGGATGTTTTTCTCACTCATCAGTTCACAATTCTTCTTCTCACACAAATCATTCCTCTTTTGACTGAGACGCAAATGACAAGCCAGCATGTGCAAACCTCAAAACCACAATGAAAAAAAGTTGCTTGACACGGATGACCATGATGACGACACCTCCGAAAAATGGTTTTCCGCAGAGACAGAGCGCGATGAAAAGCAGGAGGTGTGCAAGAAGTCAGGGAAAAACACCTGTTGCGTCAAACTTGGTCGTGTTGCTGCAACAGTTGTTTTGCTCTTGACTGTCGTGGCTGTTGCCATGACTGCTTGTGCATTGTTGTTTGCCTAGTTGATGTCTGACTGGAAGCACTGTGAGGACCAACAAAAAGAAATTATTTTCCATTTACTTCCAGAGCATTAGCCTTAGAAACAATTCCAACAATTTACTACAAATCAGTCACTCTGTGCTGTTTAGCATGATTGTTGAAGAATGAAGAACAAAGGAACTTTGAGGTGACTGCAAGCATGTGAAAATGCAGAAGCCACAAGTTTTGGATTTGCCTTGTCAGTTTCGCAGTTCTCATCATGGTTCACCTTTCTTTCTTGTCGCAGTTTGAGTGTTTCTCCCGTGCTCTGGGAGAGGCCGCGGTGCAACAGCAAAAGAACATCCGGGACACCTTTGTTGGCTTGGCGCACCAAATGTCTGGCTGTGTGATGACCAACAACCTGACCTGGCCATGTGTCACCCTCCCTTTGTGCGAGACGCATGCACACGATGCGCTCATTCAAGCAAACGTGGAGTTCATGGCCACCTGGAACCGAGCATTTCCAGATGAAATGGAGAGTTTTGTCAATTTCACCACAGCGCACTGCGAAGAAGTGAACAAGGAAGGGCACATGATGAGACAAGGCAACCTCGATCGCCTGGTGGATGATCATTCCATGTGCAAACCCTTTGTTTCCTAGAAGACGAAAGATGGGGAACCTTTGCCAGACATTGAAAGGGAGGAGCCCTGGCCTGATCTGCAGTTCTCTCTTCCACCTTTTGCCTGTGGTCTCGTCAACTGGAATGCTGGGTCTGTCCCTCCCATCGAAGCTGCACTGAATGTGATGGTCAAACTCAAGCATGAGACCACCTTCACCATCGTGATGTCGTGCAGGAGCATTCATCTCATCTTCACACAAGAAGAGCATGCTGCAATGCACAGCAAGCTCAAAGACTCTGCACCAGAACATCCACACTCGGTGGCAAATCACCCGATTCAAAGGGATCCCACCGACTGCGACTCAGACATTGTGGGCCACCTGTCTGCAGGTGTTGCCCTCGATGCTGCTCTTTTGAATCTCTTGCCAGACGGCGTGGAAGGCATTCATTGTGTTGTCAAAAACAACATGAACCAGACCTTTGCTCATGAAATCAATGGCCGTGACGTTGTCTGCGTTGGGGAAGGTCGGTGGCCTGCACAAGGCATGATTCTGTTGAAGAGCAAGTCAATTTGTCTTTCTGCACAAATCTGGAGTTCCTGACGACACCTGGAAACTGTGTCTGTCGCATGGATGTCGTTGGAGAAGAAGGCTCTTGCATTTGAGACACTGCACAATTTGTCCCGCGTGCAATGCTCAACCAATTCTTCCGTCTGCTCGAATCATTTTCGATGCAGCATGTCTGTCCAAGTTCAAAATTCAAAGAGTCGCATGATTTCAACCCGCCCGAGGTTTTGCTGCTGCCGTTGCGATTGTGTTTGTTGTGGTCGCCGTTGTCTTCTTTTTGTGCGATGTGTTTGTCCAGGTGCGTGATGAAAACCTTGTGTCCAAGGCAGCACAATCAAATGCTGTTGTTTCATCATTGTTTCCTGACGCCATGCGGGATGTGCTCCTCAATGAAGCTGAACAAAGGCAGAATGCCAAGAAGGAAGGGAACCTGAAGGTGTTTTTGAATGATAGAAAGGACGGCTCTGCTGCTCCCATGAATGCTTCATCCAAGCCCATGGCCGGTCTCCCTCTGGACACGCAAGTTGCCACTGCATCGCACAGGGAAGGCATTGTCACTCTTACAATGCGTCTCCCTCACATTCTGATCCATGCTTCTGCTCCGTGCTGTGTGTGAACATTCAACGACTGCAAGGTGCTGTGCTGTTTGCCAACATTCCTGGCTTCACAGCCTGGTCTGCTCAGTGTCCGTGAACCATCTCAAGTCTTTGCCTTGTTGGAAACAGTTTTCAGTTTGATCGATCGACTGGCAAAGAAATGAGCCATTTTTGAAGTGGAGGTGGGCACATGCTCATGGAAGCTGTGACTTGTGTCCAACCGCAAGAAGCTGCACTCACTTCTGTGCTTGACATTCCAGACTGTTGGAGATTGCTGTGTTGCCGTGTGCCTGTGGCCTTCCAGAGCCAAGAGCGGACCATGCCGTCGCAATGGCACGCTTTGCGCGGAACATTGTTTCAAAGATGTGCGTTCTTGTGAAAGATCTGGAGACAGTTTTGGGCCCTGATGCAGCAGACTTGGAACTTCGAGTTGGCATTCACAACGGCCCTGTGGCCGCTGATGTGCTGCATGGGGACAGGGCACGGTTTCAGGCATGTTGGTGTTTGTTTTGGATTTTGCTGTGCACATTGGCTCCGTCACAAGAACTCATGTGATCCATTTTTCTCTGCCACTTCAGCTTTTTGGTGATGCCATGAACACATGTGGAACAATCAAAACTTCAAGTGGACCTTCATCGATCCACTGTTCCAAGGCAACTGCCGCCCTTTTGAAGAGTGCAGGAAAAGAGTCTTGGGCAGAGCCAAGGTTGGAAAAAGTTTGAGTCAAAGGCATGGGAACAATCAAAACCCACTGGGTTTCTGTCAAGGGCAAACGTGCTGACAGTGTCCCATCTGTTGCGACTGTTGAAGATGCACTTGTTGCTTTGAAGTCGAAGTCCCACGGCGCACCATTCCATGGCACAAATGAAAAGACAAACCGCCTTGTGAATTGGAATGTGGAAATCCTGTTGCATTTCTTGAAGGAAACTGTTGCCAAACGTTCAAGCGCGGCCAAGGCGGTTTTGAAAACCAAAGAAGGAAAAATGGCTGCCTTGTCGACTGATCTGCGGTTTGCTGACACACCTCTCGAGGAAGTCCGTGAGATTGTCACCCTTCTTGAGATTGACACAGGCAAAAGCCACAACGAAGTTGACCCAGAGAAGGCAGAAATGTCACCGGTGGTCACAGAACAGCTGCATCACCTCGTGAGCAGTGTCGCTGGCATGCACAGCATCAATCCTTTCCACATGTGAGTTGTGCCCAACAGAATTCGTGCAGTGCTTGGAAACCAAATGTCGCTGTTCGGCTCATGCTCGTCGCTTTTCTTTTGCTTCTCCTGTTCAGTTTGAACACGCCAGCCACGGAGTTGTGAGCGTTGCCAAGTTGATGAGCCGCATTGCTGTCCCCTCTCATTTGGATGGCATTGATTCCAAGAAAGCAGCAGCATCTCTTCATGACCATGCCTGTGGAATGCAAGTAAAAAAATTGATTCCCATGGCCCTCGAGCAAAACCATGAAACTGCCAACTGATGCCCTCTCTCTTTTGCTTGCTTCGCACAGTGCGTCAGACCCTTTGACACAGTTCGCATGTGCGTTCAGTGCACTGATCCATGATGTCGATCATGTGGGTGTGTCCAACGCACATCTAGCAAAAGAAGAAGTGCCCATTGCTGGTCGCCACAAGGCAAAGCCACAATTGCAATTGAGCATGTCATTCAAGCCAGTGACATCATTCACACCATGCAGCGTTGACATGTCTGCCACAAATGGAATCATAATCTCTTTGAAGAGCCATGTGTTGCCTGTCTTCACGGAAAAATGGAAAAGCACCCAGCAAACTGTTGGCACAACGGAGAGTTTGGATTCTTTGATTTCCACATTGTCCCATTGACTCAGAAGCCAAAGGATTGTGGAGTCTTTGGGGTTTCCTCTGATGAATTCCTGAATCATGCTCGTTCGAACAGAGAGCAATGGCTGTCTCTTATACACATCTCCGAGCCCACGAGACTAAGGCGAATCTCGTATGC
>ENA-ORBV01006255-ORBV01006255.1-microbial-mat-metagenome-genome-assembly--contig:-NODE-6255-length-21154-cov-10.992219_pt1 | contig 21154 bp, 22 predicted proteins | sample MGYA00237777_ERZ505514 | MGnify/ENA primary metagenome ERZ505514 (study PRJEB26160, sample SAMN06269048) | microbial mat metagenome | isolation source: Oligotrophic lake microbial mat | place... | reverse complement strand
GCATCGCCGCAAATAGCGCCGCGATTCCCCCTCCCCTCGAGGGGAGGGGGAATCGCGGCGCTATTTGCGGCGATGCTTGCACTGCTGCTCGTCACTAGCGCCACGGCGCAAGCGCCGACGCCGGTCAGCGATCGCGCCATCATGGCCGAGCGGCCGCCGGCGTTACTGGCGGACTACCATCTCTTCCGCGAGGCTGGGGCGCGTACGCCGAATGCGCGCGTTACGCCGTACGATTTGAACACGGTGCTTTATTCCGATGGCGCGCTGAAGTTTCGTTACGTCTACATCCCGGAAGGCGCCCAGGCCCGCTACAGCGCCGACGACGTGTTCGAGTTTCCGGTCGGCACGGCGCTGGTGAAGACGTTCGCCTTCGCGGCGGACATGCGCGCGCCGACTGAGAACGTGCGCTTCATCGAAACGCGCCTGCTCATCCGCCGCGTTGATGGCTGGATCGCCCTGCCGTACGTGTGGAACGAGGCGCAGACGGAAGCGCGGCTTTCGGTAATTGGCGCCGATGTGCCGGTCAGCTTCACCAATGAAGAAGGCCAGGCCATCGCGCTCGACTGGGCCGTGCCGAACCGCAACCAATGCAAAGCCTGCCACGACCGCAGCGGCGAGATCACGCCGATCGGCCCGAGCGCGCGGAATTTGAATCGTGACGTCGAATATAGCGATCTCAATATTGGCGGTTCAGGAGTAGCCCTTCCTCCCGGCGCCGGACGAGATAGCAATCCCGTTGTGCTTGAGGCCGGCACCGCGCCGCAGCTACGGATGTGGCTGCTACTGAGACTACTCAACGATCTGCCCGAGGGCGAAGCACCGAGCGTGCCCCGCGCATTTGATCCCGCCAGCGGCTCCGTCGCCGCCCGCGCCCGCGCGTACCTCGATGTGAACTGCGCGCACTGCCATAACCCGCAAGGACCCGGCCACACGTCCGGTCTCGATCTGCGTTGGAGCCAAACCGATCCGGCGTTGTGGGGCGTCAACAAGCGGCCCGTCGCGGCGGGGCGTGCTTCAGGCGGCTTCGAGTTCGCCATCGAGCCGGGGCATCCCGAGCGCTCGATCCTCGTCCACCGCATGGCCTCAACCGATCCGGGCGTGATGATGCCCGAGATCGGCCGCCAATTGGTCGACGAGCGCGGCGTCGCGCTGATGCGCGAATGGATCGCGGCGATGGACGGAGATGGGCGCACGCCGCAGTGAGCGATGCGCTCGAAGAAATCACCGCGCTCGCCGCTCAATTCTCAGGGAAAGAAGCTGGCGACATAGCGCCCTCAACTCGGCTCCATGCCGATCTCGGTCTCACTGGCGACGACGCGCACGGCCTGATGGCGGTGTTCGCAGATCGGTTCAAAGTCGACATGGAGGGCTTTGTCTGGCTGCGCTTCTTCGACGACGAAAGTGCGGACTTCATCGGCCCAGCGCTGGTGCTGGCGGCGCGGCTGCTGAACACGCGCTTTGACGAACGCTGGACGGCGGCGCTCGCCGCGGAGCGCGAGATCACGGTGGCGCACCTGGTCGATATCGGGGCGCGTGGCGCCTGGTTCGATCCGCCGCCGGGGCCGACACGGCCGCGCGTCGCGGCCCTTGCGTTGCCGCTATCGTGTCTGGCGCTACTGGGCATCGTGTTCTTGGCGGTCGTCGGCGCGATTGGATGCTGGGGCTATTTCACCGGCCAGCTCGGCGGGGTGAATTGGATCACCGCCTTTGGCCTTATCGCCATGGCGCTGATGCCATTCTACCTGACATGGGTGAGCATTGGCGGCATCCGCGGAAAGCTCGCGTCGGCCTGATCACGTCGTCATTCCGGGGCTCGCCAAGCGAGAGCCCCGAACCCAAGGGCCAACACTGTGTCGTTTGCCCTTGGGTTCCGGGCTCAATGCTACGCATTGCCCCGGAATGACGGAGCTAGTGCATCCAACTTACATCGACCATGTCGACAGCAATCGCGGCATGAAACGCGAGCGCCATAAGCACTAGCGATCCGAGGATAAAGATCAGGAAGCGGACCATGATGACGTTCACCGTCGCTTGCACCAGCGAGTGCACGATCCGGATCACCACATAGAGCCAAGCTAGGCCAATGTTGATGTCGTTGGCTTGATCCAACAGGTGCAGCGCAAAGCAGAGCGCGTAGAACAGCGTCGGCTGCTCCATCAGGTGATTGTAATTGTTGGCGACGTTGGCGACTGGCAGCGCTTCCATCTGCGCCTTGGTCGCGTCGCCCGGCTTTACCTTGGCCTTCGACATTGCCGGTATGCGCGTGGCGTAGAGCCAGACCAGCATGATCAGCGACCAGATCACCAGCGCAACGACCGGCGCGATCATTCCGTGTTCGTACATGTGTAGTCCCTCCCCGGGCGCTGATCATCCGACGCGCCGACGGCGCCGGCAAGCCTCCCCTAGCGCGAGCGGGCTTGGCGCGGTGGGCGCCGCCGCCTAGGTTCCGCGGCGCAGAGCGAGGGGACAAATGAGCCAGGACCAAGAGCCAAGACACCGCACCAATGTCCTGGAAGCGACCATTGAGTGGATGATCTACACGAGCCGTTGGTTGATGGCGCCGGTCTATCTTGGACTGATCGTGGCGCTCGCCATCCTGATCATCACGTTCTTCCGGGAGCTTTACCTGCAAGTGCCGCAGGTACTCACGATGGACGAGACCGACATCATCCTCCTCGTGCTGACGCTGGTCGATCTTTCACTTGCCGGCAATCTGGTGCTGATCATCCTTTTCTCCGGCTACGAAAACTTCGTCTCCAAAATGGAGATGGCGCACAAGGATCGCGACCGGCCGGAATGGATGGGCACGATTGATTTTAGCGGCTTGAAGATCAAGCTGATTGCCTCGATCGTCGCCATCAGCGGCATCCACTTGTTGAAAGTGTTTATGAACCTCGCGAACTACACCGAGAAACAATTGATGTGGTACACGATCATCCACGTCGTCTTCATCTTCTCCGGCGTCTGCATCGCCGGCATGGATTGGTTGGAAGAGAAGGCTCACGAAACCAACGCGCGCTATTCGAAGAAACACTAGGCGCGCGTGATCCGCATCGATCCATCCAGCGCGCGGCCGGCGCCGTTTCGCGGCGCGTTCTCTGAAATCGTCCGCTGGCTGTGCACGGCTTATCTGCGACTCGGCGGCTGGAAACTCCGCGGCGACTGGCCGGCGCTCGATAAAGCGGTGCTCGTCGCCGCGCCGCACACGTCGAACTGGGATGGCCTCAACATGCTGGCCACTGCGGGCTATTACCGCGTGAAGCTTCGCTGGATGGGCAAGAAAAGCCTAACGCAGGGCCCGTTTGGCTGGCTGATGAAGTGGGCCGGCTGCGTGCCGATCGACCGCTCAAGTCAGAACGAGGTCGTCAAAGCGATGAGCGAGGCGTTCGCGGCCGAAACGCGCATGGTGCTCGCCATTCCGCCGGAAGGCACGCGCAGCGCCACACGCGCGTGGAAGAGCGGCTTCTATCACATCGCCCGCGGCGCCGGCGTGCCGTTGGTGCTGAGCGTATTGGACTACGGCACGCGCACGGCGAGCTTGGCGGCTGTGATTGAACCAAGCGGCGATTACGAGGCGGACTTGGCGATTATCCGCAGCTACTACGCCACCGCGGTGGGCAAGCATCCGGACAAGTTCGCGGTGTAAACCTACATCCGCTCCGGCACGTCGATGCCGAGCAGCTCAAGCGTCAGCGCAAGCTGCTTCAGCGTCGCCGCCGCCAGCGCCAAGCGCGAGGCGCGCACGGCGCCTTCGGATGGCAGGATGGGGCAGTTGGCGTAGAAGCCGGAGAACGCCTGCGCCAAATTGTAGGCGTGCTCCGCCAGGAAGTGCGGCGCTTTCTTGTCGTAAGCCGCTCGCAGCGCGCCATCGAACGCATCCAGCGCCAGCGCCAGAGTCCGCTCAGCCTCATGCTCGATTGCGATCGGGCCGGGCTTGGCGCCCTGCTCGTCAGCCTTGCGCAGGATGCTCTTGATCCGCACGGCTTGGTACAACAGGTACGGCCCGGTCTTGCCTTCGAAGCTCATGAAGCGATCGAGGTCGAACACGTAGGATGTGCCGCGGAAATTGGAGAGATCGGCGAATTTGATCGCCGCGATGGCCACCTTGTGCGCCACGTCCTCGAACTCATCGGCGGAGAAGTCCGCGCCGATCTCGTTCTCTTTCAGCCGCGCGCGGGCTTTCTCCTCGGCTTGGCCGATGAGGTCCTGCAGCTTCAGCACGTCGCCGGCGCGGGTTTTGAACGGCGTGCCGTCAGGGCCGTTCATGGTGCCGAAGCCGATGTGCTCCAAAGCCTCGCGCGGCGCGTAGCCGGCCTTGGCGGCGGCGCGATAGACTTGCTCGAAGTGATCGGCTTGACGCTGATCGACGCAATAGAGGATCAGGTCCGGCTTTTGATCGCGCATCCGTTGCACGATGGTGGCGAGATCGGTGGTGCCGTACATGGCCGAGCCTTCGGACGACACCACCAGCAGCGGGTCCGGGCTCTCGACTTCGACAACCGTGCCGTCCTCGCGCTTTTTCTTCTTCGTCTCACCTGGCCCCGCGACGCGAAGAATGCGCGCACCCTGGTCGTCTTCGAGGAGACCCTTTTTGTCGAGGTCGGCGACCATGTCCGGGATCAGCGGATCGGCGTCGCTTTCGCCGAGCCATAAATCGAAATCGACGCCAAGCGAGGCGAAGTCCCGCTTCTGCGCCGCCATCGAGACATCGCGCATGGCTTTCCAAATGGTGCGATGCAGCTCGCTGCCGCCTTGCAACGCCGCCGTCGCCTTGCGCGCACGGTCGCGCACGTCGATGTCGCCGTCCTTCACGCGTTTGGCGTAGGTCGGATAAATCGCTTCTAGTTGTTCGAGCGTCAGCGTCTTCAGCCGCGCATCGACCTTCGTGCGATCGTCAAAGCCGCCGAGTTCGTCTTCCAACGCGGTGATGACGAGGCCCATCTGGAAGCCCCAATCGCCGAAGTGGGCGTCGCCCCAGACTTCGTCGCCGCGAAAGCGGTAGATGCGCTTTATGCTCTCGCCGATGATCGAGGCGCGCAGATGCCCGACGTGCATGCCCTTGGCCACGTTCGGCCCGCCATAGTCCACCACGACGCGGCGTTTGACGCTGACCGGGGGCGCGCCGGCGTTGGCATCGGCAGCGATGCTCTGCGCGCGCTTGGTCAGCGCCGCCGGCGTCACTTTGAAATTAAGAAAGCCCGGCCCGGCGATCGTTGGCGGCGGCGCTAGCTCCGTCGCGCTCCACTTCGCCGCCACGCTCTGCGCCACTTCTTGCGGCTTCTTGCCTGCCGCCTTGGCCACGGCCAACGCGCCATTGGCTTGGAATTCGCCCAAGTCCGGCCGATCCGAGCGGCGCACGTCTGCGTGCTTGGGGTCAAGGCCAAGGTCGGTGAACACGGCCTGATTGGCCGCGGTCAGTGCGGTTGCGAGGTCCTTCATGGGGAATGGGGAGTAGGGAGTAGGGAGTAGGAAAGCAAGGAAACGGATCGCGCGGCGGCGCCCCTACTCCCTACTCACCACTCCCTATTCCCTCCGACGTCAACCCGCGTTGCCGGCCGAGTCGATGCGGAAGCGGCGGCCGTCGCGGTTGAACTGGAGTTGCTCGGGCGTCAGTTCGAAACCGACCAAGATCTCGAAATTCTCGCCCGAGATTTCTTCGTTGGCGCGCGGGATGACGATGCGCTCGATTTCCTCGGTGCGCGTCACCACGGCTTCGCCGCGGTTCCAGCGCACCTCGACATCGAAATAGACTTTCTCGATCGGCGCGCGGCCACGGCGCGTCACCGCCACCCAGTAGCGATAGGTCTGACGCTCGGCGGTCGCGGCGGGACCGCGACCAAAGGCCATGTCGATTTCCATGTTCATGACGATCGGGTCGGCGCCGACATAGCGGCAGAGGCCGCGCACGCCTTGCATCTCGCCGGTAAACTCGATGTTGGAATAGCGGACTTGGTTCGGCGCGGCGAAATCGACCAGACGCGAATTATCGTAGAGCACGCCCATTAGCGGGCACGGGCCGACATTCTGGCGATCGTCATTGCCGACCATGCGGTCGAGAAAGCCAGGCTCCCGCGTGTCAGCCTCGTCCGGCGCGATCACGCCGCCGGGCAGTTCGACCGTACGCCCCCGTGAGGACGAGCCGCAGGCGGCCGTCACAGCCAGGGCGAACGAAAGCATCAACGCTGCCGGGAGCTTCATTTAGACCTCATGCGCCGTCTTATATCCTTGGGGGCATGCAACGGCGGCTGCATGTCTCACCCCACCTCCAAGGCAAATGGCGTCGGGCCGTGATAGCTTTGGCCCGGGCGAGCCGCAACAGAGGCGGGCGCCTTAACCGCTGTTGCGCGAAAAGTTCACCCTAGAGTTCACCAACCAGCCTATGATCCCGCCAGAAAAACGCCCCATTTCAATCCTGTTAGCCGCCCCCCGCGGCTTCTGCGCGGGGGTCGACCGGGCCATTCAGATCGTTGAGCAAGCGATCCGGACGTGGGGCGCGCCGGTCTATGTCCGCCACGAGATTGTCCACAACCGCCACGTGGTTGAGCGGCTGGAGGCGCTGGGGGCCGTGTTCGTCGAGGAGCTGGACGATTGCCCCGAGGATCGGCCCGTCATTTTCTCCGCCCACGGCGTGCCCAAATCGGTGCCGGCGGCCGCTCGCGCCCGCGAGATGATATTTGTCGACGCCACCTGCCCGCTCGTTTCCAAGGTGCATGTCGAGGCGCAGCGGCATTTCGACGATGGCCACGAGATCGTGCTGATCGGCCACGCCGGACATCCCGAAGTCATCGGCACAATGGGCCAGTTGCCCGATGGCGCAATCACGCTGCTGGAAACCGTCGCCGACGCCGAGAGCTATCAACCGCGCGATCCAGCAAAGCTTTCGTTCGTCACGCAGACTACGCTCTCGGTCGACGACACCGCTGAGATGGTCGCCGTGCTGCAGCGGCGCTTTCCGGCGATCGCGGCGCCGCACAAGGAAGACATCTGTTACGCCACCACCAATCGCCAGGACGCGGTCAAGGCGATGGGCGAAACCGCCGATCTGGTGCTGGTGATCGGCTCGCCGAAAAGCTCCAACTCGGTGCGCCTGGTTGAAGTTGCCAAACGCGCCGGCGCGCGCGATGCGCGGCTGGTGGGATCAGCTGAGGATGTGGACTGGAGCTGGTTCGAGGGCGTCGCCACCGTCGGCGTGACAGCCGGCGCCAGTGCGCCGGAAGATTTGGTCGAAGATTTAATCGCCGCCATCGCCGCGCGGTTCGACGCCCGCGTGCAAGAAGTGCGCGTGACCAAGGAAGACGTCGTGTTCAAACTGCCGCGGGTTTTGGCGGAGTAATGCAGGGTCGCTTTTCTTGGACCGCCGGCGCCCCCGCCGGCGAGGCGCCGGCGGTCCAAGAATGAGCGCCACTATCCAAGATCTGCTCCACGACATCATCCGCGAAACGCGCGCGCGCCATCGGGATCGGCCGGCGCTCGTTGGCGTTGGCGGCGCGCAGGGTTCGGGCAAGAGCTTCGTTTGCCGGCAGATCGCGGCGGAAAACCCGCGTATCGCCCATTTCTCGCTCGACGATGTGTACCTCACCAAGGCCGAGCGCGTTTGGCGCGCCGACAACGTCAGCTCGTTCAGCGCCATTCGCGACGAGGACGGTAATTTCGAAGTGCGGCACGTCGCGCGGCCAGCGGTTGAGCGGCTGCTGCTGACGCGCGGACCGCCTGGCACGCACGATCTGGCTTTAGCTAAGGGCCTGATCGCAAAGCTCGCGCAGGACGCGCCGACGCCATTGCCGCGCTTCGACAAAGTCGCGGACGATCGCGCGCCTGAAACAACATGGCCCGTCTTTCAGAGTCCAGCCGAGGCGATCCTGATCGATGGCTGGTGCATGGGCGCGCAACCCGCGCCGCCGTCCGATCCAATGAACGAGATCGAGCAGGACGATGTCGAGGGCATCTGGCGGCGCGAGACGGATCTGCAGCTGCGCAAAAACTACGCGCCGTTCTTCGCAAGCTTCGACGCGCTCGTGTACTTGCAGGCGCCCAGTTGGGAGATCGTGCGCCGTTGGCGGGGCGAGCAGGAGGTGGAAACCCTTGGCCGCCCGCTTACGCGCGACGAGAACGAAGCGCTCGACCGCTTCGTCATGCACTACGAACGCGTGACACGCGCCATGCTCGCCGGCCATCATAGCGCCGGCTGGGTGGTGCATTTGGACGAAGCGCGAAGCGTGGTGCGGGTGGAAAAGCGATGAGGGCTTTAGCGCATGATCTTGGACCGCCGGCGCCCTCGCCGGCGAGGCGCCGGCGGTCCAAGTAGCGCCATGGCCGTCTACACCACCCTCTCCGATGCCGATCTGGCGCAGCTGCTCGCGCAGTACGATCTCGGCTCGGCCACTTCTTGCAAAGGCATCGCCGAAGGCGTCGAGAACTCGAATTATTTGCTGCGCACGCCTGCCGGCCAATTCATCCTCACCATCTTCGAAAAACGCGTGCGCGAGGAAGACCTGCCCTTTTTCATGCAGATCATGGCGCGCCTCGCTGAACGCGGCGTGCCGGCGCCGCAGCCGATCGCGACGAAAACCGGCGCCCTCTTCACGCACGCCAAGAGCAAACCAGCCGCCATCATCTCCTTTCTCGACGGCGTCTGGCCGCGCTCACCCGACATCGGCCATTGCGCCGCGATCGGTGAAGCGCTCGCGCGCATGCATGTCGCGCTCGAAGGCTTTGAGCTTGAGCGCGCCAATGCGCTGAGCGTCGACGGCTGGGAGCGCCTGCTCGCGCCGCGCTTGGCGCAAGCGGAATACCTCCGCCCCGGTCTTGCGCGCCTGATCGAGCGCGATGTGGCGGAGGTGCGCGCCGCATGGCCGAGCACTCTGCCGCGCGGGCCGATCCACGCCGATCTCTTTCCCGACAACGCGCTGTTCGTTGGCGACCGGCTCACCGGCGTGATCGATTTCTACTTCGCCTGCACCGATTTCCTCGCTTACGATTTGGCCGTGTGTCTCAATGCCTGGTGCTTCGCGCACGAGCGCGACTACGACCTCGCCCGCGGCGCCGCGATGATCGCCGCCTACGAAACCATCCGCCCACTCAGCGATGCAGAACGCCAAGCCCTCCCGACACTCTGCCGCGGCGCGGCGCTGCGCTTCTTCGCGACGCGCCTAACCGATTGGGGCGACACGCCTGCGGGTGCGCTGGTCAAGCCGAAGGACCCGATGGAATACGCGGATAAGCTCGCGTTTCATCGCGGCGCGAAAGGCGTGGCGGATTATGGCGCGTAGATCGCTCATTATCTCAAGTCTGATCGCATCAGGAGCAGGCGCTCTCTGGGGAGCGCTCCTACTTACCATCACGTTCGTCATCAGCCCTGGCATCTGGCAGTCTCCAGACGCCGCCTTCGCCCTCTTCGGCATCACCTTTGTTTACGCGGGCATTGTTTGCCTCGTGATGACCTGGACGATCGGACTCGCTTGGCACGCGACAGCGCAACGCATGAAATGGCACTCATTCGCGGCTTATGTTGCCGCCGGGATTTTCGTGGGCCTTGCAATTTCCCTCATCGTCGCCTCGCTTATCCCGTCGCCGGCCCCAACTAGCGCATTCATAATTGTGTACCTCTCCAGTTGCGCCATCGTCGTGAGCGCTGTCGGTTGGTTTATCCGTCGTCCTGACCGTGATCCGACAAACCCACAACCCGAAGCCTAAACGCCATCGTCATCCCGGACGCGCGGAGCGCGATCCGGGACCCAGGGGCAACCATATCATCGTTGGCCCCTGGGTCCCGGGTTCTTCGCTGCGCGAAGCCCCGGGATGACGGTGATGGGAATCGAAGCTACGAGCGTCACATGAGAACAGTCGACATCTGGACCGACGGCGCGTGTAGCGGAAACCCGGGGCCTGGCGGTTGGGGGGCGGTGTTGCGCTATGGCGAGACGGAGAAGGAATTCTCCGGGGCCGAGCCTGCCACCACCAACAACCGCATGGAGTTGATGGCCGCCATCCAGGCGCTCGAGGCGCTGAAGGCGCCGGTGCGCGTGCGCCTGCACACCGATTCCAAATACGTCATGGACGGCCTCACCAAGTGGATTCACGGTTGGAAGAAGAACGGCTGGAAGACCGCCGACAAGAAGCCGGTGAAAAACGAAGACCTGTGGAAGCGCTTGGATGAAGCCAATGCGCGCCACGAGGTCGAGTGGAAATGGGTCAAGGGCCACGCCGACGATGTCATGAACAACCGCGCCGATGAACTGGCCCGCGGCGCGATCAAGACGCTGCGGGAAGGCTAGGGAACCCTCTCCCTTGCGGAGAGGGTGGCCGCGAAGCGGCCGGGTGAGGGGCGCTCCGACATGCAGGCGCCTGAGCGTTTGATCGCCCCTCACCCCCAACCCCTCTCCGCGAGGGAGAGGGGGTTGCGCGAAACCTTCGCCACGCGCAGCTTCGGCGCATGCGCACCCTCCTTTTCCTAGCAGCCCTCCTCTTCGCGCCTGCCGCGCACGCGCGAACGCTCGAGGACTTGCACTGGCTCAAAGGCTGCTGGCGCACGGACGGCGCGACGCAGATCACCGAGGTTTGGATCGCGCCGCCGGGGCCTGCGATGTTCGGTTATTCCTACACAATGGGCGAAGGCGAGATTCAGGGCTGGGAGCAGACTCGCATCGAGATGATCGACGGCTGGCCGTTTTTCATCGCCATGCCGAATGGCGGCGCGCCAGTTCGTTTTCGCATGCGCGAGATCGACGTGCTGATTCCAAACGCGGTGCAGTTCGACAACCCCGAGCATGATTATCCGCAGAGCGTCACCTATCGCCGCACCGGCAATGCACTGATCGCCACTATTTCCGGCGCCAACGGCGCTGACCGTATCAGCTTCACCTATCGCCGCATCAGCTGCCCTCGGAGCCTGCGCCCATGACCACACGTCGCCATGTGCTTGCCTTGCTCGCCGCGGCGCCGGCGCTGAGCGCTTGCGGCGGCGGTGATTTGCCTGATGCGGCGGCGGCGTGGCGCGATCCGGGCGCCGGCGAAACCGATCCGCGCCGCTTTGCGCTCGCCCACGCCATCCTCGCGCCCAATCCGCACAATACGCAGCCTTGGCTGGTCGAGCTCGACGATGCCGGCGGCATGACGCTCTATTGCGACTTGGAGCGCCGGCTCTCGTTCACCGATCCGCTCGACCGCCAGATCACCATGGGCTGCGGCGCCTTCCTCGAACTCTATCGCATCGCGGCGGCGCAGCTTGGCCATTTTGCCGAGATCACGCCCTTCCCCGAAGGCGAGCCAACGCCGCGCCTCGACGCGCGGCCCATTGCACACGTGCGCTTCAACCCAGTCGCCAACGCCGCGCGCGATCCGTTGTTCGCGTCCATCACGGCGCGGCGCACCAATCGCAACGATTATGACGCCGCGCGCATCCCCGCCGACACCGATCTCGTGCGCATCACCAGCGCCATCAGCGGCTTTGCCGGCGCGGCGCAGTGGACGATCGAGCCGGCAAAGGTCGCGGCGCTGCGTGACCTCGTCTGGCGCGGTTTCGACCGCGAAATGCGGACGCAAGGCGCACAGGAGGAGACCTACGGCTGGCTCCGCTTCGGCCGCGCCGAAATCGCCGCGCATCGCGACGGCCTCGCCATCGAAGGGCCGATGATCCCGTTGTTCAAAGCATTGGGCGTGCTGGACCGCGAAGACTTTCTCAACCCGGACTCCACCGCCAACAAACAAGGCGCCGACGACTGGCGCGGCAAGGCCGAAAGCTCACCCGCCTTCATGTGGCTGACCACCGCCAACGATACGCCGACCACGCGCCTCGCTGCCGGCATCGCCTATGCGCGCTTGAACCTCGCGGCGACAGCGACCGGGCTTGCCATGCATCCGTGGAGTCAGGTGCTGCAGGAATACGAAGAGATGGCCGAGTTCTACGCCGAGGCGCGGCAGCTGCTGCGCGCAGACGATCAGATCGTGCAGATGTTGGTGCGCGTTGGGTATGCAGAGCCGGTCGCGGCGGCTGCACGGCGCGGTGTCGAGGCGATCCTCAGGCCCGCGTAACTTTCAGCGTCACGCCATCGACGCTGGAGATCACAATCGGTTGCCCAGCCTCCAGCGCCTCTTCGCTCACGGCGCGCCAGATCGTGTCGCGCACTTTCACTGAGCCCGCGCCGTTGGCGAAATCCGTCACCACACCACGTTCGCCAATCAGGGAAGACGAACGCTCGTTCAAACCGCTCGCTTCGCCATCTCGGCGCCAACGCTGCACCAGAGGTCGGCCGAAGGCCGTCAGCGCAATCACCAGCACGGCGAAGATCGCCATGTCGGCGATCCAGTTGGTGGCGCCGGTGAGCGAGATCAGGGCGGTCGCGAAAGCCGCCACCGCCGGCCACAACAGATAGGTGGTGCCGCTCGCCATCTCGGCGATCAGCAGGATGAGACCAAGCACTAGCCAGTGCGTCGGGCCCAAGCTCGTAAGGAAGCCAATTAGGTCCATGGTCCTAATGTAGCGATCCTCGCGCGGTTACGCGAGCGCTTAGCGCGTTGGCGGCACCGATGTGCGCGGCATGCCGCCTGGCATAACCGCTTCGCCCTGGGCGTTGAGCGAGCGCAAGCCTTCCACCAAGCCGGCCAAGCCGCCCAGATCGGACGGGATAATCACCGTCCGCTGCTGGTTGGAGGTCGCCAATTGGCCGAAAGCCTCGACGTATTTGAGGCCCAGGAAGTAGCGGATGGCGTTGACGTCGCCCTTCGAGATCGCTTGCGAAACCATGTCCGTGGCTTTCGCTTCGGCTTCGGCTTCACGCTCGCGGGCTTCAGCGTCGCGGAAAGCGGCTTCACGGCGGCCTTCGGCCTGAAGGATCGCCGATTGCTTGGCGCCCTCGGCGCGCAGGATCGCCGCCTGCTTATCGCCTTCGGCTTCGAGGATTTGCGCGCGGCGTTCGCGCTCGGCTTTCATCTGCCGCGCCATCGATTGAATGATGTCGGCGGGCGGCGAGAGATCCTTGATCTCGACGCGCATCACCTTGGTGCCCCACGCATCGGTGGCGGAATCGACGACGCCCAACAGGCGCGCGTTGATGGAGTCACGTTGCGACAGCACTTCGTCGAGATCCATCGAACCGACGACCGTACGTGTATTGGTCATGCAGAGGTTCTGAATGGCGAGCTTCAGATTTTCGACTTCGTAGGCGGCCTTTGCCGCATCGATAATCTGAATGAACACCACCGCGTCAACCGAGACGACAGCGTTGTCCTTGGTGATCACGTCCTGACGCGGCACGTCGAGCACCGTCTCCATCATGGAGAGGCGCCGGCCAATGCGATCGACGAAAGGAATAAGAAAGGAAATGCCGGGCCGCAGCGTGCGGATGTAGCGACCGAAGCGTTCAGCCGTGTATTGGCGGCCTTGCGGAACCACTTTGATGGAGCTGAAAGCCAGCACCAACGCCATGACGACCAGTACGATTACGACAAAATCCATGTCATCCCCCACCGCTTCTGCGGCTGCGTTCTGCTTAAGATCAGCCTAATTGGCTGAGCAGATGCTCCGCGCTGGAAACCTTGTATTCACCAGCTTCTTCAACGTTGAGCTGTTCTACCACCCCATCCTTGACGAGCATTGAATATCGCTTCGACCGCGGGCCCATGCCAAACTTAGAGAAATCGGCGTCTAGCCCGACCGCGCGCGCGAACTCCCCGGAACCATCGGCAAGCATCGTGATGCCCTCGGCGACGTTCTGATCCTTCGCCCATGCGCCCATAACGAAGTGATCGTTCACCGCCGTGCAGGCGATCGTATCGACGCCCTTGCCCTTCAAATCGGCGGCGAGATCGCGAAAACTCGGCAAATGGCGGGCTGAACAGGTCGGCGTGAAAGCGCCTGGAACGGCGAAAAGCGCCACGGTCTTGCCGCCGAATATCTCGGCGGTCCGCAGGCTCTTCATGCCGTCACTGGTGGGAACGTTGAATTGGACGTCGGGCAACTTGTCGCCAACCTTGATCATGGTGTTCTCCTCGAACTTCCGCCGCAATGTAGGGCTGCACAGCGCCATATGCGAGCGCCCTCTTGCTCCTATTGGCCTGGCGCGTGACGATTAGCCCATGACTGACACGCTCGTAGGCAAATTGCTGGTGGCCATGCCGGGGATCGGCGATCCCCGCTTCGCGCACACCGTCATCATGATGTGTTCGCACGATCAGGAACACGCGATGGGCGTCGTCATTAATCGCCCGAAAGAGGAATTAACGCTCAGCGAAGTGTTGGAACACCTGGGCATGAAGCCTGGCCACCAGCTCGCACAGCGCATCGTGTTCGACGGCGGCCCGGTGCGGCCGGATCGCGGTTATGTGCTCCACTCAGAGGACTTCGACGCGGGCGAGGCCACGCAGGACGTTGCGCCTGGCATTCGGCTCACCGCTACGCGTGACGTGCTCGAAGCCATGGCAGGCGACGACGCGCCAGCGGATTTTCTGCTGGCGCTCGGCTGCGCCGGCTGGGGCGCGGGCCAATTGGAAAACGAACTTCGCCACAACGCCTGGATGATTGTCGATCCAGATAAAGCGATCGTTTTCGATGAAGAACACGAAGCCAAATGGGATCGCGCCATCCACGCGCTCGGCTTCGATCTCGCGCAACTCTCCGGCGGCAACGGCGGCAGGGCGTAAGTTCGCTTACGGATTTCTTCCGCGCGCGCTTGAATTTTTCTCCCTCGCGCCTTGCCGGCCCCCTGCCTCTCACCCATCTCCCTCGATCCGCACGCCCCCGCGTACGGACTACGAAAGGACGCGCATGAACAAATCCCCGCTGTTCGCCCACATCCTTCTTGATCGTTCCGGCTCTATGGAAAGCTGCCGCGACACTGCAATCGACGCCTTCAACGAATACGTCATGGGCCTCCGCCGTTCGGACACGGTCGACGCTCGCCTCTCCCTGACCATTTTCGATTCGGAAAGCATCGACGCGCTTGCTCAAGCTGAGCCGGCTAAGTCCTTCCTCGAATTGTCCCGCCAAAACTTCATCCCCCGCGCCTCCACCCCGCTGCTCGACGCGATCGGTAAAGTGGTAGCCGATATCGACAGGGTCGAGCTGCGCGACGGTGAAAAGATCGCTCTCGTCATCCTCACCGATGGCCACGAAAACGCCAGTCGCGAGCACACCAGGGAATCCATCAAAAAGCTGCTGGAAGACCGCCAGGATAATAAAGGCTGGCTCGTCGTCTTCCTTGGCGCGGATGTCGATGCATTTGATGAAGCCGGGGCGATCGGCATCAAAAGCGGGAAATACATGTATCTCAAGAAAAAGCGACTGCTCGCGGCGATGCAGCATGTCTCCGCTTCGCAGGCCCGCTACTCAGAGACGGGCGACATCGACAAGGGCGACTTTACCGCCGAAGAGCAAAAAGACGTTCAGCGCGACTAACACGGTTGGGCGCGGCGCTCACTATGGCGCCGCGCCCTTCGCTTTCCGAAGCACGCGCTCCGTTGACGCAGGATACTTTGCCAGCGCCGCCGCCGGACGGATTGGCCTGCGCTCAAGATTGCCGCCGCAATTCGGGCACGCGCCCGCCAGTTCGCCATCGGCGCACGCCGCGCAGAACGTGCACTCAAAGCTGCAAATGCGCGCCTCGCCGCTCTCCGGCGGCAGATCGCAATCGCAAGCCTCGCAGTTCGGCCTGAGTTTGAGCATCAGCTATTGCCCGCCGCGAATGTCTCGATCGCCGCGCGCCGCTGCGCAGCGAAGGCCGAGAACAATTGCTTCACCGCCGCCACCGTCTCCGGCGACGCCGTCTCCGGCCGCCCGGAATTGAACGGCGGCGCTGGCGCGTACTCGATCGCAAGCTGGATCATCTTGGCGACATCTTCTCCTGCGAGATCGGCGACGATGGTCAGCGCGATATCGATGCCGGCAGTGACGCCGCCGCCGGTGATGGCGTTGCCGTCGCGCACCACGCGCGCGTCATCGGGAATGGCGCCAAACGGGATCAACAAGTCGCGATAAGCCCAGTGACTGCCGGCGCGCTTGCCTTTGAGCAGCCCCGCCGCCGCCAGGATCAGCGAGCCGGTGCAAACGCTGGTGACGTATGTTGCGCTTTCGCCCAGGCGCTTCACTTCGCCCATGAACGCCGGGTCCATCATTGCGTCGGTTTGACCCGGCCCGCCGGGGATCATAATCAGATCGGCGCGATCGACATCCGCCAGCGCGCGCAGCCGCGAAAACGTCAGCCCCATTTCGGTAGCGAGTTCGCCGCCGTCCTTCGACGCGATGATCACCTCAGCGCCCGGCATGCGCGCCAGCACTTCGTAAGGGCCGGTGAAGTCGAGTTGGGTGAGGCGCGGATAGAGGATGAAGACGATGCGGAACGGGGCGGGCATGGGACCTCCTGTTGACAGCCGCATCATGGCCGACGCAGGCTGTGGCTAAAATGTCAAAGAAGCCTCTTTTTCCGCCAAAGCCGCGAATGATCGAAATCGTGATCTTTCCCGGCTTTCAGATCGTCGATGTCGCCGGCCCCGTCGGGGCGTTTGAGATCGCATCGGAGTTTGCGCCTGGCGCCTATGCGCTGAAGCTCACGGCGTCCAAACCCGGCATCGTCGCCTCCTCCTCGGGCATTGCGATGCCGGCGCAAGCACTCGGCCGCGCGCGCATCGATACGCTGATCGTATCCGGCGGCCGCGGCACGGGCGCAGCGATGGAAGACAAGGCGCTGCTGGCCGCACTCAAACGCGCGCCGACACGCGCGCGCCGCGTCGCCAGCGTCTGCTCCGGCGCGTTCGTCCTTGCCGCGGCGGGCTTGCTCGACGGCAAGCAAGCGACGACGCACTGGCGCCGCGCCCCGCAATTTGCGCGCCTCTTCCCGAACGTGCGCGTCGAAGCTGATCGCATTTATGTACAGGACGGTCAGGTGTGGACGTCCGCTGGCGTAACCGCCGGCATCGATCTGGCGCTTGCCATGATCGAAGCGGATCTCGGCGCCGAGATAGCGTCCGAGGTTGCGCGCGAGATGGTGGTCTACGCCAAGCGCCCCGGCGGCCAGGCGCAGCACTCGGCGCTGCTCGATCTTGACGCGCCGCGCTTTGCTGAGCTGCATGCCTGGATGCGCGATCATCTCGGCGCCGATCTTTCGGTCGAGCGCCTCGCCGCACGGGCCGCGATGAGCCCACGCACGTTCGCACGCGCTTACGCATCTGACACCGGCGTAACCCCAGCTAAAGCCGTGGAACGCCTCCGCGTCGATGCCGCGCGCGCTGCCTTGGCGAAAGGCGGCGGCATCCAGGAGATCGCCCGCCGCACCGGCTTTGGCGATCCTGAGCGCATGCGCCGCGCTTTCGTACGCCTCTACGGCGCCCCGCCACTTCGGAACAAAGCTGGGCACTTCGCCTGGTAGGGTTCCGGCACCGCCTGCGGCGGCAAGCGTCCGCAACAGGTCGGACTTCGATCCCATGATGCGGACCTCGCCGTCGTTTACCTCGACGCGCTGTGCGAGCGCGCGGAGATGGTCTCGACGGTAGCCGCCGCCATCAAGGCGCATCCGCTGGCGAGCCGTCGCGGCGAACTTGCGTAGCATCGGCGCGGTGATCGCCTTCTGGCCCGCGCTTTCCAGCATCGCTGATGCACGGTCGGCATCGACGCGGGACTGGTCGCGCGTGGCCTTAAGGCTGGCGATGCGGTCCTTAAGGTCCGGGTCATCAAGGTCCGCGACCCCGCTTTCGATGGCGTCGTATAGCCGCTTGAGGCGCAGGTCGGTCTCCGTTGCGCGCTTATTCAGCTCCGCGATGTGGTCGCGGCGGCGTTCGGTGCGCTCCTGTCTTCGATCAAGAACTGTCGCCAGCACCTCTTCCAGCCGGGCCGGGTCGAGCAGCCGATCCTCAAGATGACCTGCGACCAGCGCGTCCAGCTTCTCCATCGGAACGGTCATGCCGTTGCAAGCGGTCGGTCCCTGCCGGGCCTTGGTCGAACAGGTGTAGTAGCGATAACGCCCGCCCTTGCCGGTGCGGATGGTCATCGCTCCACCGCACTTGGCGCAGTGGATCAGGCCGGTAAGGAGCGTGGGACCGCCCACGACTTGCGGCGGCGTCACCTTCGGGTTGCGGGCCTTCATGCGCGCCTGCACGGCGTCGAACGTCGCTTGATCGATAATCGGCGGCACCGCGACGGGAATGACCTCCTCGTCCGGCTTGCTGTTAGAAAGTTGTTTTTCGGGAGTTCGAGTTGCATACATTTGTTTTGGAGCGTTGAGCCTTGAAGGCAGCAGTGCGGTCCGGCTAGTTCTGGCCAATTATGCTGACAGTGCTCGAATTTGAAATTCTCACTTAATCTCGTCGGTAGGCATTTATAATCATGGCGACGACTAATCACAAAGCCCCAGACCAGACTGATCCTCTTGATCAGCATGGGTCCGGCGTACTTCACCAAGTTGATCTATTTTCTTATTCCACGCACCAAGGGTGCCCCTCCCGGCGGATACATCATGGACCAATGGGCAGGATGTTCCGTCAACCTGCTTGCGGGGCAGGAAGTCGTTTTGATGGACACTGCCAGCTATTGGCTTCTGCCAAAGAAAAAGACGTCCTCCTCTTTGGAAAAGAGATGGACCTTTACAGTCTCCAATCTGAACACCCCCAAAAATTACGAGGCGTTTTGCCAAATCGTTGACTCTCTGGCCTCACACTTCAACATAACAGCTGACGAAGTGGACCGCGCGCTCTTGTCAGACGGGGGAAGGCAAGCCGCACCTTGGCGCGCCTACATAATTGAACATCGCAGGCCATGATCCACCACGAAACCGAAGCCGATACGCGCGCCAACCGCATTGACCCTGTCCTCAGAGCGGCAGGTTGGGGCGTTGTAGAGGGATCTCGCGTGCGCCGTGAGCACATCTGCCCCGGCAGGATCGCAGGTAGAGGGCGGCTTCTTCCAGGCGCTGACTTGTGTCGGCAGTACATTGTGCCTTGCCGCGTTTCGCGGGAAAACGATCCTTGATCGTTTTCTATTCCGCTTCACCCTGAATCGTCCTGTCACCGCGCAGCGCCTCAAGCGCAACCTGCGCCTTGAAATTGTCGGTGAACTTTCGTCTCTTCCGTCCCATCCTTGGTATCCCTTGCTCGTTCGGGGTATACCTTAGCATCCTGTCCAGTTTTCCGGGACCAGCCCAATATGAAGTCCCACTCGGGGCTGGGCTAAAAATTTGGCCGGTGCTTCTGCTATTTTAGCTTATCCAGTCTGGCGCGCATGGATGAGGCAACGCTATCGGCAATTTCCAATGGAAAGTGCTCCGGCATAGAAGCAATAGTGCGATCCAAGGCATCGTCGGCATCAAGGGCAAGAGCGACAAACAGATCGTCAACTTCCGTTCCGGCAACGCCAGCAGATTTTGCGCTTTCCTTGAAGTGATAAGGAAGAATATCGCCCATGCGATAGTGCCGACGATCTCCTGCGGCCATGGCTAGCCTGAACTCTCGCCGGGTCAGCTGCTTCGCATCGAAATTGGGTTGTGCCGTCATGATGTCATAAAGTGGCGTCATGCGATAGCGTCCACCCGGTGTCAGGAAGAGGCTGAAATTCTTGGCGTGCCCATCGGTTGCTCCGATCAACCAAAACACAATCTGCGCCTTGAGAAACGCAAGACGATCCTGATCAGCATAGTCGCTGCCGCTAAGAAGCGTCAGGCAATCTGCTATGCCGGGACCGCCGTCGGAATTGTATTTCAATGTTGCCGGTACAGATAGTGCCTGGCAAAAATCCTCCTGCGGGACGCGAAGCAGGCGCCCATCCTGCGATCTGATCCGGTCAAAGCGCTCGATTGCGAGCACACGCACATCCTCGAAATCAACAATTTGACTGTTGGCGACTTCAAGCCCCAGGGCCTGACAGAGCTTCATACAAAAATGTTCGTTCTCGACACTTCTGCGCATGTCGAGTCCGTTCGCCAGTTTTCCCAACTCAGATTTCAGAATGTGCGTGGTTGGAGTCGTCCCTTGGGGGAGACACCAACCCTCGTTCCAAAGCAAGGCCGTCTTCTCTTGCGCGCCAGCGATGGAAATCCGAAATTCACGGTCACCGTCTGCGCGAATGCCCAGGGGCGCCGAAGGCAGGTTTCGGATGATTTCTGCGATTTCACTATCTTCAAGGGAAGCACATTCGGGGGGGCCAGGAAGTGCGATAGTCTGCCCTTCCGGAACAAATTGAAGTGCCCCTACACAATCACGCCCGATCTTGTTCAGGAGGCTGAATGGATCAATTCCCTCTGCTCCGATTTTGGCGGCTACCTTGCGCCTGATGTCAGCATTGTCCGGAAGTAAATTGTCAAAATAGGCTGAAACTTCTACGCCGGTGTAGCGCTCCTCCCGCAATGGGAGGGACAATGAGACAGGAATCGCGCGGCGCTCGTCGTCAAGCCAGGCCTGATCATAAATAAACGAAATGGCCCCATTCGTGCTTCGCTCAAGGACCCCAATCTGGCGTCCGTTGAGGGCCACAGTGAGGCGCTCGCTTTTGCGTGCCCGCCCCATTAGAACATATTCTCGATGTCTTTGTTCGACCCTTTGGTTCGCGGCTGCAGGATCATTTCCAGGTCAAGTGCTCTCAACAGCTCCATGACGGTCGTGAGTTTGGCAGTTTCCAGCCCGGTTTCTACCTGCGAAACTGTTCCCTGCCTTACGCCTGCCCGTCGTGCCATCTCGGCTTGCGTGAGATTCTGCGCACGTCGATAGCGGCGCAGCACAGAGCCAATCTGTTTGGGTGATCTGACGAGTTGAGCCATGGCATGATTTCCGTTGTTGTTCGATTTCATACGCTATGGCGTATAAACTGTCAATATGCGTTGTGGCGTATATTTCGTATTTATGCGCTGCGGCGTATTAATCTTGAGACACTAAAGATCGGAACAGAGCCGACCTCTCAGCTTTGGTAGATGGACTCCAAAGTGACGTGTCAGAGCCAGCTGTTATCACGGCGCGATATTCGGCAAGTCAAGGACGGAACAAGAACAGAACCTGTAAACTATGCTGTAAACTGTTCTCGCATGTTCTTTTTTTCACAGGCTAATACCAACGAGCAGTAAATCCGACTCACTGGGATTCCCAAACTGGCCGACTTCTGATTCGATGGCGGTCGAGGAGGACCGCGCCATGGGAACGGCTATCGGATTACGAGCGGATTATTCGGGGGCGGATCTTCGCAAGG
>ENA-ORBV01006254-ORBV01006254.1-microbial-mat-metagenome-genome-assembly--contig:-NODE-6254-length-21156-cov-4.159258_pt1 | contig 21156 bp, 20 predicted proteins | sample MGYA00237777_ERZ505514 | MGnify/ENA primary metagenome ERZ505514 (study PRJEB26160, sample SAMN06269048) | microbial mat metagenome | isolation source: Oligotrophic lake microbial mat | place... | reverse complement strand
GATGTAGTAGAGGAAGCCACGCGAGTTGGCGGCCAGGAAGGCCTTGCGCGCAGCGGTGGTGGTCGGCGCGGCCAGGCAGACCGTCGCCAGACCCTTGGCCTGCATCGCCGCCAGTATGCCCGGGTCCTGCTCGGGCGGCAGGTCGAGCAGCAGCACGCCGTCGGCCCCAGCTGCGGCGGCATCGGCAGCGAAGCGTTCGACGCCGTACGCGAGCACCGGGTTGAGGTAGGTGAACAGCAGGAGCGGCAACTGGCTGCGTTCGCGAATGCGTCGCACGGCGGCCAGCACGCCGGTCATGGTGGCGCCGGCCTTCAGAGCGCGCTCATAGCTGGCCTGAATGGCAAGGCCGTCGGCCATCGGGTCGCTGAACGGCACGCCAAGTTCCAGCACATCGACGCCCGCGGCATCCATCGCGACGGCCAGCTCGACGGTCGCATCAAGGTGCGGATCGCCGGCGCTGATGTAGGCGACGAAGCTCTTGCGGCCAGCGGCCTGGTTGGCGGATAGGCGATCCGCGATGCGGTTAGCCGAAGCGATCGGGCTGACCTTCGCACGGGCGGTCACAGCGTCACCCCTTCCAGGCGCGCCACTTCGGCGACATCCTTGTCCCCACGACCGCTGACATTGACGATGATGATGCCGTTCTTCGGCAAGCGCTCGCACACCTCGTCCAGACAGCCCAGCGCGTGGCTGCTTTCCAGCGCCGGGATGATGCCTTCGGTCTCGGCCAGATGGTGCATGCCCTTGAGGGCCCGCTCGTCGCTGCAGCGCAGGTAGGTCGCACGACCGACCTCGCGCAGGAAGGCGTGCTCGGGGCCGACGGCGGCGTAGTCGAGTCCGGCGCTGATCGAGTGGGTGCCCTGGATCTGGCCGGCGGCGTCCTGCAGGATCCACGTCGCCGCGCCCTGGAAGACACCGGGACGGCCGCCATCGAAGCGGGCTGCGTGTTCACCGAGGGCGTTGCCACGTCCACCGGCCTCGACGCCGAACATCTGCACCTTGGCATCATCACGGAAGGCATGAAACAGGCCGATGGCGTTTGAGCCACCGCCGACGCAAGCAAGCAGGGCGTGCGGCAGGCGGCCTTCGGCCTTGACGATCTGCTTACGCGCCTCGCGGCCGATCACCGCTTGGAATTCGCGGCAGATCAACGGGAACGGATGCGGCCCATAGGCGGTGCCCAGGCAGTAGTGGGTGTCGGTGACGTTGGTCACCCAGTCGCGCAGCGCCTCGTTGACCGCATCCTTCAGGGTATGAGTGCCACTGTCGACGCCGATCACCTCGGCGCCGAGCAAGCGCATGCGGAAGACGTTCGGCGACTGACGACGCATGTCCTCGGTGCCCATGTAGATGCGGCACTTCAGGCCAACCAGGGCACAGGCGGTGGCGGTGGCGACGCCGTGCTGGCCGGCGCCGGTCTCGGCGATGATGCGTTTCTTGCCCAGGCGCTTGGCAAGCAGGACCTGGCCGAGCGCGTTGTTGATCTTGTGCGCGCCAGTGTGGCAGAGGTCCTCGCGCTTGAGGTAGACCCGGCGGTGGAGCTGCTTCGACAGCTTGGCGGCGTGGGTCAGCGGGGTCGGCCGGCCGACGAAGTCGGCGAGCAGGGCGCGGTAGGCGGCGACAAACGCCTTGTCGCGCATCGCCTTGGCAAAGCCTCGCTCCAACTCGTCCAAGGCAGGCACCAGGGTCTCGGGGACGTAACGTCCGCCATAGCGGCCAAAGCGGCCATGCTGGTCGGGAACGCGCTGTAGTACGGGCTGTGCCATGGGGGCGGAGATCGTCGCCCGGCGATCCGGCGATCAATCGGGAAGCCGCTGAGTTGACGGCAAGGCGCTGGCCGACGTTCGCCCGAGGCCATACTGTTGCCCGTGGCCACCACTGCCGTCTACCATACCCACACCTTCCGCTGCAAGCACGCCACCGGCGAAGTCATCGACTACGCCCGCGCGGCGGCGGCGGCAGGCCTGCGACGCATGGGCGCCACCGACCATACGCCGGTGCCGGACGGCCGCTGGGACTCGGTGCGCATGCGGCTTGACGAACTGCCAGGCTATGAAGCGGCCGTGCGCCAAGCCCAGCAAGAGGTCCCCGGGATCGAGGTGCTGCTGGGCATGGAATGCGACGCCGGGGCACAGTACTTCACCTGGTACCAGGATACCTTCCTGGCCCGCGGCTACGCCTATCTGATCGGCAGCGTGCATTATCTGAACCAGGACGGCCGAGAAATTAGCTCCTTCGGTGGTTGCCGAACGGCTGGCGCAGTGCGCGACTGGGCCAGCACGTCGATAGCCGCGATCGACAGCGGTCTGTTCGCCTTCCTTGCCCACCCAGACAATATCGCCTGCGGTGACGCGGTCTGGACTGCCGACATCGCCGCCGCTGCCAGCGACATCTGCGCCGCCTCGGTTGCACGCAACGTGCCGCTGGAGCTGAACGCCCTCGGCCTGCGTGAGCGGCGCGGCTATCCGTGGCGTCCGTTCTGGGAGCTGGCCGCCAGCCATGGCTGCCGCGCCGTGCTGACGACCGACGCCCACGCCCCCAGTGACGTCGCGGCTGGTCTCAGCGAGCTGGAGGCCTACGCCGCCGAACTCGGCCTGCGCGTGGTCGATCCGCTCGCATAGCTGAACCTACAGCAGGTCCTTGCGGCCGCGCTTGGCCAGCTCGTCGACCACCTGCTTGACCGCCTGACCTTCACCTCGCGGCACCACCAGAATCGCATCTTTGGTCGCCACGATGGTCAGGCCGTGGCAGTTCGCCGCCGCGACCAGTGGCGCGCCTGGCTCGCTGAACAGCAGGCAGTCGCTGCAGCCGACGGCAATCGTCTCGCCGCGGCTGATCGTGCCGCTGGCGTCGGCCGCGAGATGGGCCGGGAGCGCGTCCCAGCTGCCGACATCGTCCCACGCGAAGTCACCCTCGACCGCGGCGACGTCCTTGGCGTGCTCCATCAGGGCGTAGTCGATCGAGACCTTCTTCAGCGGGCCGTAGACCTCGGCCAGCACCGCGTCGAAGCGAGCCGAGCCGTAGGCCGCCGCCACCGGCTTCAGCGCCTCGGTCAGCCAGCCGCAATGCACCGCCAGTTCGCGCAACACGACGTCGGTCCGCCAGGTGAAGATGCCGCTGTTCCAGCGGAAATTGCCAGCCGCGAGATAGGCCTTGGCGCGATCGAGATCCGGCTTCTCGACAAAGCGCGAGACGGCGGACACGCGGATGCCATCGACCGGCGGATGTGATTCGCCCAGGGCGAGGTAGCCATAACCGGTGGCAGGATGGCGCGGGACGATGCCGTAAGTGACCAGGCGGCCCTGCTCGGCGACTGCCACGCCAGCGGCGAGCGCCTTCTGAAAGCTGTCGGCCGGCTCGATGACCTGATCGGCCGGCAGCATGATCATCGTCGCACCAGGCGACAGGCGTTCGACAATCAAGCCGGCGAGCGCCACGCAGGCGGCGGTGTCGCGACCGACCGGCTCGGCGATCACCTGCTCGGGCTTCAGCATGGGCAGCTGCCGGCGCGTCTCGACCGCCAGTTGGGCGGTGGTGATAATGAGGATGCGGTCAGCGCTGATCAGTGGCATCAGCCGGATGACCGTCGCCTGGATCATCGTCGTCTCGCCGATGATGCGGACGAGCTGCTTGGGAGAGGCGGCGCGCGACACCGGCCAAAAGCGGGTGCCGGAGCCCCCGGCCATGATCACAGCATAGGTGGTGGACATGCCCAGGATGTAACGGGACGGCAGGCGATGGCCACCACGGTGACTGGGGAAATCGTTGCAAACGTTGCGCGGGCCAATCGTCACCAGGGGTGCGCAAGCTAAGGTTGACGGCTACGCGCGCCACCTAAGGTCTCCGGACCCTTAGGAGTACACCCAATGCGTCATTCCTTCATTTCCACATGTCTCGTCGCCATCTCCGCCATCGGCGTTATCGGCTTGGCCGGCTGCGGCAAAGAAGACCGCACCCCGCCCGCGCAGGCGCCCCCGCAGGCAGCCACCAACGACGGACCGGACTGGACCAATGATCCAACCATGGGCGGCAAGTTCCCAATCGCGGCCTATGGTGTTGCCGATTACAAGCTGGGCGGGGAGAACATGCAGCGCAACAGCGCCATGGCCTCTGCCCGAGACGAAATCGCCCGCGCCATCTCCGTGAAGGTGCAGGCCGTGTTCAAGAGTTGGACCCGCGAAGGCGGTGAGATCACCAGCCAGGATTCCAAGACGATGGCGATGCAGATGGAAGAAAACATCAGTCGCCAGGTGACCAACCAGCTGGTTCAGGCGACCTCGCAACGTGCCCGCTGGGTCGACCCCGGCACCAAGCGCATGTACGTCTGGACCTACCCGGATCAGGCCTCGCTCGAGGCCGCCGCCAGTCAGATGAAGGCTTCCGCCCGGGCTGAAGCCGAGAAGCGCGCGCACTTCGCCGCGAAGATCGAGGCGGACAAGGCCTTCGCCGACCTGGACAAGCTCATCGACAAGGAGATGGGCGTCACCAAGTGACGCGAGCCGGTCGTCAGACTGCCGTCACCATCGCCGCGGCCTCTGCCGCGGCGATGGTGTTTGTTGGCTGCGCCGACCGGACGAATCCCGCTGCTGCGTACCAGCAGCCAGCCTCCTATCGTCGTGCTTGGTCGGATGACGATGTGGCGAAACCGGACTGGATCGCCAATCCGACCCGCAACGGCACAGTGATCGCGGCCTGGGGTTCGGCACCACACGATCCGTTCGTCGGTCGCGGTGAGCTGCGTAATCGGGCCCTGAGCCAGGCCCGCCATGAACTCGGCCGCATGGTCATGGTCCGAGTCCAGAGCGCGTTAATGGAGTACATCGGCGAATCCAGGAGTGGCGACGTTGCCTCGGTCACCGCATTCTCAGAATCCGTCTCTCGCACCATCGCGGTCCAGAGCATCCGCTCCTCCTACCAGCAGGCCGAATGGATCCACCCCAAGATCGGCGAACTCTTTATCTGGGCGATCATCGACCCCAAGTTCTCCCGCAGCCTCGCCACCGCAGTGGCCGAAACCGCCGATCAAGGCGGCGACTCCGCCGCGCTGTTGCGGGCAAAGCTTGAGTCCGACAAGGGCTTTACTGAACTCGACCGATTGCTGGAGCGCTCTAGCCCCTAGGGGTCGCAGTAGCCGTCGCGGTAGCGGTAGCAGTCGCGGTAGCCGTGGCCGTTGCCAGCTGGCGGTCATGCAGCCGGCTCAACAGGGCCAGCGACAGGACTGCGCCAATGCCGCAGCAGGCCATGTCCCACTGGGTATCCCAGACGTCGCCCTGAGTGCCGAGGAAGTCAGTGGCGGCCGCACCGCTCCATACCGCGGTCTGCCACTCGATGATCTCGTAGAGCGCGCTGAAGCCAAGACAGGCGAAGATAATCAGCAGCGCACCGAACCAGTCGCGCATGGCGAGTCCGCGACGCAGGCACAACTCGCGGATGAGGATGGCCGGGACGAATCCCTGGGCGAGATGGCCCAACCGGTCATACGGATTTCGCGCTAGGTCCAGCGCATCGCGCACCCAGTCGCCAGCCGGCACCGCAGCATAGGTCCAATGTCCGCCGACCATCAGGATGACGGCGTGCATGGCCAGGAGCCGGTAGAGCATCATCGTCAAAGGTCTGCGCCGGTAGGTGGCGATCAGGATCGGCAGGCCGATCAGCACCGGGAGGTTTTCCAGCAGCCAGGTGAAGCGGTCGGACTGCGGGCTGAGGCCCAGGCCGATCCCGATCAGGATGACTGACAAGGCCAGGATGCGCGGCTCGTTCATTCTGGATGATCCACCATCGTCGAGCCACGTTCAACCCCTGGCTAATGCGCCGCACCCGGCGCCGTAGAGAGCCCGGAGGGCCACGACATGCTGTCGCTGCGACCACCACCCCGCGCTGTTGACCCTGGATATCCCGTACGGTCACAGCTTTTGGCCGATCCGTTGCTCCGACGGCACGCCCTCACCGTGCTGGCGGCCGTAGCCCTGGCCGGCTGCGCGGATAGCCAAGCGCCCAGCAGGCGCAGGCGACGCCCAACAGGACGACGCTGGTCCCGGCCGCAGCCGCACCATCTGGAACGGGGACGGGGACCGGCACCGGCATCAGCGATCAGCGATCGGCAATCGATTGAGGATCCGCCCAGGGTGCTGCGCGACGAGCGCTCTGCTCCTGAACCGGTCGAACCAGCCGTGATGATGGGCGACATGGCAGCACCTGAATCCCCAACGCCAGTCCCCGCCATGATCCTGGGCGCCAGGGCTCCGACAATCCAGGTGGAGCACATCGAACTGCCCGACGTCCCTGACGCGGACACCTGAACTATGGAGCTGACCCTCGTCCTCACCCATGCCTGCAACCTGGGCTGCGGCTACTGCTACTGCTACTGCTACGCCGGCGCCAAGGACAACCGCAGCATGCCCGAAACGATCGCACGACGTGCTCTGGAGTGGGCGCTGGACCACTGCGCGACTCACTGTTGGTCGGCTACTTTGGCGGCGAACCGCTGATCCGCTGGGACGTGCTCACCCGTTATCACGATCTTGCGGTGGAGCTCGCCGCCACGCACGGGCGGCGGCTCGTCCTACGAGGCCGTACTGGCCGGGTTACGCACGGCGCTGGCGAACAGCGCTGGGTCCTTGGCAACGTGTTGGAGTCCGCCGACGGCGGACCCGACACGGCCATGGTGCGCCTGTGGCACCAAGGCAACGCGCTGTTCCTGCGTCGCCGCTATCGTTTGGTCGCGTGAATGCGGCCGGCGCTGATCAGGCGCGACGTTCCCTCGGCCAGGCCACCGCGACCACCAGCGAGACGAGAATGGCCAAGCCGAAGCTGACCAGGAAGGCGTTCAACTCCCCAGGCAGGTGCAGCAGTGGCCGCACATCGTAGATCGGGGTGGTGAGATCGGTGCGCGGGAAGCAGACGCCACCCGCCACCAGACCGGCGATGCACGAGACCATCAAGCCACGCAACGGCAGGCGCAGGCCGCACAGACCGGCGAACACCGGCACCACAGCAGCTGCGCACAGCAGATCAGCAACCAGGAAGACATAGGTGACGCTGAACTGCTGCGCCGCCACCGGCAACGCAGCCAAGGCGACGCCTACCGTGACCCAGCGGCCGATGGCCAGACGGCGCTGCGGCGTGGTGCCGGGTCGAAAGCTAGCGAGGTCATGGGCGACGACGCTGGCGATGCCGTTAGCCAAGCTGCCGAGCGTGCTCATGACCAGCAGCAGGGCGAGGGCGAGCACCGCCAACGCAACCCATTGCGGCGTCTTCGCTGCGATGATGGCGAAGACCGCACCGTTGCCACCGCTGGTCAGACCCAGGCCAGCATACCACAAGCCGAACCATCCGGCGGCGAGGATGATCGGGGCGATGGCGCACGCGGCGATAAGGAAGGCGCGGCGCACCGTCGCTGCATCGCGACAGGCATAGACGCGCTGCCACTGGCTCTGATCGAAGAGGTTGGCGGCCGGGATCGCCAGCATCAGGCAGACGCCCATGCCGAGACCGGCCGCCGACAACGGCTCCATCAGCGGACTGCCCGCCAGGGGCGCGTTGGCCGCTTGCCAGCCGCCCATACCGGCGATCGCCGCCGCGAAGGCCGTCACCAGTAACGGCAGGACGAACCAGAACTGCACCGCGTCGGTAAAGATGGTCGCGCGCAGTCCACCCCAAGCAGCATAGGACAACGTCGTCACGGCGACCAGCGAGGTGATGAACCAGGGATCGATTCCGGCCACCGCGATGAAGGCGCCGCCGACCGCGGTCAGCTCTGCCGCCATGTACACCGACATGTAAACGAGAGCGATGCCCGAAACCAGCAGCTGGGCCGGGGCGCCCCAGCGGGCCCGCGCCATCAGTCCGATCGACGGCGCGTCCGGATGACGACGGCGCAGCGCCGGGCCGAGAAAGGCGAGGATGACCAGCGGCGCAGCCGAACCGAGAGCATAGCCGATCAGGCCGGTGCGACCGGCCCAGGTCGCCGTCTCCGCAGGACTGGACAGCACCCAGGTGCCGGCGCACAAGGCCACCAGCGAGGTCGCCGAAGTGATCACACCTCTGCTGCCGGTGGCAGAGTGGAAACTCTCGGCGTCAGTGCGACGACGGGCATACCAGATGCCAAGGGCTGCAAAGGCACCGCAGACGGTGACGGCAAGAATGTGGGCGGTGGACATGGGGACTCCGCGGAACACGCAGCGGAGGACGCGACCATAGGAGTCGCGCTGCACCATCCCTCCGCCGGCATGATCCGGATCAGGTTCGTGGGGTTCCCGCTGGATTGCGGATCTCAGGCCCTGCTGGGCCACCCCCGGTGCGGCGTCGGGTGATAGCGGGGCGCATGACGGTTGCCAGCAGCGAAGCGCACGCCAGCGTGGGGTGATGCGCGGTACCCAGCTGTTTAATGCCAACCACGACCTCGCGGACGTCTGTCTGTCGCATCGATTCGTGCAGGGCATTGCCTCAGGCAATCTCGAACGAGCGCGTTTCGTCGACTACGTGGCACAGGACGCATTCTTCCTCGCCGCCTTCGCGAAGGCCTACGCCTCGGCCCAGGCCCGCAGCATGGAGACGCCCGCGCGCCAGCTGTTCCAGCGGCTCGGCGAAGGCGTAGCCAACGAATTGAACCTGCATCGCGAATACGCGGCGCAGTGGGGCATCGAGCTGACGGCGGTCAGTCCGCAGACGGCAACCACCGCCTACACCAGCTTCCTCGACACCGCGGCGACCTGCGAAGCGGTGCCGCAGATCGCCGCCGCGATGGCCCCATGCCTGCGGCTCTATGCCTGGCTTGGGCAGCAGCTGCAGCCAACCGCGAACCCGGCCAGTCCCTACCATGCCTGGGTGCGCACCTACGCCGATCCAGCGATTGACCTGCTAGCAGGCGAGCTGGAAGCGGTGCTCGACTGGCCCACCGCCGACCCTGCCCGTCAGAGCGCCCTCTATCGACGGGCCATGCACTTGGAGCTCGCCTTCTTCGATGCCTTCCGCTAAGCCGCCCATCGTCCTGACCATCGCCGGATCCGATCCCTCGGGTGGGGCCGGACTGCAGGCTGATCTCAAAACCTTCCATCGCTTCGGCTGCTACGGCACCAGCGTGGTCACCATGGTGACGGCACAGAACACCCGCGGCGTGACCCGGGTCGAGAGCCTGCCGATCGATCTGGTGGTGGCCCAGCTGCAGTCGGTATTCGACGATCTGCCGCCGGTGGCCCTGAAAACCGGCGCAATCGGCAGCGCCGTCCTGATCGAGTCGGTCGCAGCCTTTCTGGCCGAGCGGCGCGCTCCGGCGCTGGTCCTCGACCCGGTCATGATCTCGAAGCATGGCCACCGCCTGCTGGCCGACGACGCGGTGCAGGCGCTGGTCGCCAGGCTCCTACCGCTGGCAGCGGTGGTGACGCCGAACTGGCACGAAGCCGCCGCCCTGAGCGGCCTGCCGGTGCATGACGCCTCCTCGGCTCGCGCTGCCGCCCTCGTGCTGCGCGATCGCGGGGCGGCCGCCGTGCTGATCAAGGGCGGAGCCGGGGTGGACGGCCTGAGCGCCGACCTGCTGGTCGATGGCGACGGCGAGCTAGAACTGCCGGCGCTACGCTTGGCGACCAGCGCGACGCATGGCACCGGCTGCACCTTCGCCGCAGCACTGACCGCGCATCTCGCGCTCGGTCACACCCTGCGACCGGCCGCGCTACGCGCCAAGGCCTTCATCCACCACGCCATCGCCAGCGCTCCGGGCCTGGGCGGTGGAGTAGGACCGGTCAATCATTGGGCCTGAGCAATGGTTGGAGGTGGCCTAGCTCGGCAGTTGACCCCGGACCCCCTCTGCTCTGATCCTGCCCCATGACCCTGGCCCAGCACCCCGACCGCTTCGCTTCCCGCCACATCGGACCGACCCCCGGCGAACGCGAGACGATGGCGACCAAGATGGGCTTCAGCTCACTCGATGCGCTGATTGACACCGTGGTTCCGGCAGCAATCCGCCGGCGAACCCCGCTTGATGTGCCTGCCGCTGCCGGCGAAGCAGAGGCCACCGCCGAGCTGGCAGGCCTGGCCGCGCTCAACGAGCCGCGCCGCAGCTATCTGGGCATGGGCTACCACAACTGCCAGGTGCCAGCCGTCATCCAACGCAACATCCTGGAGAATCCCGGCTGGTACACCCAGTACACGCCGTATCAGGCGGAGATCAGTCAGGGTCGCCTGGAGATGCTGCTGAACTTCCAGACCCTGATCACCGAACTGACCGGCCTGAGCGTGGCCAACGCCAGCTTGCTCGACGAGGCAACCGCCGCCGCCGAGGCGATGCATCTGTGCGCCGGTAACAAGCCCGAGGGCTCGGTATTTCTGGTCTCGATGAAGGTCCACCCGCAGACCATCGACGTGGTCCGCACGCGCGCACGGGAAATTGGCATTGAGATTCGGGTCGCCGACCATCGCTCTGCGCATATCGACGCCAACGTGATCGGCGCCCTGGTCCAGTATCCGGGCACCGATGGCCCGATCCGCGATTTCCGCCCCCTGGCCGATAAACTGCATGCGGTCGGTGCGCTGTTGTGCGCCGCCTGCGATCCGCTCGCCTTGACCGTGCTCGAGCCACCCGCCGCCTTCGGCGCCGACATCGCCCTGGGCAACACCCAGCGGCTCGGCGTGCCGCTGGGCTATGGCGGCCCGCACGCTGCGTTCTTCGCAGTCAGCGAGGCGCTGAAGCGATCCATTCCTGGCCGCTTGGTCGGTGTATCCAAGGACCGCCACGGCAACCGCGCCCTGCGCCTCGCCCTGCAGACGCGCGAACAGCACATCCGCCGCGAAAAAGCGACGAGCAACATCTGCACCGCCCAGGCCCTGCTCGCCAACATGGCGGCGGCCTACGCCATCTGGCACGGACCAGAAGGCCTGACCGCGATCGCCCACCGCGTCCACCGCCTGACCCGGATGCTTGCCGCTGGACTGGTCCGCCTTGGCTACGAGATCCGCACCGAGATCTACTTCGATACCATCAAGATCGGCAAAGGCCCGCGCCTGCCCGCTGAGATCAACCGTGCCGCCGATGCCCGTGGCATCGATGTGCGGCTACCCGATGCGCAGCATGTCGTTGTCGCGCTCGACGAGACCACCGGTCCGGCCGATGTCGCCGCCCTGTGGGCTGCGTTCAATGGCGGCGAAGAGGTGCGCTTCACGCCCGCTGAACTGGGCCTGCCGAGCGTCGAGCTCGGCCGTCATGCCCGCACCACGCCGTTCCTGCGCCAACCGGTGTTTCATGCCCACCGCAGCGAGACGGCGATGATGCGCTATCTCAAATCGCTGGAAAACCGCGATCTGTCGCTGACCCACAGTATGATCCCGCTCGGTTCGTGCACCATGAAGCTCAACGCCGCCGCCGAGCTAATGCCGGTCAGCTGGAAGGGCTTCGGCGGCCTGCACCCGTTCGCGCCGCTGAGCACCGCCCAGGGCTATCAGCGCCTGTTCGGCCAGCTTGAACAGTGGCTGGCCAACCTCACCGGCCTGGCCGCGGTGTCGCTGCAGCCGAACTCAGGCAGCCAGGGCGAGTATGCCGGCCTGCTGGCGATCCGCGCCTACCAGCGTTCGCGCGGCGAGGGCCACCGCGACGCCTGTTTGATCCCGGTCAGTGCGCACGGCACCAATCCAGCCAGCGCGGCAATGGCCGGCCTGCGCGTGGTGGCGGTTGCCTGCGATGCCGACGGCAATGTCGACCTCGCTGACCTGGCTAAGAAGGCGACCGACCATAAGGCCAAGTTGTGCTGCTTGATGGTCACCTACCCAAGCACGCATGGCGTGTTTGAGGCCGGCATCGCGGCCGCCACCACGTTCATCCACGAGGCCGGTGGTCAAGTCTACATGGACGGTGCCAACATGAACGCCCAGGTCGGACTGACCAGTCCTGGCCTGATCGGCGCGGACGTCTGCCATCTGAACCTGCATAAAACCTTCGCCATCCCGCACGGCGGCGGCGGTCCGGGCATGGGGCCGATTTGCGTCGCGCGTCATCTTGCGCCGTATTTGCCCAAGCATGGCGTGGTGCCGGTCGGCGGCTTCGGCACCGACCCTGGTCCGGTCAGCGCCGCGCCGTGGGGCAGCGCTTCGATCCTGCCGATCCCGTGGATGTACATCCGCATGATGGGCCCCGACGGCCTAACCGACGCGACCAAGGTCGCGATCCTCTCGGCCAACTGGATCGCCCATCGCATCGGCGGTCATTTCCCGGTGCTCTACCGCGGCGCCAAAGGCTTGGTCGCGCACGAATGTATCATCGATGTGCGACCGCTACAGGCGACCACCGGCATCGGCGCCGAGGATGTCGCCAAGCGCCTGATGGACTACGGATTCCACGCCCCGACGCTGTCCTTCCCGGTCGCCGGCACGCTGATGATCGAACCGACCGAGTCCGAGCCGTTGGACGAGATCGAGCGCTTCTGCGAAGCGATGATCGCCATCCACGGCGAAATCATGGCGGTTGCCGAGGGCCGCTCCGACCGCATCGACAATCCGCTGAAGAACGCGCCGCACACCAGCTCGGAAATTTGCGCCGACAGCTGGACCCACGCCTATCGCCGCGAGCTGGCCGCCTTCCCGCTGCCCTTCGTGCGCGACCGCAAGTTCTGGCCGCAGGTCGGACGCATCGACAACACCTTCGGCGATCGCAACCTGATCTGCACCTGCCCGAGCGTCGAGGAAATGGCGTCAGCGCGCTGACGGAGCGGTTTCGGCCATCACGTCAGCAACCTCTGGCGCCGTCAGCACCCGCTTCCACAGCAGGATACTGGCGATGTCGCCACGGAACGGCGCCGTGTAGCGGCCGATCATCAGAGGAATCGCCGATGAGGTCGACCCCGCCTTGCCCATCCAGGGCGAGCGGCCGACCAGCTTGCCAGCTCCATACAGGATCAGTTCCTTGTCGTCGACCGTGACGACAACGTGGGTCCAGACAGCCGATGCCGCAGGCACACCAGCCTTGCCGTCCAGCTCGGTGCAGTACGAGACCCGGTTGCCGCGGTCACGCAGGTACCATGAGGTGATGGAGCCACCCTCGAACTGAATGAGGAACCCGTTCCAGCTGCCGCTGACATAGTCCGAGAGGATCCCGGCATTGGTGACCTGCGGCCCTTGGGGACGCAGCCAGATTGCGACGCTGAACGGAAGCGTGCGCAGCAGGGTCGGATCGGGCAGCGAGCCGGTGATCGAACCGTCTAGGGTCAGCCAGGGCAGGCGGGGTGCTTCGGTCATACCTCCGACCGTCATGGGCTTGCCGCCGGCGGCATCCTCGACCGTCCACTGACCGGCGCGGCCGGATATCGTCCGCTGATTGCAGATGAATGCAGCGGCGGCGCCACGCACCGACATGGTCACGCGATGCGGATCGCCGGCCTGTTCCAGTTCGGCCAGGACGCTGGCCAGTCGGCCGGAAGCGGTGAAGAACTCGCGCGCCTTGGCGTGCTCTCGGGACAGCCGAAGCACAGCGTACCACGCCTCGCTGACACCTGGCAGATCACCCCGTCCGACCGCCCGGACGGCCAAACGTTCGAACTCTGCCACGGCGACAGCATCTGCCTTGGCGTAGGCGGCATCGCGGCTTGCCGTCTCGTCAGCAACCGTCTTGGTCCGCCGTTCGATGGCCTTGCGCAGTTCGCTGTCGTTCGACTGGGGCGCGCCATTGCCCAGCAGGTCGTCGCCAGCCTCGCCAGCCAGCGCCGTCGACACCGGATCTAACTGCCCAAGCGCGGTTAGCGCCTCGCGGGCTTTCTGGTTGCCGCGGTCGATGCGCAGGATTTCGCTCCAGGCCGCCGTCGCCGCGGCCGGATCATTCTTCCGTACTGCGGAGATCGCGGTGCGCTCGGCCTCGCGCAGGACGGTGGCATCCGTCTTGGCTACCGCAGCTGTCCAGCCCTGGCTGGCCTTGGTCACAGCCGCAGTCCAACGTGCCTCGGCCGGGTCGAGCAAGGATTCTCCACACCAAGCAAAGCTCAGAAGACAGCACAAGGCAAGGATACGCAGCATCGCGACAGCATAGCGCTGGACGCCGATTTGCCAGCGAGGCGGCTTCTCAATACTCAAGGCGCGATATCGGCGAGGAACGCCTCCAACGTCGTCGGCCGGCTGAGCCTGACCGTAGCCGCAGCGCAGATCCCAGCGCCCGCCAGACCGGTGGTATCGGCGAGGAAGATGACATACGCGGCGACGTTGCGCAGGTAGGCCAAGCGGGCCTGCGCTGACACCGCGTAGAAGCGCGCGCGCTGGCGATAGCCATCCGCACCATGATCGCCCAGCGCAGCCGGATCAGCCCGGCCACCAGCCGCCAGCACGAACAAGAAGTTGTATTCGAACCAGGTCATCGCCTCGGGATCCGCCGGTAGCGCAGCAAGCGCGGCGCGACAGCGAACCGGGTCGGCGGCAATCGCCGCTGCTTCGGCTACGCCGCTACGAGTCAAGGCATGGGCGATGAAGCTGCGCGCCATGCGCGATTCGGCCTCGCCGCCGCCGTGGGCGCAGCGCAGGGATAGGTCGCGGGTGAAAGCCCACCAATCGGCCCACAGTGCGCGATCGGCAGGATCGCTTGAGGCAGCCAGTGCCCGGCCGAACTCGTAGGTGTAGCGTCCGCTGGTCTTGATTTCGAGGTTGCCGCCGGTGATGCGGCCGACCAGTTGGTAATTCTCGGCGGATTTGCCGCTGCCGCTGTGGAATCCGATCGAACAACCGAAAGCCCGGCACACCGTCCATGCCGCGGCAACTCGGCGCTCCAGTTCAACTTGGTCGTCGAAGGGGAAGTTCTTCTGGAATCCGAAGGCGGGCGCGACGTAGTCGGCGCGCACGTCCAGTGCCTCGCACAAGGCCAAGGCAACGGCCAGGGTGGCCGGCTCGGTCAGGCCAGGCAACTCATCGATTGACAGCTCGCGGATGTAGGCGCGGCCATGCGTGAAGCGCTGGCGAGCCGCCTGATAGGCATGGTCCCGCTGCTGCATCTTCAGCATCGCGCCCCACAGCCTGCCGAGTTCGATGTCGAGGACGGCCTCGCTCACGACCAGTCCGATTGCTGCCACCCGGACGGCGATCCGCGTCCGCATGGCCGAAGGCGTGGGCGGGGCCGGTGACGGCGAGGTCAGTTCAGGCGAGAGATCGAAGGTGATCGAGCTGGCCAGACAGCAGCCGGCGGCGAGACCGGGTTCACGCGCATCGAAGGATCCGCCTACCGGCTGGTGGTCGGCATTGAAGCCCCACGGGATGCGCCGGCGGTGAAAGCCGGTGCGTAGCTTGGACAACACGGCTCCGTGGCTCATGCCTTGCACGCTCTGTCCCTGATGGCCTTCCGGCACTGAGCCACCAATGAACGGAAACGGCACGCGGGCGAGAGTTCCGGCCTGCATGGCGGCGACGTCCCAGACCAACTCGCGGGGAATCGAATTCTGGTTTGCGACCATTGGCAACCCCAGATGCGCCATCGCCCATTCAACTGCCGGCCAGTGCATCGCGGTAAAGCGGGCGCCGATGCCCAGCGAACGTCGCTCGAGGCCACCCGCCGTCGACGGGAACACGGTCGAACGCGGATCGGCCAGCAGAATCGGGTCTTTCAAGCGCAGCAGGTTCTCCCACGTCGCCGGCCAGGCGTGACGGCCATCAGTGAGTCGGACACCGTGTTCGAGGGGCAGGCTGGCGTCGCTCAGCCAGGCAGCATCGCCGGTCGCCGCATCTTCGGCGAGATCCAGGCTGCCCCCCGGCACTTCGACGCGAGCAAGCGGATTGATCACCACCGCTCCGGCATCCAGTCGGGCGCGCAGACCCGGCCAGTCGAGGCACCAGTCGGGATGGATGGCCGGATTGACGGCGATGGTGTTGCTGGTGGCCAAGAGCCATCGGGCGAGATCGTCCATAACCCTGAGCCTAAGCTGATATCAGCGTCCGAAACCGTGCCTTCGTGACGACGTCGGACTTCCGTGATCGCATCCAGAAGCTCGATCATGGTGAAGGCGTTGTGCCAGCAGCAGGCAGAGCGGTCGCATGAGGTGGAACACCCGCTGCAGATCAGGCGCTATAACGCCAGCGGTGCGAATCGCCCAAACAGCACCTTACCCTCCATCGCAGGCAGCGGTTCGTAGACCGCCGCCGCCGGCACATTATCAAGCGCCTCATCAGTCAGCAGGTAGCTGACCTTGTTCTGCTTGCCCAGATAGGTGGCCAGCTCCTGCATGTCCTGGCCGCTGGCCGACAGCAAGACGATGGTCTGGTGGCGCAAGGCCCAGAACGCGACCTCTTCATGCTTGCGCTGCTCGTGCATGAATTGCGACATGGCGCGGGCGACGGCAAGAGCGCTGCGCGCTAGGCCGAGGCGGTCGCGATCGACCAGGACATGCAGACGCAGGCGCTGATCGCCCGCTTCCCCGCCCTCGGCGGCGGTCGCAGTAGCAGAACGGAAGCCCTGTTGCAGGGACCGCTCGCGGCGGACCAGGGCAAGATCAGCGAGGATGGCCATGACGGTATGATGACCACAGGTTGCACCTGCCAACTGTTGCCCGCCGCACGCGATCGTCAGCCTGTAGACATGGTCCTGCCCCGCCTCGACGCCCCACCTGCCGACCTCATCGCCGCCATTCAGGCGCTCAAGCGGATCCGCGACGCGGTGATCATCGCCCACTATTACCAGGACGGCGAGATTCAGGACATCGCCGATTTCGTAGGTGATTCGCTGCAGATGGCGCGCTTCGGGGCTGCCACGTCGGCGCGCACCATCGTCGTCTGCGGGGTGCATTTCATGGCCGAGACGGCGAAGATTCTGGCCATGGACCGCACCGTCCTGCTGCCCGACTTGGCAGCAGGCTGCTCACTGGCCGACAGTGCCCCAGAAGCCGAGTTCCGCGCCTTCGTCCAAGCCCGTCCGGACCACCGCGTGGTCACCTACGTGAATTCTACCGCTGCGGTGAAGGCGTTGTCCGACGTCTGCTGCACCTCGTCCAATGCCGTGCAGGTGGTCGAATCGATCCCGCGCGATGTGCCGGTGATCTTCGGACCTGACCGCTTCCTCGGTGACTGGGTGTCGCGGCAGACCGGCCGCCAACTGGTGCTGTGGCAGGGCTCCTGCGAGGTACACGAGATGTTCTCGGCCGCCGCGATGGTACGGCAGAAGCAGGACCATCCCGGCGCGATCAGCCTGGTCCACCCTGAATGCCCAGCGCCGATCATCGCCCTGGCCGATGTCGTCGGCAGCACCAAGCGGCTCCTGGAGGCCGTCCGCGCCGGCCCCGAGCGCGGCACCTGGATCGTCGCCACCGAGCCCGGCATCATTCATCAGATGCAACGGGCCCGACCTCTCGGCACCTTCCTGCCTGCGCCAGCCGAGATCCGGGGCGGGCCACAGGGAGCTTGCACCAGCTGCAACATCTGTCCGCACATGAAGCGCAACACCCTGGAGAAGCTGTGGCGTTGTCTCGCCAACACCTCGCCGGAGATCCACATCGACCCCGCAGTGGCTGCGCGGGCCAGGATACCTATCGAACGGATGCTAGCGATTGGCTGATCGCTGGTCTCTAAGTCGTTTTCAGCGCTTGTCTTGAGTAGCTTCGGCCAGCCTCCGCCAGCGCGTCCAGGAGGCTTGGACCGGGGTTTGCGTTGGCCTTCCTGGCCAGCTACACTCGGAGCATCTCCATGGAGACCATCCTTCTTTCGATTCAGGCACGGGTCCTGCTGTGGGTCGGCACGATCTACATCGGCCTGGGCCTGTGGTTGGGCAGTGACCCATCGACCATCGCCTGGCGCGCCACCCTCGCTGCCGTTGGTGCTATGACGATTGCTGGTTGGCTGCTCCGCCAAGTTGCGGGCGTGATCAATGAACGAGCCGCCATGGATATCGCCGAACGACAACTGGCTGCCGAACAGACTGCCACGGCCGCCGCCAACACGTCCGAAGGTCGCCTGCACGCGGCGCATGAACGCATGGCTGCGAGGATCTGAACATGAGCGAAGCTGCCTCATCATCGCAACGCCGCAGTCCGGCCATGGCCTACCGCCAAGCGGCCACCGGACCTGGCGGCGCCCGCGAACAGGACGTGCTGCGCCATCTGCCGCTGGTCCAGACCGTGGTCGACCGGGTCGCCGCCCACCTGCCGCCGCATGTCGACCGCGATGACCTGTTTCATGCCGGGGTAATCGGCCTGATCGACGCCCTGGTCAAGTTCGACCCCAGTCGCGATAACGCCTTTTCGACCTACGCAGTACTGCGCATTCGCGGTGCGGTCATCGACGAATTGCGCGCCCGCGACTGGGTGCCACGCGGTGCCCGTGAACGCGCGAAGGCCTATCAGCTGGCGGTGTCCGAACTCAGCCAGCAGCTCGGCCGGCTGCCGCGCGACGATGAACTGGCCAACCGCCTGGGCATCGACCTTGCCCTGCTGCCCGAACTGGAATCGCAAAGCACGCTGGCCTCGCAGGTGTCCATCGACACTTCGATCGGCGACGGTGCGATTGGCGACGGACTGAGCTGCCGTGATGACGAGACCTCCGACCCGGGCCGCCACATGGAGGCCGACGACCGCCGGCGCATGCTGACGAAGATGCTGGCAACCCTGACCGAACAGGAGCGCCTAGTGGTCAAGCTCTACTACTTCGAGAACCTGATGATGAAGGAGATCGCGGCCATCCTCGGCGTCACCGAAAGCCGCATCTGCCAAATCCACAGCCGGGTCATGGGCGTGCTCAAGGCCCGCTTCGGTTCGGCCCTGGTCCTCTAAAGCCATGGAGCGGATCAGCGGTGCCGCAGGGCCGTCCGCACCACTGCCGACAAATCCCGCGCCGGCGTCGACCGTCACGCCGGTCGATGCCTCTCCACTGCTGCAGGCCGGCACCGTCATCGATGTCCAGGTGCTGCGCGCCCTCAGCGCCGGCCGCTTCCTGGTCGCCCTGGGCAATCGCGAGTTCGTCGCCAGCAGCGACACCACCCTGCAGCCCGGCAGCCGCGTCCAGCTGAGTGTCGCTGCGGCCGATGCCAACGGGGTGATCCTGCGCCTCACTGAACCCGTGCGCGCCGAGGTTAGCGCCGCACCGGAGCGGCTCGTCGCCCTGCGTCTGCCGACTACTCCGGCCGCCGCCGCCGTCCTCGCGGCGTTTGTGGAGGCCGCTGCCCCGCTTGATCAGCCGCGCCTACAGGCAGCGCTGAGTGCCGCCGCTGCGCCACAGGCTTCCCCAGATACCGCCATGGCTCATGCGCTGCTCGCCCGTGCCGGCCTGCCTGCCACCCCGGCCCTGGTGCAGATCGCCCTGCGTGCTGCCGAGGTGCGCCTGCCCGACGTCGCCAGGATGGTACGCCAGGGCGGGCAGGCCGTGACGCTGCCCGATGCCGAGGATGGCGCACCGGCGATTATGCGCACGCTTGCCCTGGCTGGCATCCGTTCGCAGTCGGTTGTCCGCCCGAAAGCGCCCCCACCGGCACCCAACGCCTCCATTCCTCGCCCGGCAACGGCTCTCAGCATGCCGCTGCCCGTGATGCCGTCGGACGAGCGCGCCGGAGCGCCTCCGCCAACCTCAGCCTCACCTGCGACAGCGGCAACCGCGCTATCGACCGCAGCAGCAGCCCCTGTTGCTGCCACAAGTCGGCATCCGGCACTGCAACGTGCGTCGAACCTGCCGACCCACGTGACGCAAGCACAACCGCCGACCACACGGACCTCGACCGGCACGATCGTGCAGACCAGGCATGTCGTCACGGCCTATGCGACAACCGCTGCCGCCACCACGACGGCGGATTCCGCAACGTCCTCGCTGCCGAACTCAGCTCCTTCGATAGCCGCACAGGTACCGACGGTGCGCGTGCCGTCCACCTGGTCACCACCTGCCACCCCGCTTGCGACGGCAATCAGTAGAGCAGGCGCGATCACCACGTCGCTTGAGACCTCGACGGGAGCGCCAACCGAGGCCTTCGCGGGCAATCTGGTCCGCGCGCCTATGACGACAACGTCAGCGATGACGACAGGAACAATGGCGGCCGCCGCTCCGCCGGCTGCGTCTGCCACGATTCCGCAGCAGGCTCCCAGCACGATTCCAATTTCTGCTCAGCCTGTTGCCCGTGCCTGGGCAGCCGCCATCTCCTCGCGTGCTGTTACTGTTACCGTCGCCACGCCAGCCGTGTCCGGCCTGCCGCCACCACCGCTGCGCAGCACCCCTGCCGCCCCGATCGTGACAACGATGGCAACGACCATGCCGCCGGGCCAACAGGCCGCCGCACCAACAACTACCGTGACGGCGATGACGCCCAGCACATCGCCTTCGCAGCCTCGGGCCGAGTCCGGCATTAACCCTACCGCGCTTCCGACAGATCAGCCCGGGTCCGATGTTGCCGAACCTGTACCAACCCTGGTCCGCCAGATTGTTCGTCTGGCGATGGTCGAAGCCGCTGGTTCACCAGCAGTCCTCCACGCCACAGCAGCGACGACCGGTCCGGTCAGCATGCCGCAGCCTCCGCCGACCGAACTGGGCCAGCCACGCTTCCACGGCCTGCCGCTGCCAATGCCGCTAGCCGACCAGCCCAACGCCAGCGCCAGCATTACCGTTACCACGAGCCAACCCACGTCGCTGGTGCCAGAGGATAGCGCCACCCGCATCGTCCGTGAGCATCTCGCTGACCAAGTGTTCATAGCCAAGGACCTGAACGATTACGACCGGGTGGTACCGCTGCCGCTGGCGACCGCCCAGATCACCACCCCAGCACGGCTGGCGGTGGCGACTCGCTCAACCGGCGGCGGCGCCCAGGCCACCTTCCTGCGCGTCGATGCCGAACTGACCCGGCTGGGACCAGTCAGCCTGCGCATCAGCGGATCCGATGCCGGTGGCCCGCTTGCCATCACGCTGATCACCAGCCCGGCGTCAGGAGGACTGCTCGCCGACGAACTGCCGGCCCTGATCGACGACTTGCGCCGGCTTGGCGTCGACGCCGCCGTACGGGTGGTCGCCGATGGCTGAGCGCCAGAACCCGCGGCCAGCCGCCATCGCGATGCGCTACGACGCGGACAGTGAATCCGCACCGCGCGTGGTGGCCAAGGGTCAGGGCGAGGTCGCCGAACGCATCCTGGCGATCGCCGCCGAACACGGCATCCCGCTGCACGAGGATAAGGACCTGCTGCGCCTACTCATGCTGCTCGACCTCGACGTCGAGATTCCGCCTGTCTCTTATACACATCTGACGCT
>ENA-ORBV01006252-ORBV01006252.1-microbial-mat-metagenome-genome-assembly--contig:-NODE-6252-length-21160-cov-16.883129_pt1 | contig 21160 bp, 34 predicted proteins | sample MGYA00237777_ERZ505514 | MGnify/ENA primary metagenome ERZ505514 (study PRJEB26160, sample SAMN06269048) | microbial mat metagenome | isolation source: Oligotrophic lake microbial mat | place... | reverse complement strand
TAGGCTACCACAAGCGCTAGTGGGTCGTGTTACGCGTAACAATTCGTAAATAATTCATTTGTTCAGTATTGTTCTCGATCGGAAGACGATTATAGTGTGGGCATGAAGACGAGCACGAACATCCAAATTCGCTACACGGACGGCACCATCGATGGTGGGTACGAGACCACCGCAGCGGCGCTCACGGCCATCGAGGCCGAGTATCCCGATTACTGCGCAGGGCACGATGGCGACCTAGCGGATGGCGGGGATCGTACGCTCGTCTGGGCATGCGAGACTGATAGTGAGGATGATGACGGCGCACGCGCGATCGCCTCGCTAGAGGTGGCGTCGTGAGCGTAGAATTCGCCGCGAGGATTCGCTGCTTCGGCGAGAAGCTACAGACCCGACGCATTCGCATCGATTCCGAGGGGTATGCTCGCGTCTGGGATCCGATCGCGCGGCACTACGTCGTCACCTCACTTACACCTGGGCAGCGACTGCGCTTGGCTCGTCTGGCAGGGGCGCGATCGTGAGCGCCACCGATGCGGAGATTACGCACATCGCACGCAGCATCGCGCGCGCCGACTATGATGACGCAGGCATGTACCTCGATGCCATCCATGACGCCGTGCGCGAGGCGCTCGCGCGTGGAGTCGTAGGCTCATGGGACGATGAGTCACTCACCTGGATCAGCGAGGCGGCGTCGTGACACCTGTAGTGACCCCTTCCGATCTTTCTGACGGCGAACTGATTCTCGCCGCGCAAGGATTCTGGGCTGTAAGTGAGGGTTTCGCGATCCAGAGCGCCCGACAATATGCTCTTGCGCTCGAAGTTCTTGGCGTCGCCAAGCTCGCCTGGAAAGTGTTAGAGGAGCGGCGCGTGACGATCACGGGACCGCTGAATCATGCTCTCGCGATTTACAAGGATTGCGAAGCAATCCTGGAAAAAAAGATGGTCGCCTATTGTCGCGAGGCAGCGTCACGGGACAATGAGTCTCTCACCTGCGCCAGTATCAGACCGCCCACTGAAGAGTATTACGATTGGCTAGAGCGGTTGAGGAGCTATGATGACATATTTTGAGCCTTCGGATCTTTCTGGCGTCGGGCTGGTTCGAGCCGTGGCGAAAATGACTGTGAGTGTGGCAGAGAATTTTTGGGAGGGGCTTTCATCCGCTGAAGTGCTTGCGATCGGGCGAGCGCACATAGCGGCCGAATGGAGCTTCCTGCCCGATTCTTGGTCTAGCCGGCAAGTCGCTGAAGCATTGCGCGGTGTCGTGCCTCGCTGGGACGATGACGAGGAACCAATTTATGCGGATGGCGAGTTGATCGGGATGGTACGGGCGGGCGGCGAGTGCTTTTGGGCGGCGGATCCGTGGGCGGGCGCAGATGCGGCGGAAGTCGCGTGGGCCGCGAAAGCGCGGGCGGGCTGTGACGACGACGACGACGAGAAGGTGAAGGCGGCGCGAGCGTACGTGGCGGCGAGGGATGAGGCATCGGCCGCCTGGGAAGCATGGTCGGACGATGAGTCGTCGGCAGTGCTGCGCCAAGCGGTCGCGAAGGCGATGGTGAAGAGAGCGGCAGCGCATGCGGTTTGGGCCGCGCGGACCGATGCGGCGAAAAAGTTCGGGGACTGGGATGCGGCGCCTGCCGGGTCAGCAGCGAAGGCGGCCGCAGCGACTGCGTGGGCCGCAGCGCTGAACGCGGTGGACGATGCGGAAGCGAAGAAGGAACCGTAATGCTCGCGCTAGCCAAATGCGCTCACGTACCACGCTTTGAGCCGATCGCGGCGCGGGGGCTGGACAGCGACGAGGTTAGGAATCGCTGGCCCCGCAACGAACCTGGGGAACGGTGCCGCGTGTGCGGGGCGCCGCTTTTCAGTTTCGCCAGCGAACAGCATATGATTGCCGGGGATTGGTCCCATTGACGTCTAGTCGGCAGCTCGTTACGCGTAACGAGCTGCCGACTAGACGTCAAATGTTACGAGAAAATTAGATTGGCGGGCAGCGCAGTGCCGCCCTTTAGAGGCTATATGGTTGAAAAAATTTTCGTTCCGGATTCAGATACTAATTCGCTAATTGTTCCGATCCACATGGTCGATTTCGACGCTTTTCAAAATCCTCGGTTCGCCAGGGACCCTGAAGAGGATAGGAGGCTGCAAGCGTCAATCGAGGCGCGAGCGCTAGCAGGCCAACACCCGTTGATTCAGCCGGTAATTTGCGGTCCGAAAGGTTCGATAGCGAATCGGCCTAAGGACTCGTATCCATTGCTCGCCGGTTTTGGGCGCGTAGCAGCCTGCCTGCGTCTCGGCCATAAAACCATCCAAATTATATTGGATAGCGGGGAACCGCTCGATGTGAATGCGGCCGAAAACTTGATGCGACAAAATCTACATTCGGCCGAGATTTGCTCGATAGTGGGCAGGTATCTGGAAGCGAGAGTTAGCGAAGCTGAAATCAGTAAACGAATGAGACTCTCAGTGAGTAGCACGCGCAACTACGCGCGCGTGTACCAGTCTCCGATTTTCGCGAACTGGAAAAGCACGGTTGCCGACGCGCAAACTCGCGATTTCGCGCTACCGCTGCGCGATATGATTGAACAGGTAGGCAAACTTGCCGAGGAAGTCAAAACCAAAATCAAGCTCGCTGAAGAGCAGGAATACGAACCCACCGAAGGAATGTCTAAAGCCGACAATGCCGCTTTAATAGCCGAAACGCGCGCGTCGGAGAAGCGTGTGGCCGAAGCCATAACATCGCAAAAATTTCAAAACCGGATTTTGGAGCAGACACGGCGGAAGAAGGAAAAAATCGAGGAAGCCGCGAATCGCCCGGCGGGCGAGAAACGCGGCGGATCTAGTTCCGGAGCTAGCAAACCTTCGAAATTCTCACTCAATAGTGAGCGAATGAATTTGCAGCTGCTAGAAAAGCATCTGAAATCGCTGGGCAAAGCCGGCGAAAATACCCTGAACGATGTTGTGGTGTCGCTATGGGCGGTCAAATGGGCCGCAGGCGACGTTGCCACGCCTCCTTCCAAAAAACTTTTCGCCAGCGAATTGGCTGCGGCGCGCCAAGCCGACGTGCCAAAAAAGGAGAAGGAATAAGTCCGGAATTTGGCTCGATTCGCCGACTGATTAGAAACGCGTAACGTAGGAGAATGAATAAAATGAAGACGAAAGAAGCGACGAAAACGGCAACAGCTAACCCTCAAGTAGGGTCAGGTTCGGCCGGAAAATTTGATGATTCCGAATTCGTGGCCGTGGAATTGTCTCGGAAATGGTATCACGCAACAGAAGGACAGTCCCGGATCCATCTATTGCCTCTCGCACGGAGCGAGAATGTGCGTAGCATCTACCCTACCGACTATCCAGGCCAGGAAAATTCGGAACTATATGTTTGGGCCTGCGAAATTTATTGCACAGTAGGGGAAGCCGATCGCACGATTTTCGCCGATAAAGAGCCTACATCAGCCGAAATTGGTGAGATCGTATTCATGTTTGAAAATGCCCGGCTTCGAGGCCTGATTCAGAGAGCGCACGCAAATGGTTATGTCATCACTTTTCGCGCGGTAGCGAAACGCGAGATTGCTAGCGCGAAATATGGGAAGGTCATGGCGTGGGAGTATGCCGATGCGGCAATTCGCCCACAATTCGTCCAGTCAGTTAATGACGCGACGACGCTGCTATTGCCCAGCGCAGCGAATGACGCCGCAGAACCGGCATTCTAAAATATCTAAAATAAACCCGCTGTTACGCGTAACAGCGGGTTTTTTGGGGATATTTTAACTACAGCCCGTGAAGGGTTGAATGAGGCCGGTCATGTACATCGTAAGATTGGAACGCATTTATGGTAAGCACGAAAAAGCAGAAGCCGAAGCCGAAGCCGACGCGTGTACGTATTACTATCCGCAGAAATTCATCGTCGAAGTCCAAGCCCAAGCCCAAGCCCAAACCGAAGCCCAAGCCGAAGCCCAAGCCGAAGCCCAAGCCGAAGCCCAAGCCCAAGCCCAAGCCGAAGCCCAAGCCGAAGCCGAAGCCCAAGCCGAAACCCAAGCCGAAGCCCAAGCCGAAGCCCGATCGGAAATTGAAGCTTGCAGAGAAAAAATCGGGGCGCACGAAATCTGCCTCGGTTTCCTCACGCGGCAGAATTCTATCAGGTTCCAACTCCATTGGCGATCGGGCGCGGAAGCCCGCTCCAACCAAGAAAAAATCGAGGCGCACGAAGCCTGTATCAGGCTCCTCTATTCCAGAATCCGTAATCTCCAAATCCAGGATTTCGCAACCTGAAAAACATTTAAACCCGCAACGTCCCGGGGCGTTGCGAGAAATTAAACTCAGGGACGCGATAGCCATGCTCCGGGAGCAAGGCTTCAAGGTGTCGGAAAATTTCTCTATCCCGATCCCCGCCCCAATCCCCACCCCGATCCCCACCCCAATACCTATCCCGGAAGTACTACCTAAATCCGAGACCGGCGAAATACCAAAAATTCCGCAGCTAGATAGGGGCGCGATCGCCAAGCTTCGGCGCGGATTTTTCGATATTCGGCAGGGTAGGCCGTCTATAAAACTCATTAAAATATGGTGCGACGAGCATGCTCCCGGCAACTTTAGTCGCAACCGCGATGGCTCCTATGACGCCGTGGCAACGTTCAGCGGCCCTTACGCCTATGATTACGCCGAAAATGCCGCCATGACCATCCCAGGGCCGGCACTTGTGCGCTATGCCGCGTTTTTTCCTCCTAGCGCGAACGTGCCGCCAAATAAGGGGCTTTATGCACCAAAATTATATGCTTCGCGAGGCGAGATAACTAAAATTTACGGACCGATTCAACGTGAATTCAATCATTCCTTCAGTCTGTCTGCAGTGTGGCTGTATCGCGACGAGCTGGACAGGGAAAAATGTGCGCTCGAAATTCATTGGCCGAGCAAGAAGGGCATGGGATGGTCATGATGGTCATGAAGGTTACGCGTAACGAGCATGATTCGCCGCGATAGAAAGCGCGCGGTAAGGCACCTAATAACCGCCTACGATCTGGAATGGCGCGAAGAGCCGAGAGTGGACGGCAGATCTAAGCGGCTTATTACGACGCTTGCCGGCGCCTATGATGAGCGCGGATATCGAAAATATGTGGATTGCGACGGATTTTTGCGAGGCGAGTTAGTCCCTGGCAATGCCGGGCGCAGATATTACGCCCATTTCGGAGGTGGCGCCGATATGGTATTTTTACTTCGTGAGCTTGCGAAGTTGCCTCCTTCCTACGTCGTTTCTGGCGCTTTTTCCGGATCAGCGGCAATCGTCGTAAGAGTCAAGCGAGATGATTTAGAATGGCTATTTCTAGACTCGTTTTGGACGCTTCGCGTTCGACTGGCCACGATCGGCAAATGGCTGGGTTTTCCGGCCTGGAAAGGCGACACTCGCAAAATGAGTTTTGCGGAACTTGCCACCTACAACGAGCAAGATTGCGTCGTCCTTTACCAGGCCATGCGCCGCACGCAAGAGACGATTTTAGAGGTTGGCGGCGAATTGGGCGTAACCATCGCAAGCACAGCGATGAAAACTTTTTTGAGGAAATATCTCAAAAAACCCATTAAAAATCGGGCCTATCTAGACTCACTCGCGCGTGCGGCTTACGTCGCTAGCCGAGTAGAAGTGATTCGCCCGGCATGCCAACAGGCAAATTACTACGATATTAATTCCAGTTTTCCCTACAGTTTTACGAGTCCTTGTCCAGGCTCGCAAGTCGGATTTTCTCGAGATACGTTGCCGACGCGCGATGTTCTGTGGATAGCGGATGTAGATTTAGAAGTGTCGGACGATTGTTATTTGCCGGCAATCCCGTTTCGGCATGGCGGGCGCACATTTTTCCCCAGGGGGGCGTTTCGAACATCGATAACATCCGAAGATTTCAAAGCCGGCGAATTCAAAATTTTAAAAGTGCATGCCTGCACTGAATTCGAAGATCGCGATGATTTAAGGGCGTTCGCTGAAGAATTTTACGAGCTTCGAAAGCGCGGCGGATTTGAAAGCAAGGTATATAAAATTTGCGTCAATGGGCTGTACGGTAAATGGGCGGAGAGAGAGGAAAAAACCGTACTACTCGTAAATCCGGCTATACGGTGCCCTTTCACGCAAGAATTATTGGCACCCGGGATTGTGATTCAGCACGAGATTAAACCCGTGCCGCATTCACACGTACCAATGTCAGCGATGATAACCGCGAGAAGCCGGCGATATTTGTTGGAAGGCATGCGTGATACAGCGAAGCGAGGCAAAATTTACTACGCTGATACGGATTCGATCGTTTGCGATGCAGATCTTCCGACGGGCGATAAACTCGGTCAATGGAAGCATGAATACCGCATCGAGGAAGGGCGATTCATGAGCCAAAAATTGTATGCGATGCGCCTAGGTGAGATTGATGCTCGCGCGCGCGCAAAAGACGCCGATGCCGGGTCGTGGGCCGACATGGGGCAGGCCGAGAAGGACGCGCACGGGCGGCTTGTCAAAGCGAAGGGATTTTCTCGGGTGATTGGATTCGATGATGGCGATGAAGACGATAACGACGATACGCCAGATCCAGGACACCAAACCGACTCGCGCCCTATGACGTACCCTGAATTTATAGCGCTGACCGAAGGTGCACGAGTAAAAATTGAGCGCATGCTTCGAATCCGGGAGTTGACCGCGAAGGACGGTAGCAATTATGAGCCTCGCTCAATAGTGATGACGAAAGGCCTAAATTTGCGGATAGGCACGGACGGCGTTCCGATTGTGCGACCTAAGCGCGAACTATTGCCGGACGGCGATTCCAGGCCCTGGCGCGTTGACGAACTAATGAAAAATAAATAAATAAAAGCCCGGCCGAAGAAAATCTCTTCGGCCGGGCTTTTATTTATTTATTTTTTAGCTCGCAATTTGGATTTCTTCGCCGCCTTTTCAGCAGCGGCTTGCGATGCTAGCTTCTTGGCCTTGGCTTCGGCCCTAGCCTTCTTGGCGGCTTTAGCCTTCTTTTCGGCCTTGGCCTTGCGGGCTTCGATCTTGGCTGCTTTCGCGGCCCAATTCGACTCGTCTTTTTTAGCCGCCTTCACCAAGTCCCTGAGCAAATTCTTTTTCCGTCGTTTGACCGGGCATTGCAAGCATTGATCTGCGCTAGGTCCGTGTACCTTTTTCATCATTGGATTTATCTCGATTTTTTAGCGGCCTGTTTAGCGGCCTGTTTAGTCGCCCACTCACCTGCGAGTTGGTATAGCTTGATCGCCCCCTCTTTATTGAGGTGACCGACGAAGCGTGCCAGACCGGCCTTGCCCGGGAAATCGTAGACTTCAAGGGCGCCGCCCTTGTGGGATACAAATTCACGTTTAATGCCGCGGTCAGTCGCGAAGATCTGCAGAACGGACCGCTCATACAAGATCCCAGTGATAGTTAGTCTGCCTATTTTTAAGGGCTTATTCGGCTCGTCTTTTTTAGCCGCCTTTTTCGTCATCGGACTTTCTCATCGGCAGGCGCAAGACTCATGATTGGGGGTAGCGGGGGCAAGGAGGCCTGTTCGGCCAGAACTGCGGCGGCAGTAGTCTCAGTATTTTTCGCCGCTTCCCGCTCTGAATTTTCCCGGTCGGCCTGTGGCGCCTTCCTGCGCAAATAGCGCTGCTCATCTTGCATTATTTCGAATTCGCCAAGTATCTGCTCGGTACGCGCCCCAATGGCCTGCATCAATACTTCGACGCCGTGCTTGCCGTCCACCTTGCTTACAGCGTCTCGGAATTGAACCAGCAAATAACGTTCTTGCTGCGCTTCCGGTTCGAGCGAAACGGAGCCGCCGATTTTTCCAACGTAGGAGGGAGCGCGCTCATTAAGCGCGAGGCGCGTTCCTCTCGCTGCATCCTCCCACCCTTCCTCATAAAAATCTGAGCACTGCCCGCCCGCGCGGCGCTGACCGCGCAGCATTGCCGGATTTTGCGATGGTACGCTCGGTCCGGTCATAGTGGAATAACCCTGAACATATTGGGCGCATGCCGCCTGAATCTTGTGCTTATCCATGAAAACTTTCCTTCAGTTACGCGTAACGGTTATTGGAGCCGCAAAATGCGGCCCATAATTATTGCTTTATCAGTCCCCTTCAATGCCTTTTGCAGCGCATGCCCGTTCGTAATGCCTAGGGCAAAATCTGCGAGGCCCAGTCTCAGCAATTTTTTACCGGTCTTTCGTTGCAATACACCATAGGCGTACCCTCTATGACGATAAAGATTCTGAAATTGTGGGGTTGTAAGTGCGGCATGCGCCATAAAACGGGTTGCGGCGCATGTTCGATCTAGCAGTGATAAGACCACCCCCGATTCGAGCGAAGTTGAAATATTGTCGGAATACGGCCAGTTTACTTCATTACCATCTAAACACAACATACAGGCCGCCCTTATCTAGTAGTGCGCACTACCGCATTGACGCGATTCGTTGCTACCGGATTACCTTTGCACAGTCTACCGCGCAGCCTAAATCTGTGCGAGACTTAGCCCGGTTGGAACGACGCTAAATTTAGAAAGAAGGAATTCAGTGGGAAAAGCAAAAAATGCTTTGATGAAAGTCAAAAGCAGGGCGATGGGAGCTATCAGTAAAGAGGGTATCGGGAAAACCGGACACGAATTGCTAGAATATGGTGCCGCCGCGGTAGCCATGGTCGCGAGTCGCGAACTAAAGCAGCTGCCCCTAATCCCGGTGAAGCCGGATGTAGCTATGACGGTTGCCGCGGTAGGCCTCATCGTTTCGGGCGGCAAACGATCCAAGCTCGGTCGAAGTCTGCTCAAGGGCGGGCTTATGGCTCTACTGGGGCGCGCAGTTTATGACCCTAGAGGATTGACCATTATCGAGGGTAGAGACGGCGCCAAGATCGTGAATTCTTCTGGATCTTCCGGCCCTGAAAATAAATCAAAACCCTTCATCAAGAATCTCCATTTGCATACAGACCCGGCAGCGGCAGGCGGCGAAGATGACGATGACGACGACGACGACGACGACGACGACGACGACGACGACGACGACGACAAGGAAGAAGTGAAGCAGCAAGCGGCCTGATAACACTTTCCGCGGTGCCGCCGTTGCGGTTTCACTTGAGGTTGCGTCGCCTTCTGGTGATTAATACGGCGGGGCCTAGGGCCCGGTTACGCGTAACAGCCGTTGAAGGATCAGACCAGGTTCGATTCCTGGAACGGCTCCAAAATTCGGCCGATCTATTCCGTGTGGGAGCGGCAAGATAGAATCGCAACCGAATTTTTAAAAATGGGTCAAAATGACCCGAAGGATCGCGATATGTCTAGTGAACTATTTCAGGGTGTCGATGCGTTGTCCCACCAAGTCGCGGGATTGAGTGAAATTGAAGAAGAGCACGAAAAGGCGGAAGATGAAAGCCAGTTCGTGATCGCTGGACCCGAACAATGGGACCGGTTCGTTGGCGCAACTGTGATGAAGCGCAATAAGGCTCTACTTCGAGATCTCGCGCGTGCGCGCCCTAGCCGGGCTTTCGCTACATCGCCAGGGCGCAAACAGGCGTTGCTGGTTTCCAGACTCGGGCAGATTAGCCGATCGGTGCTTCAGCAAACTGGCAGGCTCGAAGCCGATTATTTGCGCCGTCCTAATACCTTGTGCTCGGTTTATACACCAGTGATCGCGCCCGGTGCGACGTCGACTTTTTCAGTTATTCCCGGCTCCGGCAATAGCTTTTATCGCTTGCTCGGTTTCGTCGCTACCGATGAGCAGGCCAACATCTTTGGATTCACGCAGCTAAAAGTTGGCGGTCAGGATCACGTCTCATTTTCGCAGTCTACGCCTACAGCCCCGGTAGCTAATGCGGTACCGTGGGCCATTTTCCAGTATAAGGAAGGCAAGATGGTTGTGAATTTGGCGCCCTGGACTGGCCAAGTTTTTGATCAGTCTTCCCCGGTTCAGGGGATTATCGCCAATATGACTGTTGCTGGCGCTGGCGATGCGATCACGATCGCGGCGCGAGGCGTGTTTTTGGCGCAAACCGATCCTTGCGGCTACCGTTACACGCAGATGACGGAACAGAGCAAGGGCTTCTGGAAGAATTTCAACCGGAACACTCAAGGGGGCTATGCTCCGCTTTCAATTCGCTAGCTTTTGATTCGCTAAGAGGTAATGGGGAGGGTTTCCCTCCCCATTACGCGTAACTTGAAAGCCAGTCGAACCATGATAGCAAAACGCGTTGCTGAATATTTAACCGACGCGCTTTGCGGGCTTGCACGAGCAAATTGGTTTGAATTCGCCCGGGACCCAAAACTTTGCCGCGTGTTCGATGAGAATTTGCGCGGCGGGGGGCATCGGTATTATTCAGATCGATCTACTTGCGGTCTTGCGGACTGTTGGTCTTCATACCGGGCGCTAGTTGATCGATACCAAGTCGGACACGGACGGTTTTGCCGAATCGCGACGCACTCGTTGTGCCAGAACCATTTACGCCTAATAGCGAGACACCCGAAGAAGGTCTTGCTTGATTGCGAGGATGCGGCCGCAGCTCTATCAGGGTGGTTGTCCAGCCAATGTTACGGCAAAGATCGTATCCTCATCGGACTAGTCCCTGGTTCGATTATTAGCCACGCCATTAGTGGGGTGATGAAACCGGACGGTTCAATCAAGATTATGGATCCAGCGCTATGGTGCGGTATGGGTGAAATGGGCAAAGCCGGCTACGCTAATCCGGTATGGCGCGACGTCGCGACGCAAAAAGCTCCTATTACTTGAGAGAGAAAAAAGATGATTGTCCCTATTATTTCGCTATTTAGCAAAGCCGGCTATGTTGCTGGCGTCATGACCGGCGGGGCTGTAGTAATCGAAGGAATCAAGGCTGTAACTGAGAAATTTGCGCCGTCCTTTGCGCCGCAGATTGCAGGCCCGGCTAATCTGCTTCAAAGCGCAGTTGATTATTTCGATATGGCGGGCTTCCAAGGGAAGCGAAAAGCGGCTATTGCCGGACTGATTTCTGTACCAGAATCCAGCGTGTCTGGATCTATGCGGGCCCGACGAAATGCGTATTATCGCGCCGCTAAAGCGAAAAAAGACGCCGAAAAAGAGCAAGATAGCGCCATCGCGCTGCAAAAAGTGCGCTGGGCAGAATTGACCGAAAAAATTGCTGCATTGTCGGCTAGCAAGGAATCGGAAGGCGACAATGCTGCCGCTGAAGCGCTGGGTAAAGTAGCGCTAGAATTGGCTCGTAATGCCGGGAAACCACCATCCGGACCGCAATTCGGACTGGCATCAACCGACATTCCAGACGCCACCAAATCGCTTATGACTGATTTATTTGATGCTGTGAATCGTACTACCGAAGAACCGGATTACGATTCGTTGGTAGCCAGAATCGAGAATCCGGCCGTCACCATCGAAGACAATGAAGATGAAGATGAAGACGACGATGACAGCGCCGACTTCATTACGGCGGGGGCTAGCAAGAAGAGCGCGAGCAAGAAGCGCGCGAACAAGAAAATTGAGGAAGCCGCTAGCCGCACTCCTGTTGCCGGCTGTTGCGGACCGTGTTCGGCGGGCAAGGGTTCATGCGGTTCTCTCGCCGGTGAAGGCGTGCCTGGTGAGTACATCGAGGGTTTCGGAATGTTCGGACCGGAAGATGACGATGATTATATCGCTGGACATGATGAAGACGAAGATGAAGACGGTGAAGATTTTACCGAGAGTTTGGGGTGGTAATCGTCCCTGGAATCGGTCTAGAAGCGGCTTTAGCAGCGGTAGTCCAAGTCTTGTTTGATCCGGCGAGCCAACTAGAGCCGATTTCGCAATCTTCAGAACCTAAATGGCGCCCTGTCACTAGCTCGGAAACCAGTTTTCTAAACAGGTACATTGAAGATATACAAAAAACGCAGGCGTCGAGCGGAGATACGGACGAATTCGAGTTGGAAAGGATCGGGCGTTGCGGTCCTGAAAGGGCCCAACGTTTTGCGGAAGCCGCCGGCCTAGCCCAAATGTTTCCGGGCGGATATGACGCGAACGATCTTGATTCGCCAGTTGAGGCTCCCGATCCTGGTGAAGGGTGCTTATCGGCCGCAACGACCGCTGACGGAATCAATATAGACGCGTTCCTTAATGCGTTTAATTCCGGGTTTGACGCGAGCGAAGCGATAAAAGCCGGAACTAAAGGATCGCAAAATGCGCTGTTATTCAATGTTCGCGTTTCCAGCACGGACCCAGAATGGCTCAAAGGGCGCCCAATAAAAGAAGCAATCAAAATACAGCGGCGAGTCGAAAAAGAAGCGATCAAACTCGCTCTGTCAAAGTCGCCATCGAAAGCCGAAAAAAATCTGCTAGCTTTTTGGCTTCTTAAATTACCGGTGCCTGGAGTTTCTGCCGCGACCATAGCAAAGATTAGGTTCGTTCGATCAAAAGGTGTCGGAAAGAAAAAAGCTTTGCACTTGCTAAACCAGTTGAGTGTTGATGAGGCAGCCAGTGTTGATGAGGCAGCCAGTGTTGATGAGGCAACCAGTGATGCTCGCAAAATCCCCAAGACTGCGCGCAAAATCCCCAAGACTGCGCGCAAAATCCCCCAAGTTACGCGTAACATGAATATGCTGGCAGCTCCTAGGCGCTGGGGATTGATTCACGCGGCTACAGCTGTAGCGCTAGCCGCAATCATTTACGTTGCTGGCAGGGGCAAATCTAGCGCGTAGCTGAAATTAGGCTCCCACATAATCCCGGTTTCGCGCTAGATTTACCGCTATGAGCAAAGAAGATGCACGGGTTAAGAGCCAATCTGTTTTAGCTTCTACATTCAAGAAGCGCATGGGCCAAATCCTCGAACAAGAGGATACTGCGCTAGTTAGAGTGGTACGCTATGATGGCGATGACGAAGCATATATTTATGACGATGTAGATATACGGCGCAAATTCGCAGAGAATGAGCCGGGGCGATATGTCGTTATTCGCGAATCAAACATGCAATGGCTTTTTGACACCACCATAGATAGCGAAGGCCAGCGTGACGATAAAAAAGCCAAGGCTAAAGCCTTTGCCCAAGCTCCCGAACAACACACTCATGCTCGATTGCTCGTCAATATGGGCGAGGCGTGGGGCAGCCATACCGCTCATTTGCAGGCGGAAATCAAGCGGTTAGGGATTGAAAATGAGCATCTTCGCGAACAACGCGAAACTCTATGGACGGAAATCAAAGATGCTGAAGCCGAAACCCCAGGCGCCGAAATCCTTGAAATGGGCAAGCTTGTACTGACCGCATGGCAATCAAAAGGTTTTAAAGATGCGGCAATGAAATTTGCCGGTCGCGTAATTGAAACCTTTAGAGACGAGCCGGAAATTCAAAAGCGGCTAGCTATGGCTATGCAGACCGAGCTTGAAAACGAAACGGCAGAATTGATGCTCGGCATGAAGAGCGAGGGTTGACATGGGCATTCTGCTTAATAAATCCGATATTTTATCTGCGACTGTCCAAAACCAGGTAGTTGTAATTGGGTCCGCCGCGGAAGGTGAAGGCATTCTTCTCGATTGTCGGCGTTCTACATCATTCATGAGCGATGCGGGGCGTCCCAGTTGGAGAGCATGGGAAGGCCCATATCTTCGGATTAGCCCCAGTTATGCGCAGTCCGATTACAACCGGAAGGTGCTACGCAAAGTATTTAGCGGGGTTGACGGGAGAATTTCAGATGCGACCGGGGATCAATTCTCGCTAGATGGTCTCGATTCATTCTACGAATTTGACGCGATCGGTTGTCCTTTAATCGAGTTGCCTTTTGACGCTTCACTTTCGCTAGTATCGAATCTAGCCGGCACTTGGGCGTTCGATTTGCTAAAATTCGAACGTTCCTCAAATGTAAACGAAGAATATCCGGCATTCCGTCACAAGGGAAATAATCAGCGGCTTTATCCTCAAACACGCATGGTGTTCGGCAATGGTGAGCTAGCCACCAGGCTTCTCACTGTTCCTCTCGGTTGTGTGGAAATTCAGCCGGTCGGCTACCAAGATACCTCGAACGCTATAATTTTCTCAGTAGAAGACGTGGGCCAACTGTTGGCTGGTTCGTCATCGCTCATGAGCGCGCCAAATGCGGCGGGAATTTTTACGCAAGGGCGCCTGCCGATCGCTGGTTCGCGTTCGGTAAGGATTGCAACGGGAGCCGCAGGCCAGCAATCAGGCGTTGTATTTTGGTGCGCGTTGTGACGTCGTTACGCGTAACAGGGAAGATCGTAGCGGTAATGGCCGTTTTCGGAATTTTATTCTATCTAGAATTCAATTGATATGAAGACCGGCATTATTCTATCGGTTGGATTGGCCATACTGGGGCTCACAATCATGTGGAGTCGCAAAGCTTCCGCAACCGTCGCCAAACCTCCGGCGGCTCCGAAACCGGCGGCTCCAAAGCCGGCGGCTCCGAAAGCAGCCTTGCCAATGCCGATATTGCAGCCTTCACCCCTACGATTTTCTTCGCTAATCAGCGATGTTGAAGAAAAATACGGGCGAGCCACCTTGAGTACCGGGGCGCAATTCACTCTCGCCCCGTTATGGGACGCCGAAAACGATACGTGGGCCCGTCTTTCATATGCCGACGGCCTCATTGCACTAAGCAAGCTCGGGCTTCGATATCCGACATTCGAAGAATTAGACGAAATCGCCAATCGTCCGGACACGCTAATTTTGAAGCCGGTTACACTAGTTAATTCAGCCAAAGATGGCGCCTTAATGGGAACTAAGGAATTTTGGGATAAGCACGATCTAGCCGTACAAGCCCAGTTGGATGCTGCGGGCTGGAACGGAAATTATCCCGCAACATCAATCGGCAAGCACTGGGCTTTCGGAGCCCCGCCCGACAAGTCATGGTTGCACGGCTGGTATATTCCCAAGAGCAGTCAGCCCGGTAGCGGCTACTCGAAAATTATTCAAAACCGCGGTAAAACTTTTCACGACCGTAATCACATTGATTACTCCTCAACTTTGATCGGGGTAGCGTTATGAGCAATGCGAAGGCTACTGCGGCAGCGCCCGCACTTGCGGAAGGTTCTACAGCTCCTCTATCTTGCGATCTGGCCGGCAATCTCCGAACAAGCGGTGGGGTGGCAATAATAGTCGGGGCGAATACTCCCTCCGATAATGGAGCCAATCCGACGCAGAATGTCGCGGTTACGGGTTTCAATGAGCTTTTCTGCCCAGAAAACACAACGGCAGATACATGGCTTCGAGCGCGAGGCGACAAGTCCGGTAACTCGCGTTCGATCGCTTCAGCGCCCCCCGCCGATGGCGCATCGGCGGGGTGTGCTAGTTTTTATCAGTCGGTAGGGTCTATTCGAGATTCGGTAAAAGCTTCAGCAGGCCGACTTTTAGCATTTCATTGGTCCGGCCTTCCTACTACGGCAGGGCGCTTTTTGATGTTTTTTAATGGCTCTGTCTCGCCTAATAATGGCGATACGCCAATTTTAACTATCGCGCTCGCTACTACTTTTATGGTTGTTAATCTAGAACGGCCCTATTTCGGAGAAACTGGTTGGCCGATGACACTCGGAATTGCATGGGCTATTAGTACGACTAGCCCCACGCTAACTACGCCTGCCACGCAGGCCGGTTCGACCATGAACATTTCTTACGCGTAACATGAGCGATGTATCTTATGATTTCAGGCGAAGATGCGGCGGCTCGAGCCTGTTCGATTGGATTGGCACCGTTGCAAATGCGACCTCCGAATGGGACGGCGACGACCTACCCGACGGTATCGTTTCCCCGTCATGGTTCGACCGCAGCGCGGCGCCCCGGCGACTTGACAGTTACGGCAATCCCGTGCGCGCCCTTGGCGTGAACGGTCGCGGCAAGGTCAGATTCAACGGTCTCAGCCAACGCTTCGACTCAGTGGGCTTCGGTCCCCTGAACCTAATCGGAGGAGCCCACACGAGCAGTTTCATGGTTGTGGTCGTAGCGGACCTACTCGGTGTCAGTGCGTCGAATACCGGCACCTGGGCCGACACCGGCCTCTGGGCCGACTCGAGCTTCCGACTCGGCCAGGGATACCGTCGGCGCACGACGTCTCCCGACATGTACACCACGGACGGGTGGATTTACGACGGTGCATTCCGCAATTCTCCCGCGGACTTTGGCGCGGTACTCGGCAGCGTGCGGGTTTACCACATGCGCAAAAACGGAACGAGCCTCTACGCAGGCGTGAACGGCGTCTGGTCTTCTGCCACGCCTGTTGCGGCCGCCATTGCCGCCACTATCGGGTCAATCTTCCGGTTGGGCTCTAGAACGGATGGCAGCGGTTTCGCCAACGCGGATATCTACAAAGTGTGCTCCAAGAGCAACGGCACAGATGAGGCTGCCGCCATCGCGGCGTTCGTTGCCGAATACTCGTGACCAGAGAGATGCTGCACTAAAAGGAACATATCATGATGAATACAACTCGCGACTTGGTTACTGTGGCTCCCGTTGGCGGCATTATCACGATTGACGGTGCGCTAGGTGATGTATTCGCATATCTATCGCTGGCTGCTAACGCCAGCGTTGTGGTTCAGAATGTGGCGCCGGGCAAAACAGTAAAATTTATCGTTTCAACCGGTCCCGGCGGACCGTATGTGTTGTCGGAAGAAGGAGGCGCGAGCAAGGTGCAAGATCTAAAGTTCATGGGCGGGCAAACCGTGTTTGGAGCCGCAGGGGCGTCAGAGACCGCCATGTATGATATTGTCGGCGTTAGTGCCACCGTGGCGTATGTCAGTTGCGGCGCCAGTCTGACCAAGCCACCGGCTTGATCTCATTTCGTTACGCGTAACTAGAGGGTTTTCCAATGGCTTTATCACTAAATCCGGCTCCCGCTCCCGCCGCTCTACGCGCGATAGCCGATGCTAACGCCACATGGCCTTCCCGCTCAAAAATATCGGACGGCATTTTAGGCGATGCGGCGCACTTGGCGCGCTGTACCAAAGAAGGCCGATGCGAAGGTCACGTTTTGGGCAATGCTGTAGATATTACTCATGACCCGGCAAACGGGGTTGACGGTCGTACTTTGGCCGAGCTAGCTCTAAATGATAATCGAACCGCTTACGTCATAAGCAACGGTCAGATCAAGAGTAGAAAAGGGCCTTTTGCCGGCCAAGATTGGCGCGCGTATTCGGGCAATCCTCATACGAAGCACGTGCATGTGAGTCTAGACCCTAACATGCGTAATGAAGCGGGGCCTTGGCCGTGGGCTCCCTCGATAGTTCCGGTTCGAAATAGCACGATGACGATCGTGGCGATGACGGGCGGCATTACCGCTCTCGCTTACTATCTAGGAAGATTGATTTTCAAATGGTAAAATTAGCGCCGCTTATCCTTTTGGGCGTGCTCGGGTGTGTGCCCCCGGCATTCACGCGGTTGGCGAATATTCCGATTGCGTTAGAAGACGCCGCACTGATCTCATACGAGACTAGTCTTGCTGCCTGCAAACCGTCCGATATTGAAAACCCGGAATCCCGACGAGATCGAATTAAAGATGCTTGGAAACCGTTAATTGAACTTTTTGAGCAGGCTCGCCTAGACTATTGCGAGATATTGGGGATTCAGGCTGAAGGATGTGCGCCTTGAATCCGGTTTTAATTGAGGCTTTGCTGAACATCGTTCTAGTATTTGGGGGCGCAGCGGCGGGATGGTATACCAAGACGCTAATACAACGGGGCATTCGCGGTAAAAAAGCCTTTGATGCTGTAGAAAAGAAGGAAAAATCATGAAACTAAAACGCGTATTGATGTTGGGCGGGGGAATTGTAATGAGCGTTGTTGCATTCAAAATGCTGAAAAAGCCGGTTCTAGCTCGTGTAATGCCAATCATTGACAAGATGAAGGCGCCTCTCAATTCGTCAGAGAAAACCGAGGCAAAATGAATGCGAAAGCCCAATTAGGCGCGGGAATTGTCGCGTCTATTGGCGCTGGATGGCTGCTATATTCGCGCAACGCGCGCAATGGCGGCTCGAATTCGGGAATCCCTTCCAGCATTGCGCCCGAGTTGGCTACAGATATTGTAATGACGCCGATTCGGCGCACTAACCATCAATGGGCCCGGCCTATTATCGAGCAGGCGTTCAAGGATGTTGTGGGACGGGCAGGCTCAATTTTCGAGCTTCAGTACGCGCAGGCCGTCGCATTTCTGGAATCCAGCTACGGCAAAGGCTGGAAAGATCCAATGAAAGGGTGCTTCAATTGGGGAGCGGTTCAATGCCCCGCTAACGCCCAAACCGGTCCTGGATGCGTTCCATACCAGGATTCGCAATCGTCGGGACAGAAATACGATGTGAGTTTTCGTTGCTACGGAAGCGATCTAGAAGGCGCGCGCGATGTAATCAAACATGTGTTCGTCAAGCGAGCGCAAACAGCGGCGATTCTAGCCGATACAGCCGGCACGAATTTTCGGGCGAGCTACGCCATGAGGCGCGAAAGTTACTACGGCGGATTCTGCGTTAAAAGCACGGCGCGGTACGGAACAGCGGCGGCAAACGCGAGCTTCGCACATCCCGATCGGGATGAAGGCACTCGGGCGTGTATGGCGGAAGCCGTCGGATTGCACGCTAACCGCGTTCAGGGATTAGTCCGGGAAATTGCCGCCGCAGTAGGTGATAAGCGGGTATTCCCGCTCGGAACTTTCGCAGACGCCGACACATGGTATATTGCTAAAAATGGCCCCAAATTGTGACGCAATTCAAAGGAAGAGCAAAATGACTGCGCATAAAGATCTCTACCCGCTCGCCAGCATAAGCGACGCTGACCAAACGCCCAAATCTGCCGATAATCAAAGGCGCGTCACGACACCAGATCGACCGGAAGAAGGTACTCCAGATTGGCTTTTGGGCCGGCTCATGGTCGACCATGAGCATCTGAAGCGCACTATCAGAGAGGAAATGGACGAACTTCGCGCTGGATTGGTTCGAATCCAAATCGATCAACATGCCGGTCAAATCGCTACGGTAAAAATGAGTGAAGACGTGCAATTGATTCTGGCGCTCGTTCCTACATTGCGCGAAAAAAAGTTGCTGGCAGGATTTATCGCTATCATCACGGCAATTCTGGCTAGCAAATTCGGTATTGATATTGGTATCATTGGTGCACTCAAATGAGTTTAGGTCTAGGCAAAGCGCTCGCTAATGCACATAAAATTCAAAGGCCGGTCAATTCCGCGAGCTTGGCAGGATGGATTTCCGAAGCATTCGATGCGGCTACCAATTTCCCTAACACTACCGCTCCAAATCCTGCGCTAGCCCCCCTCGCGCCGCCAACAGCCGTTCTGACTACTGCGCTTGCGCCTGCGCTTGCTCCGGCACTAGTTCCCGATCTTGCCCCTGCCGTAGCAAAATCGATGATTGATGATTTCGTCGCGCGAGCCAAGCCAGCAATTCCCGCACTTGTAACTGCGGTTGGAATTGCAGGGGCCTTTTATTTCGCGAGGAAGAAATAAAATGGCTAGCGATAAGGAGGCTTACGACGAATTGGTAGGTAGGTGGGGGAGACTCACATATGCGCAAACCATGTGTCCGGGCATAAAGGTCTCTACCATTAAGCAAATCAAGGGCCGGTACGAGCCATTCGGCAAGAGCGATCCTGATAATATCGATCCAACAATGATTTCGGCTCTACGAACCGATTTGTTGGGGGCTGAACAGGTTTTCAAAGAAGAAGCACCGCAGGAATGCCAATACGATCCAACTACCGGAATAGCGTACGGTAAGGGCGCGACCAACACGCTAAAACCGTATGACCTAGAAAAGGCTACCGCTGCGCTTAAGGCTGCCTCGACAATCGATGAGATCGCGAACGATATAGGTATCGTTCCCCCTCAATCGAAAGACGGTAAACCGGTATGGCCTTCAATACCTGTAGGAGTAAAAATTGCTAGCGGTGTAATTATCGCTACGATAGCACTTAGAGCCATAGCTAGAATAGCAGGCCGCTAAAAAGCCCGCCGATCGATCGGCGGGCTTTTTAGCGCTCACGAATACGAAAGCCCGCCAATCGGCGGGCTTTTTAGCGCTCGCGCCCGCCGTAACCAAGAAGCAAGTCGACTGAAATCGGTTTTTTTGCGGCCGCTTCATCCGTCGAATCTTCATCCGCGACCGGACCAACCTCTAGAAGCGCAAGCTTGGCATGCGTGAAAATGACAAGCATTTGCTCTAGCCGCTTTTCAAGACGCCGACATTTTTTCGCGTCGCCAAACAGCCGGGGAAAGAAGTCTAGGCAGATCTGGGCTGATTCGACATTAGACAATATATCTACGAAAAGGATTCCTGCTTCGTCAACAGCTCTTTTCGTGAGAGGTATGCGATCTTTCTTGGTCTCGTTCTTCAATGTATCAGCCCGCCATTCGCGGCCAATTGCATGGCTTCCTTCAGAATCGCATGTGTGTGTCGCTCATTCTCGAGAGGATCGGTGGTGGCCTTCAAATGTGCTTCAACAGACGCCATCATATCAGCCGCTGCCTTGAAAGCCGGAATGAAAGCTTGGGCCACCATATCTACAGGATATTTAGTTAGCCAGTCGCTAGCTTCTGCGAATAATTCGCAACCTGCTTTGAGCGCGCTAGCAGGATCTTGCGTCCCATAAATGTCTCCTACATACTGAGTCGCTCTTTTTTTCATGATTTTCAAAGCTTCTTTACGAGCATCTTTGCCTACGTTCACTTGCATCTCGCTTTCGTTACGCGTAACAAGATACATGACTTTTTATACAGCATGTTCGCTAGCTCTTTCTACCATATTACTGGTTGTGCTGATAGTATTGTATCATGACCGGCCGTGAAAAACGTAGACAGATAGAAGCATTGATTACAAGAGCTACGCATGAAGCGACGGTAGAGCCGGAACGTGAAAGCTGCTACCGCGCAATTGGGCGTTTATTGTGCGCCAATCCCTGCTTATTGAACGCTCGCAAAAGGAAAAGGAAAAGATCTAGCAGCCTTAATTTCGCTGACAATTTGATAGCGCAACTTTTCGCGGGGGCAAATGATTGAAAAACAGGACGATATGACTCTAGAAAGAGCCATGTGTGGGTTGCTTTATGGGGCTCACGCCTCATGGTCATTTAATACCGGCAAAATTATGCTGGCGGATGGCGCTAAATGCTGGGCCATTTGGTTGGGGGAAATCGGTACAGCGGAAGTAGAAAACACATTTTTTGCTTTCGCCAAGGGCTCCCAAAGCGTTTCACGTGAAACACCTG
>ENA-ORBV01006251-ORBV01006251.1-microbial-mat-metagenome-genome-assembly--contig:-NODE-6251-length-21161-cov-6.014703_pt1 | contig 21161 bp, 21 predicted proteins | sample MGYA00237777_ERZ505514 | MGnify/ENA primary metagenome ERZ505514 (study PRJEB26160, sample SAMN06269048) | microbial mat metagenome | isolation source: Oligotrophic lake microbial mat | place... | reverse complement strand
TTAAGTAGGTCACTGGCTTCTGCCGGCAGAATCATGCAACATGCATGCAGACATTAAATCAATCACTGGCTCCTGCCCACAGAACTGCCCAAGGGGCACCTTCCCTTATGTGACATACATACACACACACACACATACATACACACAACCACGCCATTTTGAATCACTTTTGGAGTCCCTTTTGTCAATAAAATTTGGATAGACCCCACTTGACTAGTTAGGGGCAATTTGGATAGACCCCACTTGACTAGTTGGGGGCAATCAGTCTTGTTTTATCCTTCTGAGTCACTTCGTCCTGGGCTAGTTTTTGGATTACTCTTACGGAATCTACTAATAAGCTAGCTAGCTAGTAGCTAGTACTGTATTAGCAAGTTAAGTATTGTAGGACGCTACATGACACCCGTGCTTTGAAACTACTGCTAACTAGCTAGCTAGCTAGCTGGAGTGCGCATTGCAACGCAGAGCAGTCAGAAAATTAACAGAATCAACTATTAGCTTACAGCACGAGGAAAGGGACATGAAAAGAAGCGACGAAATAAATGTTCGAGCTAGCTAGAGCAAGTAATCGCCCCGCCAAACAACGTGCCACTTAGCATCGTTGGTGGGCCCGGTGCTGTCGCATTGAACTTCTCCGTCAGGGAGTGAGCGGACATAGCATTCTGTATCCACGGACTTAATGTAAAGACCGTCGTCTTCCTCATTCGTCTCGATCAAAAACTTCTGTTCATAACCGCCGAAGACAACCTTATCGTTAGCCAGGGTTCGTAGATAGCCTCCTTCCTTTGTGCTTTGAATGAGAAACGAGCCATCGTCAAGAGCCAAACAAATCATCTTCTCCCACTCCGCGCGATTAACGTTGCTGCAACAAGCGGTGTCTCCATCACAGCAGAACAGTGTTTTTCCGTGTGCGCCTTGTAGAACTATCTCAACACCAGTAGGAATGGTCGTCTTATGAGTTAACTTTTTTCCTGAAATAGACTGTTGATCCCCTCGCCAAGCAATCGTGAACTCCGTGGCGGGTGACATTTCCTCAGAGCAAAAGCAATCCCCATCTTTGGAGCATATAGGATTACCGCTGGTTGTGGGTACTAAACGGAATGCGCAATTCTTAGAAACTGGGTCCAAATAGAACTCAGAACAGTCAACATCACACCCTTCGTCATACTCTTCGTGGTTATATCCCAACACCAGCTTACCGCTGGGTTTCGCGATGAGTCTTGCACCACCCAGCAAGCTCTTGATGGTGTAGGCTCCAGTGGTGTAATTTCCACGAAGAACAACTCTCTCTGCTGATGTGTTGCCACAATTGTGGTACGGAACTTCAAGCTCGTCGCAGTCGCCAGCTCTAAGATTTGATCCTTGGTAGTCCTTCAACACAATCGCTACCCCTTGTGGGATCCTAGGTCTGTTTGTAGACTGCTTTTCCTTAGATCTTTCTGTCGCAAGGTCGTTAACTTTGTTCTCCAAGCGCTCGAGTTTCGCTTCAACTGTATTTGTCAAAGCCGCCATTTGGCTACTCACTGTTTCTTGGCCCATTGCTATCATAACTAGCAAATCATCTTCCATCGGAGGTGCTGTTTCAACGTTTCCACTCTCTTTCTGGTCCTTCCACCTTCCACTCGGGGCGTTTTTCGTCGAGTAATCTAGCTTACGCAACGCAGAGAGATGTTGAATAATTGCTCTGTCCCATGTGCTCAGGGAGGTGATGTTTGCGGTAGAATGTTCTAAGGCAATGGTCGCTTTGATACCAGCCATTGTTAGTCAAGTAGGAGTCAAGTTTTTATGTAAAAACTAAAGGCTGGTTTGAATGGTTTCTCTAGGCTTACCTATTTCTTCCGTTCGAATGGAGGAGGTATCGCTAAGGCTGGATTCGTTCATGGTCATATCTCTCAAATGGTGGCTTTGACGACTCAACTTATGATACGGAGGAAGTCTGAGCAAATACAGCTTGCTCTGCAAGCAGTATTTACTGTAGAACTACTGAAAGCAATTTGTTATTGATTCTATTACTGAGGCTATTGCTTATGCGTTGTACCTGCATTGGTATGCTAGTATTATGGATACTAGGTAGCTACTACGCGGTGACTCGTAGGCGTAGCGATCGACATATCTCAGATTTTCAGGGGAAGAAGCGATCTTTGAAGACACCACAATCAATCAGCTCTTCCCCGCAACTTCTTAGAAACGCAGGCGACAACCCCGACTTGCTTGCCTCACGCTTCACGTAATCTGAAATTTTCATTGATCTCACTACTGGACTACCTGTTTGCAAGTGGTGCCAAATCTAAACGAGGGGCGTTCGCACGATCACAGGACAAGGTATGGTCTAGCTAGCTTGTAGTTGTAGATAGTTAGTTAGCTACAGTAATAAAGTGATGGCACCAGAATGAATGCTCAATGGATGAATTACCGCGTGGACGACTGACATGTATGATGGGTAAGGTCGCGCGTGAAAGACATCTTTTAGTCGTGGACACTTCTGTATTCTAAAATTGATGGCTTCATCATTTGGTAGGGTTAAAGGTTACTTCACAACAACAGCAATCTGTCCGTGCAGCTAAAGAGCAAACTTGTTGCCGTTGAAGCAATTTGCTTTTATTTTGGTGTACTTTGCAAACAAGCAAGTTAGCTTGTAGTACTTGGTAGTAGCTATAGCAGACGAGTGAAGACAAGGAAGTCTTTTTTTACTGCACACTTAGACGTCGTTAGACTTGTTGCAGACCAAAGCAACTCCAACCGATTCACGTCTCAATTAAATTTTATTGCACCCAGTTGGCAGTCTGGTCATTTGGGGGCAACATTATCTGCCTTTTAACCGCGTGGGCATTGCCATTCGAAATTGAATCATAATTCCATCCATGCTTGCAACAGGCAATAAACGATGAGCACAACTACCACACCTGCCTCTGGGGAAAATACACAAAAAGATGACAACAACAAAAAAGCGAGAGAAAATGAGAAGAATAATTCCAGTATAAGTGATGACGATGGAGCCGCGGCTCGAAAAGCCGCCCATGGGACCCTCTACAATATTGTATTGAGACTCTTTTCTTTTCTTTGCACCCAACAAGCATTTAAAATGCTAGGCAACGACATTGATGCCCTTGGAAAAGCATCCATCCAATTGGAATTACTCTTGACGACCACGTTATTTATCGGAAGGGAAGGATTTCGTCTTTCTTTCACACGCGACCTAGAAAAAGACAATTGGAATGTTGCCTGGATCACCATTCCCGTTTCGACGTGTACCGCGTGTTTGGCGTTTTTTTGGCATTTGCATCATTCTGGTGGAGACGATACGGACTTTCAAATGGGCGGAATTCTTTATTGTCTTGCCGCATGGATCGAAGGATTGGCAGAACCTGCCGTACTGCATTGCTTGCGCGAGCTCAACATTCAAACCCGAGTGTCGGCCGAAGGAGCTGCTACCCTTTGTAAGACATTTGTCACCATTTTGGCCCTCAAACGGTGGCTGCCGACCCATTGGCCAGTCTTTGCCTTGGGTGTTGCACAATTGTCTTATGCTGTAATATATTCTACCTATCTGTATTGGAACACATGGTCCGTCCTCAAGCTACCAGTTTTACAAAAAGGCTTGGATGCTAGAACGTGTTATTTGACAGCCTATTTTACAATACAAGGACTGTTCAAACATCTCTTGACTGAAGGAGATAAGATTGTCTTGAGCACTTTGAGTGGGAGCTATGACCAAGGAATTTATGCGATGGGGAGCGGTACGCAAAGATATTTCTTATTGTCCGCCCTTGCTCGCTGAACCCATCATGTCAAATGTAATCAACCCCATTATGTCTCACCAACATTATTTTCCAACAAATCCTTCTATAGCATATGGGGGCTTGGCTGCTAGGTTTCTTCTCCAGCCTTTGGAAGAGAATACACGTTTGCTTTGGAGTAGGCTAACCTCTGCTGGTGACGACAAGTTAAATCAAATGGAACAATCGTATGTCGTGTTGGTGAAGCTAGTTTTGTACATTGGGTTTACCTTCAGCTTTTTGGCGACAAACTACACATCGATCTTACTCAATATTTTGGCGGGGAAAAAGTGGGGTTCGAACGATGAGGCAATTGCTGTGCTCAGTGCATTTTGCATGTATACAGCTTTCTTGGCCTTGAATGGAATGACGGAAGCCTTTATCTTTGGTGTTGCGAAAAGTGGGAGTGAAATTGGGCGTATGGGAATGATGCATGCCATCGTTGGGGGCATTTTTGCTGTCAGTGCTCCACTATGTGTGGCACGATTTGGAACGCTTGGTCTGGTTGCTGCCAACTGTGTGGCAATGCTAATACGATCAATCTACTCGATACATTTTGCGGCAGTCTTTTTTGCCAGTCACAAACAGCACAGCACAGACGCACCAAACAAAAGCAACAACAAGCCGGAACAACTGCCTGTCGTGACTGTGTTGCAGCGTCTCCTCATCCAAATGTTTCCCCACTGGCTAGTGATGCTGTGCTTCGTAGCTTCTGCTGCAGCTACCAAGGGATCACTAGAGTGGCTAAAATCTCAGGATTTACAAGTAGGCAGTTGGAGTTGGTTTGTACTCGCTGCTAGGCACGTCGCCGTTGGTGCTTTCTGTTTTGCTACAATTCTTGCGGTCGCCTATTCGACAGAGAAAACGTTCCAGCGCTCAGTTCGCATGCTGCTGCGAACCAAACAGGATTAAATAAATAAGCCAGCTGTAACATTGGCATTTGCCTACAAAGCAGGCAAACTTCGCTATTTGATGGGGACTCTGCAATCCGATTCTCGAACAAATGAATGCAGAAGCTGCAGGGACAGAAGGCATGATGGAAGTCCTCGTCGCTGCGTTTGATACTGACACTTTATCATCACAGTTTCTGCATATGAGAAGTCCAGCTACTTCTGGTGCCACTATTCTATTCTTTTAGATTGCAAGTTGAAGCGAGAGATGGCAACCTGGAAGGTGCACGCCTTGATGAATTCTTTCGATGGGCTCGTTGGAAAGCGGCAATTTGCTTCTAAATACGAAACCCACGCAGTGCAACTAAAATGACATGTCTACGGCAAGTATATTATCCTTATCATAATCCAAACCAATACAATATAGACCAAGGCCTAGTACATGTACATGTACATGTACCAATCATTCCTAGAGGGTACGATGTCGCCTTTCTCCTCAGTCAAAAAGCCCCCTTGAAATTTTTAGGGACGAAATCGACTTGATGCATCTTCAATTGCACGGCATTCAACCCACACTTTGTCGAATCCACCATCATCGTTCAGAACTATCAAAAATAAATTCGTAATCGTTCTCTTCCTCGTCCTCCATCTCGGCCTCTTCGTCGACAAGGTCATAACCTAGCTCGTTTTCAACGTAATTTTTAGCACACTGGTTAGCTCTTGCCAGAGTAAAGAACATACCCAATGTTTCATGGTCATAATTCTCTTTGAAATAATATGATTGGAAATCACTACCACTATCCAATTCCGACTTGCAGGCGTGAGCAATGTAGACGCATGCACCGCGTGTCATTTGATTCGCGAGCGTGCTGCGTCGTGCATTCCTGTTGGCAATTTCTCGACTGGGACCTGAATTGGCGACTCTGGAGATGCCCCAATTCGACAAAGTGCTTTGTGGATGTGCTTGCATTTGTGTCCAACAGGGCAGTCACAGGATGTTGATAAAACAGACCGTCCATTGGCAGGAACTTTCACCGTGATAGTATACCTTGCTTGCCTCGTAGTCGATGCAGGAATCTTACCTTCCACAGTAATCTCATTTCGAGCAGAATCAAAATGTTCCACATGGATGCTACATATGTCTTGGCAGGAGTTGTATCCCTCTGTACCCAGGTATGATTGGATGGCGGCCCTCGAAAAGGGAATCGATGTCATGATCTTGGTCGCCTGCTGGCTTGGGTTTGTTGCATTTAGGTGCAGCAGATGAATGAGAGATTTTGGCAGATGCCACATCTCACCAGAAAATTTGGGTGAAAGGAAACGGGCACTTGAGGGTGCTGGCAAGTGGCAACTGGCTTCGGTTCAGCAAAACCGGAAGTTCCTAATCGCAGTTGCGGTTTCGGTTGTTCTTCATCTCTGTGAGACCTTTTCATTGTGATTGCCGACTGGCGTGCAGCTTTTGCAGGCATGTGCGGGTCAACAAGCAAACATCACCTTGGAGCCAGGCACCATGGGGCATGGTTGTGTTCATGCTGGCTAAGCAGCTGACCAGTGTGTGCAAATGAAGGAACATTCCATCCTTGGTTTGATGGTTTCTTTTTCACACTGAACAAATTTTGGATCAGCAATGACACAGACAATTTTGTGAATGCACATTCAAGGCTGTTGACAAATTGCATTCCTGAACATGTTGTTGAAGGGAATCATGAAATGATTCAAATCTCAGTGTGACTGAGTCAGAAATTAAAAACAGAGAGATGTTGCAGATTTTTCTTTGGCAAAGCAGGGAAGAAAAGATTGCAAATGCAGCTTGACTGCATTTGTTGACGCCCTCTGAAGGAGGTGTGTGAGTGAATCTCCAGAAATGCAAATGTTTCTCCCAACATTTTCAAATGGAGATTGACGGATGGCATGCATTCACATGTTCAACATGCACTGTGCCACAGCATCCACTTCAACCGGACCAATTCCCGGCGTGTGAGTCTGGACACTGCATTCTCCCCCATGCGTCATGCAACTGAGTGAAGAACGCGTTGATCAGCTGGTGGACGTGCAAAAGACCAGAATTGTCCTGTGCTTCAGGGTCGTGCAGGTCGGTTTCAAATTTGCGCAAGCAATGCCTCTTCTTGACAGCTTCCACTGCTGTTCCACCGCACATTCAAGGTGATGTCATCTGCGGAACACTGCTCATCAAGAGACACTTCTCATCTCTTCCCCCCCCCTCCCCCCGATCAAAGCGCAGTGTGCACAACATGACTGCACCTTGACTCGCAATGACCAAGGAATGGTGCGTGGGTGCAGATCGCACCGTGTTTCTGTGTGGGTTCCTTGGTGTCGATGGTGTGAAATTCATTGGAGCATTGAGTTCATCGAGTTGAACTTCGACGCAAATCTCGCAGATTGTCTGTCACTTCTGTGCAGTTGGAGCATGGATCAACACAGGTTGGCATGACCACTGCACCAAGGCTTTGTGCAAAAGTCATTGAACCGGACCAATTCCCGGCATCTGAATCCGGGTGTTGCAAGCAAAAACAATGATCAACTTGGTTTCCAAAAGTGGCCATGGTGAGGCCACCTCAGCTCACAAAAATGCACTTGCATTGGTGGAGTGGCCTCAATCCAAAACTGGAGAAGCCATGAGCCCTTTGGAATCTTGTTTTCTGATCCATGCTTGTGAAGAATGTGCATCATCTGATCGGAGAAGATCTGGTCACGTTTGGACTGAGAAGTGGGAGAAATCACCATGTTTTCACTCACCTTGGTGTGTCAACCACAGGACTGCATCATTTCTGTTCCTTCTTGGTGACCTTGGCTGCAAACAATGCTGTGCAACACGTGGGTGATCCCAGTGCTTGCTGAGAGCGTCCACTCCGCTTGGCAGCAGGCAACTCCTTCTTAATGGGTCATCGAATCGTAACTGGAGCACTTTCGGTGTAGTTCCGGGCTTCCGGCGAAGCAAGTTTGAATTTCCTTCGGGTCTTTACCGAATAATGTCTATTTCTTGTAATGCCTTTGAACTGCTCTTTCGAATTCATCCGATCGGCTCACTGTATGTATTTGTGTCACCAAGACTCGCCATACTTAAGCTAGTCAGGAAAGGAAGTACAGTAGCATGTTCAGTTGCAACACTCTACTACTAGCTACAGTACTAGCTAGCTAGCTACCTTAAGCTACTCAGTGCGAACATCCAGCGAGTATGTGCCGCTTGGAAAGGGATTGGACGGAAGCTGTCGAACTGAGACAAAGTGACCTGCGTAACTTCGTCAACAAAAGAACCACGAACGAGTAAGAAATACAGGTAGACTACAGGTAGTGGCCAAGCACTGTAGATTGCGAGGAAAGGAAAGGAAAGCAAAGGAAAGAAAGCGCCGTTGATATCATCTATCTTCCGTGTACGTGGATCTCTGACCGTACAAGTAATCGAAAGTACGAAGTAGAGCAATTTTCAGCCCTCAGCAGCTTCACTTCTCCCGTTGAAACCCCAACGAAGGTGACATCATTAAAAATCTGAAGACTGAGGAAGCACCATAAAAAAGAAATCAGTAACCAACAACCTCAAACTGCACGAGTAATTATATCATGACAGAACACACTAAACACCAATTTGACCTTAGCCTTCTAACCTCCTCGCGGGCAATGATTACGCAATGCAATCCCATACCGTCCACCCATGATATGAGCTCTTTCTCAATGAATATCTCAGCTGTAACTCTGGATCCGGAACTTCAGGAGCAAGAGCAACGCGAAGAAAGGAGGCATCACAAGGAACACGTTCACAAACGCGGTCACAGCTATATCAAGCATTCGACTTCTCGAGGCAAACTAGCTAACTCGAACTCGCGCTGGCAAGAGGTCGGCGCAAACGTGCCAGTAACCGGCCTTCGTCCTCCACAGCGCAAGGGAAGCGACCACAGCTTCATCGTGCTATCGAACAACCAGAGGCCCTGTGCCAAGCAGGGTAATCCTAGCTTCAAGGAAAGGGCCGCCAGATTGGGTCTAACGATCCCAGTACGCAGGAGGGCGAGGTCATGCGAAATAATGGCCTCCTACCGAAAGAATAAAGAACGCAGGGGGTCGCTGGCTGTGGTCAAAGAGGAGCATAGCAGCAGCAACCTCATGGGTGATGGTGCTTCCAGTCACAGCAGGAACCCTAATTACGGCGCCAATACGAGCGCTGCAGCCACTGTCGACCGAAAGATGACCCTCTGCGTGGACGATTTTTTGGAAAAGATGGCTGTAAATGCTCCAACTCCTACATTTCAGAGTTTTACTGCCACGCGAAAGACGTTAGATGACTGGGTTCAGAGATCATCTACTCGTCCAGAACGGAGACATGGCGGTGCTGAAATGCCTAACATGCCGGTGCGAAATGAAAGCCTCGTTAGTTTTAGCTCTACAGGCATTCAGAACTTTGCTGCCGCCAGCAACAGCCATGGAGTTGGGAGTGCTGAGATGCCCAACATGCCGGTTCGAAAGGAAAGCCTCGTGAGCTTTGCCTCTATCAGCTTTGAGCACACTCTTGCAACTACCAACCACCGTGAAGATAGCAGTGCTGAAATGCCTAACATGCCGGTACGAAAGGAAAGCCTCATGAGCTTTGCCTCTATCAACTTTTATGAGCCTCCACAGGCCCATCAAAAAACAGGAGATGGCATGCCCAGTATGCCGGTGCGAAAGGACAGCCTCATGAGCGTTTGCACTAACTACTACTAGACCCACTGGAAACTGCTCGCATTTGTTCTCAATCTGAGCAGCCAAATGAACATAAGGTAATGAACATAAGATATAAGTTATGGATACAGTTAGGCATAATTCGTGATGACATGATGTAAGCAAACCCCTTCCTGCGTCTACAATAATGCACGTGTGATTCGCTACTTCACTGCACTGTAGCTAGCTACTTAGCTAGTAGTAGCTACTCTCTAGCTAGCTAGACAGAGTGACAGATTGTGAAGCATGGTTTTTGTTAGTCTAAATTGTGGTCTTCAAAAAGAAATGAAGAAGAACAATTCTTTATGAGTATCACAGTCTGCGGTGCTTCAGACCTCAGCAAGACATGTGTTGCAACTGATGTCGGAGGTTGTTGCATTCAAAAGAATTGTCAATTGATCACCTCAGAGATCAGCATTGATTCAAGAGAACTGGCAATTCAAAAGAACAATCACCATGCATCATGATTGCAAAGCAAGCATGTGGCAATATGACAAAAGAAAGCAATGACGATGAGAGTGATCACGGTGATCCAACCTGATTGGAAAATTCAAAAAAATCAGGCACTGGAGCCAAATCATTTTGCACCAAGTTGGCGTTTGTTTGCAGTGCATTGACGGCAATGCACTTCGTTGTGACAGTGTTGTGTCAAAGTTTTGCACTCAGTGCGTGCCAACTTCAGACTACGATGGTCGATTGGGACTTTGTTTGCACCCTTCACAAGCATTCAGTTGGTTTTGCAAAGGACAATGTGGAGACAGTTTTCATTCATTCTTGCCAGGTGACATTGCTGGATTGCAGTTGGCAACAAGAATTGTTTGGTTGGCCATTTCACTGCATTGTTGTTGTGCATGCTGTCTGTTGGATTGCAGCTGATTGCAGTTTGTGCATGGGAGATGAGGTTGCTGCTGCACTGGGGAATCACTGCACCACACGACATGTGATTTTTGTGACCTTCAGTTTGAAAGAAAGCATGCATCTGGCAAAGCCAAACTTGGTTGCACTTTCAGATCCCAAGCACTTGAGGATCAATTTGCCTCAACAACATTTTTTATCAAGTGTGCAACGCAATGTGTCAGATTAAAGTTTTCTAACATTCATCCAAAATGCTTTCGTTTTCGAAACTGCTGCCTGACAGTGGTCCTTGGTCAAACAGTTCCCAAATCTGTTTTTTAACAGTTTTCAACCATTTTGAAAAGTGTCCCCAGAGTGAGCATTGTCTTTTCCTGGTGTGCAAAAAGAGTGTGTCACTTCTTTTTGCTTGGCCCAGCCCATCGCACTGTGCCAAAAGCCACAGGCCTTTTGAGGGTTTGCAAACAAAATCACAAATGTGGCAAAAACCAAAACTGAATCCAATGTTTGAGAGAGGTTCGGCTCAAGACCTTTGGCTTAATCCCCTCTCCACTGAGGCAAACGAGGCTTCTCCGTGAAGGGTCATCATGCCACACATTCACTTGTCAATGGCCATCATCTCCACGATAGCCTGCGTTGTAGATCCAGAACAAAACATGTTCCAATCGCATGCAATGGTCAACAAGATGCAGCCGTTGTGTCACATGGGCACAAGGGTCACATCGTCAGTGATGATGCTTTGTTGCTCTCCTGAGCAACCTTCTTTGTCATCAGTGAACTGATGTCTGCTGGTCCCATGGCACTGAGGAGTGTCCGTTCAAGGAGCAATTCATGAGCATGAGTCACGAATCCCAGGTTGAGGTGATCAGCCCTGACCTTGTCCGCCAAATGGTGTGTTGCACGACCAACAAATCACATGTGAGAAAGCAGACAAAAATGTCAGCTTTCGTACATTTTGCAGCAATCTGTTCACATTTGGGCACAGAAAAAATGCCGGCAGTCAAGCCTGTGGTCTGCCGGAGCTCTGATTGGTGAGCTTCAATGGAAAACGGATGAGATGTTGTGAATGGGGCATCAATCAAGCCAAAAAACAAAACTGGAACATTTGCACATCTTTTCATGTGCTGATGCTGATTGAGGCCAAAGCAATGTCAGAAGTGAACATGAAACTCTGCCAGGCGTGCCAGCAGACCAACACATCAATTGGATTTCTCAGCTTTTGACCGCGGTGCAATGCCCCAATTTGCCCACAATTTGGCTACACACAGAGTGTCTTCATGCGGGACTCACAGGGTTGTGACTCATTCACAAAAGACACGCTTCTCAGCGCATCGGACTGGTTGCTGCTAGCAGCCCAACTCTTCACAAGCAGTGAAGAAGGTCTCTTAGGATGGTGTCCAAGACCACGCGCCTGTGTGAGACAACGGCTGCATGTTTTGCCCTCCCAATTGCGTCTGGAAGACGTTTTGTTCTGGATGGAACAACACAAGCTATTGTTGCAACGAAGTCATTCCCAAGATGATGACATTCTGCACAACTGGCACGCCGATTCTTCACGCAGAAGCATCGTTCATCTCAGTGGAGAGAGGACTGAGCCAAGGCATCTCGAGCCGAACCTCTCTCAAACATCACATTCATTTTAGCTTCATTCTAAAGCTTGTAATTTTCATTTACAAACAACTCAAAAGGCCTGTAGCTTTTAGCGCAGTGCATTTGCCAACCAGCCAGCCTGTCAGGAAATCAATCGGTTCATTGTCCCACCCCCCAAGCAAACAAAAAACAAATGTCAAACAACCAATCAACTGAATGTCTAACTGATCAACCAGTCAGGTGATGTTTTGTGCTAAAGAAGCCAACTGTGTTGTCTTTCACTGCAGACAAAAGCTAATGTCAACTAAGCCTGCACTCAAAATGTTGTGAGCAGACCCTGAGGAAGCAGAAAACAAACATTGTTTTTGTTCTTGATCATGGATGCGCCCATCGTTCATGTGGATTTGTTTGCAAACAATTCAAGAGTTGCACTTCCTTTTTCTAGGTTGTAGATCCTCAAATTCATGGAGCCATCATTGACTTGAAACAATGAATCTAATGACATTTTCTTGGCATTCGAATCAGATTGTTGTTCATGACTTTGCTTCCTCTTTTTGAAAGTTTTGTCCCATTGTGTCTTCTTTGGAGCTTTGGCTGACTTTCTCATCATGGGGGTTTGTCATTGGGGTTGACATGTCATGTTGGCACTAAGTGCACCTGCAAAAGAACAGATTGACCCACGACCCAAGCTAAGCTGACATTCAAGATGCAAAAAAATGAGATTTCAGACATGTCTTTGCCCTGATGACCTCACAAAGTTTAGCAAACACAGCTGAACTGGGGACTCATGCTGGTGGGCTGCAAACAAACAAGTTGCCAGTGGGCACTTGTGCAGCAGGAAGTCTAAAACAATGGGATGGCACCATCCCTCATGTTTTGCTCTGCCCCGCAATGACACCGTCAGAGTCTCTGAAAGTGGTGTGCAACCCGTGCTGCTTGTCTCACTAGCTAGCATAGTAGAAAAGGTAGCAACAGAGCTGCACATGATGAAACTGTGGGCACAGTCTACATTCATCCTTATGCCTCTATCATTTTTTTCAGATTGGGAACCAATGCCACTATAAAGTGTACTTCTGCTTTTCCTAATTGATCTCTTTTTGTGTGCTCCACCAAGCTGTTGTAGTTCTAATCTAATTCGCAACGATGTTTCAAAACACGTAGCTAGCTAGGTAGCTACGACGACGTAGTCGATATGACAAGAGGTGACTTTGATTCCGTTGGTTACCATGTATTGTTTACGGTACTCGTAGGGATTGCTCACACTAACAATGACAATGAGGTACCGAGTAAGTATCCGGTAAAAACAGACGCAGATAGACACAATGCTGGATGCACGGTATCCAAACAGAAGCAAGAATACCAGCCGCATCCGGTGCAAAATGAAAAACATAAAGGTCCATACCACCGGTCCACCGACTCTTGGTGGCATCCAACTAGGCCACCATCCGATCCAAGAAAATCCAAACGGGGGATTCAAAACATCCCCTCCTTTTCCCTCCAACCTTGATAACATAATGATTCCTCCTGGTCTTCATCATATTAGTCACTTTCCTCCGAGTCAAACATGCCCGTTGCACCAAGGATAATGAGGACGAGCATCATGACCACAACTCCAAGACCGGTGCAGGCAAGAACTTTGGCATTGGTAGAGATTCCACCACCTTCCTCTTTCACCGCGACGAGAGTCTTCTCCATGGGTGGCTTCATCTCCTCCAACGAACCTGCGTCTTCTCCTGTTTCTTCCACGGTAGCTGTTCCCACAGGCGCTTCTCCCAACTCCATTTCCAAATCGGTTGGTTGTTGTTCCTTGATAGTGTCAGACATGACGGATGGATGATTAATTGGCTGGATTTGATTAGGATACAACAAAAGTTAATTGGTTACCAGGTATTCGGCAAAAAAATAATGGACAGGAATCCACCAAAGAAAAAAAAGTGACGGTTCGGGTGTCAAGGCTTTTACTAGCTAGCTAGCTAGCCAGCCAGCTAGAGTAGTACTACAGTAGTACTATGGTACGATTGTTTATCTGTCACCATAGAATAATGCATACAGTACAAGTACAACACGAAGAAGCACAGCATCGACATGAATAAATCTTCCATGCAGGATCCCACGCATTTCTCAAGATTATTAAGTAAGCGAAGAATATTCATGTCTTCTTCGGAACTTCGGTTGGCATGAATATATCTTACAGTACAGTACAAACAGGATTCTCAAGGATTTCTCCATATATTTATGAAGAAAAGAATGTTCAAACGTCAAGTCGCGCCGTCAATGTAAGTACTCGGGGTAACTGGATAAAAAAAGGCTTTTAATGCAGTCTCGAGGTATGTACTAATTAAGACACAGAGCCGTACTGTACTTACCAGTACTCTAGGAAACAGGGCTAATGTTTCAAGTGCGTCGCACCGGTGTTGATGCAATTGCATTTGCTGAGGAGATCTCTGCAACTAGCTACTATACCAGTACTGCAACGTAGTAGTTGTCATCGGACTTCTGCCTTCTGCATGTAGGCCCAGCCGCTGGCTAGCAGCAGCACCATCTGTGATGGTCACTGGATGTCGAGCGAGGAGGTGTGAGCGGGCAGTCTCGTGATCTTTTCACAGCCGCCCCACGGCGAGAAAACTCAATCTTGGCTTGAGGAGAAAGCATTGGAACGGGGCTGGGCAGCAATGGACTCGAGTTGGCGATAGTGAGTGCATGTTGCATTCCGGCATACTGCAGCTAATGCCCTAACTTCTAGTAGAAATCTGACTAGATGCACCCACACAAGGGAGATGGATCAATGGCCTTTCGAAGCACAGGTTTTGGCCCAGCCTACGACGTGCGTGCATGCATGAATCGAAACGGGAAAGGTGGAATGATCCCACTTTAGGTTCGGGATCGCTAACCACTAACTATGTGCTTAGCTGCATCTATAAATGTGATGGTTGATTTAGAAATTTTACGAAGGTAGAACAATACATTTTGGTGTCTCCTATGATTTGCGGGGGCATGACCAATAACGTTTTACTGTTCTCTTACAATGGCAGGATCCGAGTTGTCACATCCTCAGAGAGGGGGCGGCGCTGGTGCTTCTTTTTAAGCACTGTATTGGGGAATGCTGTTGCTGTTCTTGCTGGTACTGTGTCCGATCTTTGCTAGGCTTGCCGGAGAAGAGATTGCTGCATTTTGGGTCGTTGCTGGCATCGCTTCATCCATCGAATACGACTCGCTTTTGCAACTACGCCCACTACTCTTCCCGCACAGCAGCCACACCAAGAAAATGAGAACCAAGCCAAAGCAGCACAAAAGGCCACCCGTAACACCTGCCTTTTGAGCGGGGCTCAATGGCTTGTTGTAAAAGTTATCATTTGGGTTTCCTGGGTCATACCAAACCACAAAATCTTCGGAATAGAAAAAAGCCCTGCGAGCCTTTTCGGCCTCGTCCTCGCAAGAGCTTTTGCTCTGGGGGAACTTGACGACATCATCTCCTTCATAAAACTGCCCCTCTACTGTGAACGAGTAGGAGATGGGGAACTCACAGCTGTATCCTTCCGTTTTGCCATTGGATTCGTGCTTTGTTTTGCCATTGGATTCGTGCTTTGTAACCTGCAAAGTTCCAACGTCTGTTGGTTGGCCTGTGGCGACGGAATCATAGGTGACCGCCGTGAAGCGAAGTGCCACCGCTCCTACAATTCCGCCTAAGATAAGGAGACATCCCAAGCAAAGAAATGTGAGGCGAATGGCACGCTGGTTCCAATCGTTTTGCTTTTCCTGGTTGCTCAGGGCAGCCGAATGGATTGGGATGTTTGCGTTGGTTTGCGCTGAATGAGACACCGGGACGAAAACGACGTTGGCCATTTTCTGCGGTTGATGTTAAAGTGTCCGTGTTTAGGTGTTTGGAAATCTGTGTCTTGATGTTTTGTGTGCCCCGTCGTCCCGATTTTGACTATTGCGGCCTTCGCTTTTCAAGACGACAGCGTTCTTTTCGGGTGCATTGAGAGCCCTTTTTTCTCAGACTTGCATATTTTGGCAACCACCCAAATATTTTTTTCATGTATTATAAAAGCTCGCTACGCGTCACTTCTCGTTTCGGCCGTTGCCTCACTTTCTCCCGCTCACTCGCTCCATTTAAATGATATCGAGAATGTTTCGAGAATTATTGTCACACTTGGAAGCAGCGCCCCATGATGTCAGGTTCTTCTGTGTTTGTTGCAACTAACTATCGCAAGAGGATTATGATAAAGCAACTTACAGCCCGGGCATTGTGATCATACTTACAGTAGGCGAGTGAAACATTAGTCAAGCAATTAATATCTAACAGCATATTCAAGCAAATCTTTATGAGGAAAACATAGCAATAATGTCAAAGCCTTTCTGCCAAAAACGATCCTGGGATGAAAGTTACGAGTTGCTAGTGGCCTTCCAGGCTTCCACGGGAAACTGCATGGTACCACTGCGCTACTCCCAAGATCCAGCCCTTGGTCGATGGGTCAAGAAACAAAGAGAGCGCAAAGGGAATCTTTCCGAGGACCAACGCGCCAAACTTGACAAACTAAATTTTGAATGGCAAGGGGCATCCGCACGTCGCGATCGGATATGGGAACAAATGTATGAGCAACTCGTAATGTATCGGAACCAACACGGCACCTGTCAGGTCCCCTTTCCAACGAGTACCAAAAAAGGAGAAGGCAGTGATATGAGTAGTAGCAGTAAAGAACAGAAGAAATTGGCCATTTGGGTGCAAGAACAGGGAACACAGTACCGAGAAAAGAGGATTCCCAAGGAGCGACTGGCAAAGCTGCAAGCCATTGGCTTTGTCTGGCCAATCCGAAAATCCCCCTCGAAGGCCACACCCAAAGAAGAACCTGCTGATTTAAAGGACGGACAGTGCGTGCCCGAGGAGATAAATCATGTGGACAAAAAAGATGAGCGTTGGTATGAGCAGTATCTCAAACTTGCGGATTTTGAGCGGCGACACAAGAATTGTATGGTTCCTCAAGAGTATGCAACGGACAGAACCTTTGGACTCTGGGTTGCAAAGCAACGAACCTTGTATAATCGAGGCGTACTCGGCGAAGATAGAATGCATTTGCTGAGGGAACTTGGATTTGAATGGAATCCCTTGGAGCAAAGCTTTCAGAAACGATATGAAGAGCTCAAGGCGTTTAAGGAGAAGCATGGAAATCTTAGTTTACTAAACAGTGGTGGTGGTGGTACCAAGGAAACTCGTCGTCTTTACGACTGGGCATATCGGCAGCGTTTGCACTATCGAAGAAATGCATTGAACTCAAAGCACGTTGCTATGCTTCGAGAGCTTGGATTCGACTTGGACAAAGGAATGCAAATTGTTGCTGCTGCTAAAGGCGCAGATTCTTGCAAAGAGGATGGCCTGCCTTTCTTAGAACCAGAAAAGAAAGAGGATGGACAATCAACAGCAAGAAAAGCGCGTACTCCCAGCGACAAAGTCTCCCACCATCAAGATGAAGAAGCTATCCAGCAAGGAGTATGCGATTCCAATTCTTCTGAATTGAATATTCCCGAAATTGAAGAAAAACTTGGATCAGCAGCAGCAGCAAAGCCAAATGCTGCTACTACAAAAGAAAACAAGAAACGAAAGCATGAAAGGAGTATCCCGAAGACCACACCCCAAAAAGAACCTGTTACTTTAAAGGACAGCCAGGGCTTGTCTGAGGAGATAAATCATGTGGACAAAAAAGATGAGCGTTGGTATGAGCAGGACACAAACGAACGAGTACCAGTACCAGTACCAGTACGAGCACGGCTGGTACGCTTTGCACCTGTATCTCCTACTCATATTCATGAGGCACCGGAGCACCACTTTCATGATGCTCAACAATTAGAGGCACTGTGGTACAAGCGAACAGAAATTCAACAAACCAGACAAGCACTCAAAGAGACTCTTTTAAAATGGCATGAAAAGAAACAGAAAAAGATACTGAAAATAGCAGCAGCAGCAGCCAATAATGATCCTACAAGAAGTACTAGTGCTACTATGGAAACTTCCTGGTCGAGGTGAGGTGATTGATTTAGACTGGGTCCGCGAGAAAGCGCAGGAAGCGAAACGTAGCCCGATCAGTCGATCCGTCGTGACGTATCTCATCCCGACATGTGGATGGAACCATCGCCGTCACCTGATTCGTCACACATTTGACATTTTCCTCTGTTTTTACGACACGATCCCTCCTCGCCTCTTTCAATCAATCGGAAACAACGATGGATGCAGCGGAGTGGCATACGCGATCGATTGATGGGTTTGGGTGTGGATCCTTTGGCAGGTTGAGCTATCTCGTGGACCAAGGCGCTGCAAGAACCAGAGGCAATGAGCCAGATCTCCCTTCGCAATGATCTTCCGCGTTTGCGAACGTCAGTGTGCAGTCGAGGTCATTGCGATAGAGTATTGGGAAACGAATATATCGGCCGCTCCTACTGCGTCATGGTCAAGCTAGTACACAATTTCGACGAACGCAGACGCATGGCGGTAAACGGGGTACAATATCACGTTTGTGAGTAACTCGATATAATTTATGAACCATGCTTTCAAACCATTTGAAAATTTGTAGTTGCCGACGTATTTATAGCCGAATCTGTTCGCGAGAACGAAGAGCACGGAGCAACACCAATTTCTATTTTTTCGAGACAATTGCCAAAACGGCGAAATATATACAAGAGTTGCCACCAGCGGGATGGCAAAAATAGTGCTGCTTTTATCATAATCATTTTGGAACCACAAGTTCCTTGGCAATCAATTGGGTGCCCAAATACTTGAAGGTTAAAAAATTCGTGGGCGTTCCTTCTGTGACGAGTTCAAACGAAAATTTTTGCAAAATGGTGGGCAAGACGGCATTGATTTCCGACATGGCCAAGGGCTGTCCGGGACAAGCCCTCGCCCCCAAGGCAAAGGGACTCATGGCGACTTTCATTTCGTCGGTGGGATCTTCCCATCGTTCCGGACAAAATTGATCGACGTTTTCACCATAAACGTCCGCATTGTGATTCATCAAGTATTGATTGGTAAAACAAATGGATCCCTTGGGCACGACTGTGCCGTCCTTCAATTCGTAATCTTGACCTGTCACACGACCGGAACCACCGGCCGCGACGGGCATGACCCGCATGGATTCTTTCATGACGTGTTTGAAATACTCACACTCTTCCGCTGCCACGCCAGTCGTTTGGAGGAGCTCCTCTTGTAGTTTGCTTTGGACTTGTGGATGTTTCGCCAACAAGGTCAGTGTATTGGCCAAGGAATATCCGGTCGTATCATGACCGGCGGTCAACCAATCTTTGACTTCCGATTGTCGTTGAAATTCACTTTCAATACTGGTATTGTCATTCAAGATTTTGATGAGCGTCGAGTTGGTGGATTTGCTGGGGTTCTTTCGATAAGTGTCCAACACGTGACCACAAAACTTTAAAATCGCCGTCATGCTGTCACGAGCTTCTCGGACACTGGGAATGAAGGCCCCAAATATGGCACGCAAGGGATTAAAGGGACTTTTCCCAATAAATTCGCGTTGGGTAATCTCGGCATGATGTTCAAAAAAATCGAATTCTTCTTTCGACGCGTTATACTCAAAGGCCGCTTCACAAATGACCAAAAAGGTAATCAGATTGAATTCGCGGGCTGGATTGAAGGGTGTGCCCGACTTAGCTAATTCTTTCAAACGTCCATTCATCCACTGATCGACGTACTTTGCCGCCACACTTCGCATGCGACCCACTTCATTTTTGGAAAAAGCATGGGCAGTAGCTTTGCGAATGGATCGCATGTAAGGATCATACGAGGAACTAAACATGGTTTTCGCACCCGTCCCTTGAAAGGCCTTGTAGAATTGGCGTGGCTTGTCCGACAATTTGTCTTGTAGAATATCACGAGTCAATTGGCAGTCCCCAACGATACACACCTCAATACCCGGCAATCGCAATCGATAATTCATGACGCCCAGTTTGCGAGCGGTCTCCAAAATCCAGAAGGGCCCGCGAGGTCCTCCCAGATTGGTAATCACATCGAGCATACCGATGGGGGCCATTTTCAATAACAACTTGCCATCTTTGGTCCTCGTGTTGTCTGCCGACAAAAGGTACCAGGCCATGGCCGCCGCCAAGGCCAGGGACACTGCCAAAACTGGCAGGGGTGGGAGCTGCTCGAAAAGAAGAGACATCTACTTGTATCTTCAAGTTATGTGTACTCTATGGAGCTGTGTTGCGGCGATGTCGGTATATCCGAAGAATAATGAACAAAAGGAATCAATGAAAAATGGTGTGAGAAGTTGAGCGAGTGAGTCGGTCCTGGATCTATCCTACAGTGGTATACGTCGTACCAGAATCCTGGAATATCCTATAGCTTCTTTTTTGAGTCAGCGGTATCGTGTCGTACATTGTACGTACTACTAGCTAGCTAGCTAGCTATCTATCTAGCTAGCTAGCTAGTATGCAGTTGAGTAATGGAATGTTCGACGTTGTTCCCAAGACCATCTTACCCTACCTTGAGCACAAAAGTGAGTTTTGGGTTAAAAAACTGAGGGTGGGATGCCTGGAACTTGCCACAACGCACGACCTGTGCATTTAACGATTTAAATCTTCCTGCAACCTGACGTTTGTTGGCTTTTTTTCTTTAATTGTGAACCCTTTTCTGTTTGTGAACACATTCAGAATGAGACCAACAATTGTGAACCAATTTTTGAATGCCTCATGAAAAGGTTCATAATTGTGAACCGTTTTTGCATTTATGAACCTTTTCAAAAAAGCTTCATAAATCATGTCCTAAGACATCAGTTGTTGCCAATAGATTTATGAACCAATTTTATGAACCTTTTTATTTGTGGACCGATTTCTTCCAAACGGTTCACAATTGTGGTCCTTTTTGTGGGCTCGCTGATTTTTCAAAGTCCTTTTGTGCAATAGCCTGAAATGCATGAACTGATTTATGAACTAATTTATGAACCAATTGGCACACCTTGCACGTTAAGAATCAAAACAAATTTAAACTGGCACGAGCAGTGCGTTGCGGCAAGTTCCTAGAAGCACACCCCCAAGTGTCTGAGTGAGCTTTTGTGACCCTTGCAACAACAACAAAAGTGTTGTGCTTGTCTTGGTTAGCAAGCCTTGCTCAGAATGACCCTGATGTCTGTGGTGACAGTCGTTTGCTCAGTGTGTCCACACCAGCCCACACCAGATCAGCCAAATCAATGCATGGGCACTGACTTGGACAGAAAAGAAACAAAATTCATTGTTTTGTTGGTTCGATTGTTTTTTACGCAAAGTTTGTTCCTGTCTCTTATACACATCTCCGAGCCCACGAGACTAAGGCGAATCTCGTATGCCGTCTTCTGCTTGAAAA
>ENA-ORBV01006248-ORBV01006248.1-microbial-mat-metagenome-genome-assembly--contig:-NODE-6248-length-21169-cov-5.129528_pt1 | contig 21169 bp, 20 predicted proteins | sample MGYA00237777_ERZ505514 | MGnify/ENA primary metagenome ERZ505514 (study PRJEB26160, sample SAMN06269048) | microbial mat metagenome | isolation source: Oligotrophic lake microbial mat | place... | reverse complement strand
AGGGGCGCATCCATATCGCGGGCTATACATATTCTGCCGACTTGAACGTCACCCGAAACGCTCTTCAGCCGAAGCTCGGCGGCGGCTACGATGCATTCGTCGCCTCCATGAATTCTTCGCTGCCCGCGGCGGAATCTCTGCTCTACTCGAGCTACTGGGGTGCGGGCGGAAACGAAAACGGACTTTCGGTTACCGCGGACGCAAGCTGTAACGTCACCTTGGTCGGTTCCACCACCACCAAGAAGCTCATGGTGACAGGCAACGCCTTCCAACTCGAGGGCACCGGTTTTCCGGATACCTTCATGTCTTCGGTCAACATCTGCCAGTAGAACTGATCGTGAAGAATGCCGACCCGATCGCAGGGCGGCATTCTTATTTCACCAAGTGATACTCCGTCTGGCGACGAAGCACCCAACTCATCTTGCCATTCTCATCGAGCACGGCATCTTCTTCCTGACCCACGAAAAGCTCACGCCCACCCCATTCCGGAACCGGGGTGCGCGCGGCGAGCTCGATCGAATACCAAGTCGAAGGCAGCAGAAGAACATCTCCGCGTCCCGGAACTCCCGTCTGACGATCCCACAATCCGATTAGCGGGCCCGCACCATGTCCGTGATCTCCAATCGGATGGCAATAGACCGTCCCCTTGATGCCCTCGGTTTTGATCACTTCCAAAGACGCCTTCAGCACTTCGTTACCGGTCATCCCAGGACGCATCTTTTCCAACACCACATCCTGCATCCGATTGGCGTTTTTGAGCGCTTGCAGGATTCCAGCCGGCGGCCCGGTTTCGCCCGGCTTCAAAACATAACCCATGTGCTGCGTATCCGTCGCCAAGCGCATCGCCACAATGCCGAAGTCAACATGCAACACATCTCCGCGCTCAATCACCACCGGGGCATCTTCCGCAATACCGCCAGCAGTCTCTCTCTTTCCGGGGCCCTGCACCCGAACCGATGGCTGGAACCAGGTCCCATAGCCCAGATCCGCGACCTGTTGCCGCAGCCACCAAACGACATCTTGACTGGTCGTTTTTCCCGGCGTAATCACTTCATTCGAAAATGCCCGCGCAATCAGCCAATGGACGATCTCCATCATCTGCTTGTAAGACGGCATCATCTCCGGTAATCGGAGATTCTTCCGCTCGAACCACCTTTTTCATGTTGTCGGCACCCAATGCCTGCTGCAACTGCTCCCACTCACCGGCTGACAAACCATCGGAAAACGCATGCGTCCGGGAAATATTGACGGCGATAGTCGCGGGCTTCTTCTCATCGACCAATTCGCGCAGCAATTGCCATTGGCTATCCATGTAGAGTTCCCGGCCGGGCACTCCCGGATCGCGATAGACCGTATACAAGCCTCCGTTGGATCCGCCTCCCAACGCCAACCGCTCCACCGAATCGCCCTTGTCGACGAACATATAAATCGTCCGCCGCCGCGCTGCGAATACAGTCGGTGAAACCAGTGACTGAAACACCGGATCCTCGTTGTACTCGCGGCTAACCACCAGCCACATTTTGACGCCATACTTGCGCATCAACTTGGGCAAGTGGCGGTCCAATCTGAGTTGCAGCCACTGTTGCTGCATCTCCGCCTGTTGCCTCACCGGAGGCAGCATCGCGGGCCTTTGTCCGAAAGCAAGAGAACTGAACAGCGTCAACGCAAGAAATAGTTTCGTCATGAGAGCAAGTTAGAATATCAGTGTATCCCCACATGTTCAAAAGCCTCTTCGGCGATTCGCCAGATACCGGAAACACCGGCGGTAGCCTGCTCGACCGCCTCAAACAAGGCATCCAAAAGACCCGCGCCGGTCTCGTCGAAAAAGTCGAAGACCTCGTGCAAGGCAAGAAGCAGATCGATTCCGACTTGCTTGAGGAACTCGAGTACACGCTCATTAGCGCCGATGTCGGCGTCCGCACCGCCACCGAAGTTCTCGAACGTATCCGTCAGCGCGTCGATCGCAAGCTCGTCAACGATGCGGCTGAATTGAAGGGACTCATCCGCGAACACCTGCTCGAAGTGTTGCAGGCGGTGGAACGCCCTGTTCCCAGGGTGTTGACTCCGCCTGCCGTGGTCATGGTTGTCGGCGTCAACGGCGCAGGAAAAACCACCAGCATCGGCAAGCTCACCAGCCGATTCAAAGCAGAAGGCCGCACGGTGCTCTTGTGCGCCGCCGACACTTTTCGGGCCGCCGCGATTGAACAGCTTGAAGTGTGGGGCCAGCGCACGCAGACCGAAGTCATCAAGCAAAAGCAAGGATCCGACCCCAGCGCGGTGCTCTTCGACGCTCTCCATGCCGCCAAAGCGCGCGGGGTTGACTATGTGATCGTCGACACGGCCGGACGGCTTCACAACAAAGAAAACCTGATGCTTGAGCTGGAAAAGATGCAACGCACCGCCAAGCGTGTGATTCCCGATGCGCCACATGAAGTGCTGCTGGTGCTCGATGGAACCACCGGCCAGAATGGCCTCGAACAAGCCCGCAAGTTCACCGAAACCTCGGGCGTCACGGGCATCGTTCTGACCAAGCTCGACGGTACCGCCAAGGGTGGCGTGATCATTGCGATCGCCCGTGAATTGAATCTGCCGATTCGCTACATCGGCGTGGGTGAGAAGGTGGAAGACATGCTGCCATTCGATGCGGAGCAGTTCGTTTCTTCACTTTTTGAGGGCTAGCTTCTTGAAGAACTTCTTGGGGAAAAGATGAATCCACTGTATTTAGAAGAGGCGCTGGCCCTGGCGGAAAAGGCCGTAGGACGTTGCAGTCCGAACCCGGCCGTTGGCGCAGTGATCGTCAACAATGGCGAAATTGTCGGACGTGGCTATCATGTCTGGTCCGCGGTGAAGCATGCGGAAATCCTCGCGCTGGAAGAAGCGGGTGAGAAGGCCCGCGGAGGCACACTCTACATCACCCTGGAACCTTGTTCGCATCAAGGCCGCACCCCCCCATGTGCCGATGCTGTGATTGCCGCCGGCATCGCGCGCGTGGTCACCGCCATGGAGGATCCGAATCCGCTCGTCGGTGGACGTGGCATTCGCCGTTTGCGCGACGCGGGGATCACGGTCGATCTCGCGCCTGAGTATTCCGGCAAAGCGGTTGCACTGAATGAAGCCTTCGTTCACTTCATGCGCACCAAGCGTCCCCTGGTCACAGTGAAATCCGCGGTGACGTTGGATGGCAAGATCGCTGCCCCGGAAGACAATGGCGGCTGGATCACGAGCGAACGGGCGCGCGCTCACGTCCAGACGCTGCGGCATCGGGCCGATGCGATCTTAACAGGCATCGGCACCGTGCTTTCCGACGACTGTTTGCTGACAGATCGCAGCGACGTGGAACGCAGCCGCCCTCTACTGCGGATCGTTCTGGATTCGCAACTCCGCATCCCCGTGACGTCAAAAATGGTGCAGTCCGCAGCCTGTGACTTACTTGTTGTCACCACATCGGCCGCCCCACCCGCGCGCCGCAAGGCGCTCGAAGAGAAAGGTGTGGAAGTTGTGACGCTCGACGGGCGCGATGGACGCACCGATCCGCGGCTCGTGACCGACCTTTTGGCCGAGCGCCGCTACCTTTCGTTGATGGTGGAAGCTGGGAGCAAAGTGAACTGGGCTTTCTTCGAATCCGGAGTTGCCGACAAGATTTACTTCTACTACGCGCCGAAGATTCTTGGTGGCCTACATTCGCTCCCCGTCGTTGGTGGGGCGGGACGCAAGCGTCGCAAAGACGCGATTCGGTTTCGCAACGTGAAGATCCATCCACTGCCTCCGGAGGAGTTCGCGGTGGAAGCCTGGCTCGATAAGGATTTTTCCTAAAGGCAAGCCATCGCGGTCTTGAGACTCACGTTGCGGCCGCACACCACCACCACTGTCGGAGCCTCAAGTTTGCCCACGCGTCCACGGAGACAAGCGGCGAGCGTCACAGCGGCGGTTGGTTCCACCAGATATTGATGCTGGGCCACCATCCAACGCGTGGCGGCCTTGATCTCGTCCTCATCCACCAAGGCGACTCGATCAACACGATCTTTCAGGATCTCGAACGTGTTGCGTCCGATGCCGCCTTCCACTCCGCCCGCCAGCGTGATCACCGCCGGAAGTTCGGTGACGGCCTCTCCTCGCTCCAGCGATAGCTTCAATGCAGGTGACGCCTCGTGCTGACAGGCGATGACTCGATGCCCGTGCGGCTTTACGGTGAACGCAAGACCAGCGCCAAGTCCTCCACCGCCAACAGGGACAATCCAATTGCACACTTCTGGAAGCTGCTCCATCGTCTCCAAAGCGAGCGATCCACCATTGCCAGCCATGACGTCAAAATCATCGAATGCGGAAATGAAGGGCATTCCTTCTTGCGAGGATCGTTCGCGTGCCCAAGCCTCGGTTTCGTCGTAGCCCCAGAACTCCGACCGGCGTACTTCCGCGCCAAGCGCGAGAATCCCGCGGAATTTGGCTTCATCGACTGCTTTGGGTACGAAGACCACCGCCCGGATCCCCAGTTCCCGCGCGGCGTAGGCTAGGGCTTTTCCGTGGTTTCCCGCCGAACATGTGGCGACGCCGTGTTGTCGCTCTTCAAGTGACGCCTGGTGAAGTCGCCACCAGGCACCTCGCAGCTTAAAGGATCCTGTCAGTTGGAGGAACTCGAGCTTGATGAAGACCGGCACGCCGAGACGCTGCGAAAGCTCGGGAGACGGCTCGACCGGAGTGCGTCGGACGCGAGTTGAAAGGAATCGATGGGCATTGCAGATACGGTCTGAAGTCAACATCGAAAGGATGGTAGCGCGCGGTTGGGCCAAATGACCTAGCACGTTGGGGCATTGCGCTCCGGTCCATGGCAAAACAGTTGAAAGGAGCGGGTCTCGGAATGGCAACTGACGTGCAATAAACGGGGCCAGGAGCTATCGAAAGATGATGCGTACAAGAACCGGAATCGGAATCGCTTTGTTCACCGCAATGGCAGCATGGGGAGCCGACTCAAAGGTGGCACCCAAGAAGTCTTTCGGGAGTTCCCGCAACGCTGTAAGTTTGAATTCCGCGGAGGCGTCGTTTATTCGACCGGGTTTGGTCATTAGCATCGTTTCCGCGTCAGTTGCCCAGGATGGAGTTGTCAAGGCACGGGTGAAGGTAACGGACCCGAGAGGGCTTCCGCTTGACCGGCTTGGAAACGATAGCGCTGGGCCAATCGCAATCAGCTTGATTGCCGCCTATATACCGAAGGGCCAGAGGCACTACACCGCGTACACCACTCGTGTACAGACAAGCCCGATCACCGGGCGTTCAGCGACCCAGGCCGGTTCGGATGCAGGTGGCACATTCGAGAAGGTGGCCGAGGGCGAATACCTTTATACCTTCGGGACTCGCATCCCTGCTAGTGCGGACCGTACCGCCTCCCACACGATCGGCGCCTACGCAACGCGAGATCTCAGGGAATTCGACCTCGACCGCCAGTTCGCGGACACTACATTCAACTTTGTCCCGGATGGCTCCCCCGTCCGGGATGTCCGCGACGTTGTGAAGACTGCAAGCTGTAATCAGTGTCACAATCCCATTTCCGCTCACGGTGGGCCTCGCAAGTCCATGGAATTGTGCGTACTCTGTCACCAGCCTCAGACCACCGATCCGGATACGGGTAACACGGTGGATATGACTGTGATGACGCACAGGATCCACATGGGCAAAGATCTGCCGAGCGTGAAAGCCGGCAAGCCCTATCAGATCATTGGCTTTGCCCAGACCGTGCAGGACTACTCGGACATTGGATTTCCAGCCGATGTCCGCAACTGCACCGTCTGCCACCAGCAGACCACCAAGGCCGCGCAGGCGACCAACTATCTGAACGGGAATCGTGAGGCTTGCGGAAGCTGCCACGACAACGTCAACTTCGTCACTGGCGAGAACCACGTGAACATGCCGCAGGTGAGTGACAACCAGTGTTCCCGCTGCCACGTGGCAGAGGGCGAGTTGGAATTCGACGCTAGTATCAAGGGTGCGCACACGGTTCCGCGGTTTTCCCGCGATCTTCCCGGTCTAGTGTTCGACATCCTCAAGGTGGACGACTTCCTGCCCGGCAAGAAGCCGACTTTGACCTTCAGCTTGAAGACCAAGAGCGGCGATCCGTTAGTTGCGAGTGCGGTCAGCCGTCTCGGTTTGGTTCTCGCCGGTTCCACGTTCGACTACGGAAGGTATTTCAGCGAAGACGGCAAGCTAGGCAAGGGCGACACGTCCGGCGTGCACACCTACACATTCAACAACGCGATTCCAGCGGACGCCAAAGGATCTTTCACCATCGGCATGGAAGGTTACAACAGCGCCACGCTGATGGCTGGCACGACGCAGCAGTTAACGCTGCGCGACGCGGGCCTGAATGTGACGAAGAGCTTCTCGATCGATGGATCTCCGCTCGCCGAGCGCCGCAAGGTCGTGACGATTGAGAAGTGCAACTCCTGCCACTTCAGCTTGAGCCTGCACGGCGACAATCGCAACAAGATCGAGCAATGCGTACTGTGCCACAACGCCAATGAAACCGATGCCGCGCGCCGTCCAGCGAGCGCAGGGCCAGCGCAGAGCGTGGACTTCGCTTTGATGATCCACCGCATCCACACTGGCAAAGAAGGCGAAGGCGCAATCACGATCTACGGCTTTGGCGGAACCGCAAACGACTTCAGCAAGGTTGGATATCCGGGCGATCGCCGTGATTGTACGCAGTGCCATGTGAACGGCAGCCAGAATCTGCCGCTCGTTGGCGAACGTCTGAACGTGAAGACTCCTAACGGATTGCTGAAGGAACTGGGTCCGGCGACGGCTGCATGCACCTCCTGCCATACCAGCCGCGACGCCCTCTCTCACGCGCTTGCAAACACCTCTGCCATCGGTGAAAGCTGTGGCGCCTGCCATGGCGCAAACAGTGAATTCTCCGTCAGCAAAGTCCATGCCCGCTAGTTGCACAATGCTCGTTGCGGTGGCCCTGGGATCGGCACTTTTTGCCGCCGCCCAGGGCCAATCCGCGTCTGTGGCCGCTCCACCGAAAGCGAAAGAGTTTGTCGGGGCCGAGACCTGCGGAACCTGCCACGAAGACATTGCCAAGGGCTTCGCGAAAGACCGGCATCATGCCATCGAGTTCAACAAGAAGTGGGAAGGCCCAAAAGATCAAGGAAGAGCCTGTGAGGCCTGCCACGGCCCCGGCAGCGTCCACGCCGAGTCTCTCGAAACTAAGGACATCGTCCGCAAAAACGCCTCCGCCTGCGGATCCTGCCACAACAACCAGGTGGCCCGCATCAATCGGTCGCAAGCCGGACACACGCGAAACAACGTCGACTGCTTTGCCTGTCACAGTATGCACAAGCCGGTTCCGGTCGGCCTGACGCGAACGCGTGAAATCACCGCCAACTGCAGCACCTGCCACTTGGATGTGAAGGCGCAGTTTGCAAAGCCGCACCGGCATCCGGTGAACCAGCCATCCGCAATCATGGGATGCGTGGATTGCCACGATCCTCATGGCGGGCCGCTTCCGCGTATGGCTCGCAACCTGCATGGTGCCGAGACCAACTGCATAAAGTGCCATGGCGATAAGCGAGGTCCATTTGTGTTTGAGCACGCACCTGTGCGGCTCGAGGGCTGTGGATCCTGCCACGAGCCACATGGCTCCGCGAATCCGAAGATGCTGACCCGCCAGGAAGAGCGTTTCGTTTGTCTGGAATGTCATTCGAATGTCGGTGGCACGCCTTCAGGTGCCGCATCTGGACTCAACGGTGCTGTCCCTCCCGCGATTCACGACTTGCGTAGTCCGCGGTATCGTTCCTGCTCTACCTGCCATGTGAAGGTGCATGGCTCCCATACGAACAGGAGCCTACTGAGATGACTTGGCTACTCGTTGCAGCACTGTTGGCTTTCGACGATCCACCGAAGGAGGCCACCAAAGCGGAGGAAACGCCTCTTCGTATCGAGGTTGAGTCCGGCTATCGCGCCTTTCCTTTGCTAAAGGGCGACTTTCCGACCTATCGTTCGTTGGTGAACCTGGGCGAGGGTCCGCGGCTACTCAACGGTACGGTCACCTATGAAGGCAAGACGCGACTGATGCTGACTGGCTCGGGATTGGGCGATCCGTTCCACACCCTCCGCGCGAGCGCGTTTCGCGAAGGCATGTACGAAGTGACGGTTCAATCACGATCGTTTCTCTATTACAACTTTCTGCCTTCGTTCGCGAACGCTTTGCTGGATCGCGGCATTCTTACGCCACAGCGTGCTTACGATGTGAACCGGGGCTGGCTGGATACTGAACTGAAGCTGCGGCCAGGCCGAGCGATCGTTCCATATTTTGGGTACACACGCGATCGCGGAACTGGCACCGGTATCGTCAACTGGGTCGCGAACGGCAATGAGTATCCGCTCTTCAACGATATGGCGGACGCGACTAATCGCTATCGGGGCGGGGTTCGCGTCGACAAGCAGCGCTATCATCTGTCGTTCGAACAGGGTGGCACGCAGTATACCGAAAACCAGTTCTCGTCGATTCGGCAGCGGACGCTGGGAAGTAGGCTCACTCCGGTTTTGGGCCAAACCCTGGTGTTGAATGAAGGCGAGCAACTCTATCGCGTGCAAGGGGATAGCCTTTTCACCTCTGCATCCGCCAGTGGATCGATTGGCGAGTGGGCCGCGTTGACTGGCCAATTCCTCTACGTCCGGCCCAAGTTGGACACCACGCTCGCACAGAAGGGAACTGGCAATTTCCTGGTTCCTGGCACCGCCACGTTCCTGACCACGCAGATGGAAACTCTCACCGGTCAGGCGTCGATGCCTCGCTCGAGTGGCATCTATACGGTCAACTTGAATCCCGTTCGTCGGCTGCATATCCTGCATTCGCTGTGGACAGATCGCTATCACACCGCCGGAGCGCTCGCCATCAGCGATCTGATCACGCCTTCGCGCAATGCTTCGATCCAAGACCGGTTGGAGTTCACCTACAATCGTGAGCAAACCGAAGCCCTGGTAGACGTTACTTCGAAGCTCACCTTGCGCGGTGGACATCGTTATACGTGGGGAACCGCGTTGCTCCGCAGTCCGTTGGTGACACCAGTTTCCGCGCCGAATCCCGAGATGAAGATGAATACTCTGCTCGCGGGTGCAATGATCCGCAACTGGAAGGGCCTGTTCGTCAATGCCGACTTTGAGCGCGGCAACGCCAGCAAGGTCTACTTCCGCACTTCGTTGAACGACTACTCGAAGGGTTCTCTACGAGCTCGATACCGCTTGAATCCAGCTTGGCAGATTGGTTGGAATACGGTTGTCCTCGACAACCAGAGTCCGGAGACTTCGCTCGATTTCCGTCACCAGCAGAATGGAGTCTCACTGCAATGGACACCGAAGTCGCAGCGCACCAGCATTCTGGCCGACTACACGCGCAGCACTGTGCGTTCGACGATTCCTTACCTGATCCCGTCGACCTTCGCGCGCGAGATCTCTCGCTATCGCGACGATGCCAATACGGCTTCGCTGATGATGGATCTGCTCGGCCCGAAATGGAAGGCTGGCGTTTCGAGAATCACACTGGGTGGAGCCTACGTGCAGACCTCGGGAAGCCGTCCCAGTCGCTTTCCTCAGCCGGAAGCTCGCATCTACGTCCCGATGAATAAGATGGCCTCGCTCTTTGTAGATTGGCGCTATTGGGGTTACGGGCAACCGCTCTACCGTTACGAAAGCTTCCGCGCACATCAGTTCACGGTCGGCCTACGGATGAGCCGCTAGCGTCACCAGTTCATCTGGCGCATCCTCGCCAGGATCACCGCGGCGGATCGCGTCATGGCTTGTGGTCTCCGCTTTCTTGGTCCCGGGACGCAGACCGCGAGCCGTGCCGCCTGCTCTCGTGTCAACTGTGCGGCGGATGTCTTGTAGTGGAACTGCGCCGCCGCCTCCGCCCCGAAGACCCCGTTCGGACCCCACTCAATGTTGTTCAGATAGAGTTCGAGAATCCGCTCTTTGGGTAATATTGCCTCGGCCGCCGGAGCCAAGGCGAATTCGAGCGCCTTGCGAATCAAGGAACGATGGGTCGTGATGAACAGGTTCTTGATGAGCTGCTGCGTGATGGTGGATCCGCCGCGTCCTAACTTGCCGTCTTCGAATAGATCGTCTTCGATGAGTTCTTCGATGACCTGCCAATCGATGCCATGATGCCGATAAAAGCGCGCGTCCTCCGATGCGATAACCGCGTGCTGCAAGTCTCTGGATATCCGCGCGAGAGGAACCTGCACACGGCGCTTCTCATAGCGTCCTTTGCCAAACCAGCTTTCCACGCGGCGCTGCGCTTGCACCGTCGTGAACACGGGATCGATCCAGCGCAGCAGCACCAGTTGCACAACCAGCCAAGCGTAGATCGCGACGCCAGCGACAATCATCCACTTGAGAACGCGCCACACTCTACGCTTCCACTTGCTCTTCTTCGCCACTGCCACCACCTACGAAGCTAGCGCAGTTGCGTTGAGGCTGCGGGTTTCTTGAGGCCGTCTCGTAGTTGCTCGGGCGTCGGTGCTTCGATCGCGGAAAGCCCGGAGAGACTGACCAGCAAGAACGCGAACAGAGCGAACGTAGGTGTGTCCGCCGTCGATTCGGATTCCTGCTTCTTCCAAAACAGCAGACGTCCAAACAGCACGATGGCGATTCCCAACGAGATCTTGCTCGAGAACGCCAACGAACAGACGACCGCTACCCCGGCGATAGCCCAGCGCTGCCGTTCGCTCAACCCGCCCATGGCGTGCGATCCGTCGAGAAACAGAATGGGGATCAGATTGAAAAGATTGATCAGCGCACCCAGAACAGTGAGTGCGAGAAATAGCTTGTTCCCGGTGATGCCCCTACGCCGATCGCCATCGGGCCCAACTCGATCCTCGTAATTTTGACAAAACCCCAATAGAGCAATCCGCCCAACAGTGCCGCGCCAAAGCCATAAACGGATGCAACGATGAACTGTGTCTATTGCCGGTCGCGGGAGTATTCCGCCTCCGCGCGGGCGCGGCATGAGCCGCAGACAGCCTGACCGTTCAACTTATGATACTCAGCCCCAAGATGGCTCGAACAACTGAAACAAGAGACAGGGCCATGGGCAATTCCCTCGGCGGTCTCGAATTGTAGAGGAGGCAAGGTATCGGACATTTGCATTTTCCAGAGTTTTCCAAAATTTTCCAGACGATCGGCTTATTGTGCTGAAAATATTATGGCGGCCGCCGCAACTCGCCGAGGTGCGCCTCAACTCGCTACACTGGAACCTGAAACCATGGCGAAAAAGCGACTTGGAATCCTCACCGGCGGCGGCGACGTCCCCGGATTGAACTCTGTCATCAAGAGCGTTGTGTATCGCGGCTACGAGAACGACTGCGAAGTAATTGGCCTCCGCCGGGGCTGGGAGGCTTTGACTCACCTCAACCTCGAAGATCCCGCCAGCAAGGAACGCTATGTCTTGCCGTTGACGCGCGAGAACACGCGCACCATCGACCGCACTGGCGGCACCTTTCTGCACTCTTCGCGCACCAATCCGCTGAAGATGAAGAGCCTTCCTGAATATCTGAAAGGCTCTGCCCTGTTCCCGCCTTACGAGACGACCAAGAAGGGCGTCACGTCCAAGGTGATGGACATGAGTCCGCAGGTGCTCAAGAACCTCGAAGGCCTCGGTCTCGACTATCTTATCGCCATCGGTGGCGACGACACGCTGAGCTACGCCGCGCATCTCGACAAGCTCGGCTTCAAGGTCGTTTGCATTCCGAAGACGATGGACAACGACGTGCGCAATACGGAATATTGCATCGGATTCTCGACCGCCATCACCCGTGCGATGGATGCGATCAACCGCCAGCGCACCACCGTCGGATCGCACGAGCGCATCGGTATCTTCCGAATCTTCGGCCGCGACGCCGGCTACACGGCTTTGTATACGGCCTATGTGACCTCGATTCGCTGCGTGATTCCCGAATTCAAGGTCAACGTCGATAAGCTCACCGAACTGCTGCTCAAAGACAAAAAGGCGAATCCAAGCAACTACTCACTGGTCGTTCTGAGCGAAGGTGCGGAGTGGGAAGGCTATCAGGTAATGGAGTACGGCGAGCCTGACGCCTACGGCCATCGCAAGAAGGCAAGCGTTGGCGAAGCGCTTGCCGAAGAGATTAAGAAGCGGGCGAAGGAAGAGACCATCGTCAGCGATTTGACCTACGATCTCCGTTCCGGCGATCCGGACTTTGTCGACAAGCTCGTGGCCTCGACGTTCGGTGCAATGGCACTCGATAAGATCCTGGAAGGCAAAAGCGGTCTGATGTCGGCATTGGTCGACGGCAAGTACGCCATGATGCCCATTCCCGATCCCAAGCTCGGGCCCCGCAGGGTTGAAATCGGCACGATGTACAACACTGACCGGTATCGTCCGAACTATTCGGACAAGCTCGGTTTGCCGATCTTTCTCACCCGTCCGTCGTAAAAGACATGGGTCTGCTCGATCGGATGTTTCGCAAGAAGCAACAGGAAAAAGCCGCTGTCTCCCCAACGGAGATCGCGGCTTTTTTCAATGAGGCTTCGAAAGACGAGGAACACTTCCCGTCCACGATCGATCCTCGGATCCTGCACGTGCGCGCCGTGCTCGATCATATGGGCGATCTCAACGGAAAGCGGGTCGCCGACGCAGGCTCCGGCAAAGGCCGCTTTGCCACGCTTATGAAGCAGAACAGCCCCGGCGCGACGGTGATCGCCATCGACATCGCCGAAGCGATGCTGCGCCACGTTCCAGAAGGCATCGATCGCTGCGCTGGCAGCCTCACAGCGCTGCCGCTGGCCTCCGAGTCATGCCACGGCGTGTATGCGACTGAATCGCTCGAACACGCCGTGGATATCGAACTCGCCATTTCGGAACTCTGCCGCATCCTCGTTCCCGGCGGTCGCCTCGCCATCGTCGACAAGAACAAAGACCACTGGGGGCGCTTCGATACTCCCGCCTGGGAAAAGTGGTTCGGCCAGGGTGAACTCGAAACCATGCTCTCCAGGCATTGCCGTAAAGTGGAAAGCCGCCCGATCTCCTATTGGGAAGAGGAGACTCCGGACGGCTTGTTTCTGATCTGGACCGCCGAGAAGTAACTTACTTGCTCGGCGTGAAGCTGAAGTTGCTGATCGCGATTTCGTCTTTGCCGTCCACCTGGAAACCAAAGCGTCCATCGGCGAAGTTGCGAGCCGCATCCTGCCAGTTGTCCACGACAGTCCAATTGCCACCAATATTGATCGAATGGACCACGGAACCGTTGGCGATGGCGATTCGTACTTGAAAGACTTCCTGCGAATCGAACTTAGCGGAATCCGCTAATTTTTTGCCGGTGCCTTCTTTGCGAACCAGCTTGTTCTTTTCCAGCTCGAACATTCCCAGACTGCGATTGTCCTTCTGCCCGACGATCCAGCGGATTTTCTTGCCTTTGACCGGGCGGATCGTGAACGTAAACACTCCTTGCGTTTGCGGTGAACGGAACATCACGACGGCCGGACCCTTCTGGACATAAGCATCGCCATCGCGGGTAAAGTTACCTTCTAGCTCGCCAATACCACCGGCGCGAACCACGGGTTCCTTCACGATAGCGACCTCTTTCTTGAGCGTGAGATCGAGAGTTCGAATCTCGCCCGCAGGGAGCGCGAATCGTTCCACGCGTTCCACGTAACCCTTGGCGGTCGCAGTAAAAAGATAGTTGCCCGGCGTCAGGTTCGGCAGATTCGTTTCGGTGATGCTCTTAGTCGCATCGCCTTCACGGCGCATCGTTACCTTAATTTCCGGAAACGAAGGTGAGACAACAAGGCGAATGTTCGAAGCCGCCGGACTGAGGAGCCCTTCATTGGTCAACGCCACTGTCTCTCCCGCCTTGAACGCACGAGAGGTTTGCCTTGAGCTGTAACCAGCCAAGCTGAACTCGATCACTTTATCGCCCAACTGGGTGACAGCCATCGAGAAAGCGCCATCGTTGCCGATCTTGCCAACGGGGTTTCGATCGATCGAAACTGTGGCGCCCGGGGTCGCTCCGCTCACTTTAAGCTGCGCCACACGAGGCTGGGCCTTTAGCGCAAACGCAATCTTCGATTCCTCGCCCTTCTTGATCTCGGCAGTTTGTTCCACCGTCGGATCGAAGCCTTCTTTGGCCGCTTTGATCCGATACTTGCCGGGTGGAAGCTGCACGCGCAACTGTCCGCGCTGCGTTTTGCGGGGATACGTCCGTCCTTCGATAGCCACCGCGACATCGTCTTCCTGGCCGACGACAATGACCAGGAAGCCGGCATTGACGTCAGACTTCAAATAGGCCGTCAACATCGGCATTTCGCCGATCGAGACGACAAGCTTCTTGAGGTCTTTGCCTTCGCCAGCCTCTAGATCGTGCTCTCCCGGACTCAGGCCGGTGAGGTCCGCACCAGCGCCGCCGACTTCCCCGCGGTCCTGACCGTCCACTTTCACTTTCACGGCAGTGGAAGTATAGAGCTTGGCCTGGTTTCCGGCAGTGGCGACGAGCAGTGCCAGCAGGTTCTTGGCCGTCGCCGGGCTAGTGACAACGGGTGCTTTGCCTGCTTCTGCATTGAAAACGAAAGTCGCTTCCGCGCCCGGAGCTTGGATCGTCACGGTATGTCTTCCAAGCGCGATACGATCGAAAATGTATTGACCTTCCTGCAAGTCTCCGGCGGGCGCGCCGTCCAAGAACACCTTGCCCGAAGTGATGTCCGAAATAATCTTGACCGATTGCGCTACCGGAGTGAGTGGCAATACAACGGGGGGAGGCGTCGCGTTGTTCGCATCCACGACAACGCCAGAGGCCGAAGGATTGTAACCGTCCAAGGTAGCGGTTACCTGATAGCTTCCAGGAGCTAGATCGATCTTGCAGTTCGAAACGCATTTCTCCTGGCGATCGCTGCCGGAAACCTGAATCGTGGCCCCGGCGGGAGTGGTCGTAAATTCCACCGAAACCTTGCCTGCCGCCGTGATACCCGAACCCGCGCCGTCGGTTTTCTCGATGTTCTTGTTACGCGCCATCTGCACGAACAGAAAGGCAATGCCGGCGAAGGCGACGAATCCGATGCCTGCGCCCACAAGCAGCGCACGCTTCAGATTGGGAGCCGAACCCGTAGGTCTTTGAGGTGGTTGTGTGGATCCGATACTGCTTTGAAAACTCGTGGGGCCAGAACCTGTCACCCGGGCCTGCATCGATGGAGGCGTCGCTACCGCCGCGGTCGGAGGCGTGGGCGTAAAGTTGGTGGGCATCGAACTCGCTGGATTGGAGTCAAACGACGACATTTCCGGACGCTTGGGCGATGCGGGGGAAGACGGTGGTGCCGTCTGCTGTCCGGAAGGCAGCGGCGGACGTCCCATTGGGGCTGTAGGGGGCGAAGGCGGAGCCGACAATCGCTCGTCGGAAACCATCGCTGCCGAAACCATACCGGTGGAACCAAGCGCCGAGTCCTTTAGTTTCTGGCCGTGGGCTACCAACCGCTGCTTGAGTTCGCTAACTACTACCTGAACGTCGAAGTCATCGGGGAACTTTTTCGCAATTTGATCCAAACGGAAGTAGATCGGCTTCAGGGAACTCAGTTCAGTGACCGAGTCAACTTCTGTTCCCAGCTTATGCAACTCTTCAATGGCGGTGTTTTGATCCACAGTGTTCTCGCTTGGCGCGGACTCCCTATCTAAGAATTATATGCGGACTCCACCAAGGTCATGTTACGACCAGTGAGATCATCCGCGCAAAATCAGAGATTCCCCGCGCATCTTTTGTAAAGTGACACGCAATGTCAGGTAGCAAAGCCACCCAGCCGGGCCAAACAGGAACGTAAGGATGAGACAGGGCGCTACTAGTAGAAGCGGAATCTTTCGCTCCAAGCTATCACGCGATTCCCAGGATCCGACGAACAGATCGAACGCCAGATAGTGGATCCAGCCGCCCAGCAGCAGCCAATCATTCGAAAAGAGCTGCTTGACGCCTAACAGGGTTGAGAATCCGCCCGGACTTTCGCCCCAGTGGTAAACCAGAATCCAGATGTATCCACCGGCCAGAACTGCGGGGATGATTCGTGAAGTGAGAGGATGTGTCCAAGGCCATCGAGGTGCGATCAGCAGCAGGATCCAGCCGGGTAAGACGAACGTGTTCGCGATTCGGAACCACTCCCCTGCCTGCATCGTCCACTCCGTCGAAAACTAAATGTCGGTAATCTTCTGGGTAGCTTGTGGCTTGGGCTCTTGCACAACGGCCGCGGGAGTATTCACAAACTGCCAGCCTTTGTCGGTAAACATAACCATTCTCACTTGGCCACGCTGCCCAAGGGAACCAATGCTCTTGCCGTTCCACATTACCTGAACCCCGGCCGCTTTGCCGATCTTGACAACCGCGTTGGCACGTCCCGCTATCGTTCGGGCCTGCGACGGTTCCAGCGTTCCTTCATAGACAGTCTTGCCGTCTGAACTGATATTGATCCAGGTGGATTCCTGAGCGGATATGCTGAGCGAGACCGCTGCGTCGGCAGAACCGATGTTCGGCGTCAGATTCACAACCGATGCGTTCTGCATCTCTGCCACACTCGGGATCACCGGGACCTTCACATCGGGAATCGAGCCGACCGCCTGCGCTGCTTGGGTCTCCTGTGGCGAAGGCATCTTGGTCGATGACCGGACGCCAACCGGAAGCGATACGGAACCCGCACCTGCTGTCAGCATCTGCACTTCCGGCTTCTGCATCCAAGTGTAGATAAACGAACCGCCCATCAATAGTGCGATCAACCCGCCAGCGGCGAACACAAATCGCATATCGCCATGCTGGGGATTTATGGCGCGCATAATCGGATCCCGTTCACGAGCGGGAAACTTCGCCTGACGCAGTTCTTCTATCGAAAGAGTGTCGTTGCCAACGCGTTCGGTGAATTCCTGCTGGAACTGATTCGCATCGATCCCTAGCGTCTTGCAGTATTGCTTGACGAACGCCTTGTAAAAAAAGGGGCCAGGCAGGCGTTCCGGTTGATCGCATTCGAGAGCTTCAAGGTAGAAACGGCTGATCTTCGTCTGGTCCGCCAAATGGGCTAACTCAAGGCCTTTGGCGAGACGTGCCTGACGGAGCTGCTGACCTACTGAAGGCATATGAAACGTTCCTTAATCTTTCTGCCCCTGCTTTAGGTATGATACAACAACTCTTGGACCAAACGGTACTACGGAATACTTCCATCAGCGTGATTGTTGTGAATATCAACCGTCGCGCAATGTTGACCGAGTGTTTCCAGTCACTTGCAAATCAGACTGTGCAACCTTTGGAAGTAATCCTCGTGGACAACGGCTCCACCGATGGTTCGCTGGATGTCCCTTCGCTGTTTCCATCCTTAAACATTCAGGTCATCCGGAACGCTTCCAACCAGGGATTCTGCGCCGCGAACAATCAAGGATTCGCTGTCGCAAAAGGCCGATTTTTCGCACTCCTGAACAATGACGCCGTTGCAGAACCGGAGTGGCTGGCTTCGTTGGCCGCAGCTTTTGACATGGGTCCACGGGTGGGAATGGCGGCCTCGAAGATCCTGGTGTATTCACAACGGGATAAGATAGACAAGGTAGGACACTTGATCTACTGGGACGGCCAGAACCGGGGCCGGGGATCCGGACAGTGCGATGCTGGCCAGTTTGATCGAATCGAAGAGACCCTCTGGCCCGATGGTTGCGCCGCGATGTACAGTCGCGAGATGATCGACGAGATCGGTGGCTTCGACGAGGAATTTTTTGCTTACGCAGACGACGCAGAATTGGGACTCCGTGGCCGGCTCGCCGGCTGGCAAAGCTACTACATGCCGAAGGCCCGCGTTTATCACCACCGCGGCTCCACTTTGGGAGTCTTCTCGCCAGTCCGGATCGAACTCATCGAGCGCAATCGCATCCTGCTGGTCTTTAAACATTTCCCTTGGAGTCTGGTTTGGCTAAACGGGTGGTTCTATCTTCTGAGGGTCAGCGTCGGCGTGGCCGCGGCGGCTCGAGGCAAGGGCGAGGCGGGAAAGATTCCGGGGCTGTTGCCGAAGCTTCGCAGCGGCTTGGCTCTGATTTGGGGAGCCATGCGGGCGCTGCCGCTGATCCCGTCCATGCTCCGCAAGCGAAAACAGTTTCAACCCCTGCGCCGGTTGTCGAATCGCGAATTGTGGCTGTTGTTGCGAAAGTACTCGATACGCCTGAAAGAGTTGTCGGAACAGTCGACGTAGCTCCGATCGGCGAGGCCGTGCCCGGCTCTCATAAGCCAGCCGTTATCGCGCAGCCTTCGGACGCACTGCTCGACGAACGTTTCGGTGACGAGTGTCCAGCCTGCGGCGACGCTCGAATGCATACGTTGTTCCGCTCGACGGATCGCCTCTATCGCACGACCACAGACGAATTCTACGTTGTCGAATGCTCGAACTGTCGTCTCATCCGTCTGCATCCCCAGCCCCCGCCGCACGAGCTTCGCAATTACTATCCGCAAGCCTATTGGTTTTCCGGCACCGATTCCACCGCCGCGCGGCTAGAAGAGGAGTATCGTCGCCTGGTGCTTCGCGATCACGTAAACTTCGTCACCCGCGCGGTTCGCGAATGCGAAGAAGAGGGCATTCTATTGGATGTCGGCTGCGGTGGCGGTTTGTTTTTACGGATGCTAAGCGAGCGCGGATTCCCCGGTTTCGGACTCGATTTCTCGCTGGACGCCGCCGGAACGGCATGGCGCGAACACGGTATCCCAACGGTTTGCGCGACGCTCACCAAGTCACCCTTCGAACCCGGAACCTGTGCGGCGATCACCATGTTTCACGTTCTCGAACACCTCTACGATCCGGGTGCATATCTCGAAGCCGCACATCGTTTACTGAAGCCCGACGGACGCCTCGTGGTGCAGGTGCCGAACGCTTCCTGCTGGCAGTTTCTAATGTTCGGCAAAGCCTGGAACGGCGTGGATGTCCCACGCCACCTCATCGATTTCAAACAGAAGGATCTCGACGGCCTGCTCGACGCCTGCGGTTTTGAGGTGCTTCGCCACAAACATTTTTCTTTGCGCGATAACCCGGCTGGATTGGCCACGACCCTTGCGCCATCGCTTGACCCCATGGCTCGTCGGGTGCGCGGAGACGGAGCATCCGAATCCCCACGCATGAAGCTGTTCAAGGATCTGCTCTACCTCGGCCTTGTGATCGTCAGTATTCCCTTTACGCTTGTCGAAGCGATCTGCCATTCCGGATCCACCATCATGGTCGAAGCTCGAAAGAAGCCGTGACCTATAGCGGCTTGCAAAATCTGTTGCCAGGCCCCGTACGGCGCTATGTGCTGCACTTCGAATGCGCGATTGAAGACGCTGTGCGGGGGTTCGCGGCGGATGTTCCCACGGGGTCGCTCGTGTTGGATGCGGGCGCAGGCGAAGGCCAATACGCCGATTACTTCAAGCAGCATCGCTATACAGGCGTGGATCTGGGTATCGGCGACGCAGCCTGGAACTATGGCCAATTGAGCGCCATCGCCAATCTCGAACTGCTTCCTTTCGCCGATGGAACATTCGACGCGAGTCTGAACGTCGTCACTCTGGAACATGTTCAAAAACCGGCGCGGGTCATCGAAGAGATGGGCAGGACGCTACGTCCCGGGGGGCGGTTCCTGCTGATCGTTCCGCACGAGTGGGAAGAACATCAGCAGCCGCACGACTACTTTCGTTACACACGCTATGGCTTGCGTTACCTGCTCGAATCCGCGGGCTTCCGTGAAATACGAATCGAGCCGGTAGGCGGCTTCTTCCGCCTGCTCTCGCGCCGATTGTTCAACGCCGCGCAGTTCTTTCCGGGACCCTTCGTGCTCATCGGGCTGCTGCTCTTCGCGCCAGCCGCACTGCTGGTTCCGCTACTCGAACCGCTCGACCGGCGGCAAAACTTTACACTGGGATTTATCTGTACCGCTATCCGTTGATTCCAAACCTATGATGATGACCAAACTCCCCGATATCGTGTTCCACGAGGCCGACGCCAAGTTCTCGCAAGAGGAATGGGGCGAACTCCGCTTCTATTTCGAAGGCCCGACCGATCTGCTGAAGGCGATGACGGCCGGCAGCGCCCGTGTGAATCCCAGTGCCACTCCGCATCCGCCGCATCGGCATGAAGAAGAAGAATTCATGGTGGTCACCGAAGGCCACGGCGAAATCGAACTCGAGGGTAAGACGGTGCCGGTCGGTCCCGGATCGATGATGTACTGCGCCGCCTGGAAGTGGCATGGCATCGTGAATACCGGCAAAGAGCCGTTGCTGTTCTATTTCTACAAATGGCTCTAACCAGACGGGATTGGATGCTGGGTATACTGAGCGGCGCTTGTACAAGGGCCGCCGCTCCATCTGGCTACTTCGACGCGCTCATCTCCGCGATGCAGGTGGAATGGCCTCGCAATGAGACTCTGCATCTCGTCGCTCACGGCCACTCCGTTCCCGCGGGATACTTCAAAACGCCCGATGTGCGGACGTTCGATGCTTATCCACACCTCTTTCACGCAGGGTTGAAGCAGCGCTTTCCGCATTCGGTTCTGAACATGATCGTGACCGCCAAGGGCGGGGAACACTCCGAATCCGGTGCCGCCCGCTTCGAACGCGACGTGTTGGCGGTGAATCCGAGACTGGTCACGATCGACTACGGGCTCAACGACCGAGGCATCGGCCTGGATCGTGCGCGCGCCTGTTGGTCGTTCATGATCCGCAAAAGCATCGAGGCCGGCGCGCAGGTGATGTTGTTGACGCCGACGGGCGATTCACGAGTCGCGAACTTTCTGGACGACGCCGAGCTTTTGACCCGCCACGCAGCCCAGATCCGCCAGTTAGCCGATGACTTCCGCCTCCCCTTGGCGGACAGCCACCGCCTGTATCAGGACCACATCCGCCGAGGCGGTGCGATTACCGATTTGTTGTCGCAGGTAAACCATCCGAATCGCGCCGGACACGAGCGGGTCGCCAGGGCGATGTTGGGGCACTTCGGAATTTCTTAAGGCAGAATCGAGTGCGTTTGCACCAGATGCTTCGGCGTCCATGCCACATAGAACTGTGTCTTGCCACCTTCGAGCCTGGTGCCGAGCTTCGCGTAATAGTCCTTGCGCTGTCGCTTGGCCGCATCCGAATCGTCGGCCAGAAACTTGGTCCACATCCCAGTGGAATAGAATGGCTGCGCCAGTCCCATC
>ENA-ORBV01006247-ORBV01006247.1-microbial-mat-metagenome-genome-assembly--contig:-NODE-6247-length-21170-cov-5.119850_pt1 | contig 21170 bp, 25 predicted proteins | sample MGYA00237777_ERZ505514 | MGnify/ENA primary metagenome ERZ505514 (study PRJEB26160, sample SAMN06269048) | microbial mat metagenome | isolation source: Oligotrophic lake microbial mat | place... | reverse complement strand
TTTTCAAGCAGAAGACGGCATACGAGATTCGCCTTAGTCTCGTGGGCTCGGAGATGTGTATAAGAGACAGGTTGTGATCCTTGCGATCTACTTCTCCTAAATTAGCCCGCCGCGCTGAATCTCAGCCCGGCGGGCTTTCTGTTCAAGGACTCATTATGCCTATACCAAAACTCGACTACTCTAAACTCGATGGCCTCATCACCGCCGTCATACAGGACTGGCAAACCCATCGCGTCCTCATGGTCGGTTTCATGAACGAAGAAGCCTTTGCCAAAACCCTCGAAACCGGCAAAGCCTGCTTCTATTCCCGTACCCGCAAGAAGCTGTGGCTCAAGGGCGAATCCTCCGGCCACTTCCTGGTCGTCAAAGAGATCCGCACCGATTGCGACCTTGACACCCTGGTCATCTTTGCCGAAGCCGTTGGCCCTGGCGTCTGCCACGAGGGCTATGAATCCTGCTTCGCCAGGCAACTCAACGCCGACAACGAATTTGTCTACGTCGACACCAAGTCTTACAACCCCGAAGAGGTCTACAAACACTAGCCATGAAGCTCAAACTTGGTATCCCAAAAGGCTCCCTTGAGTCGGCCACAATCGATATCTTCCGCCGCGCCGGATTCCAGATCACTACCAGTTCCCGCAGCTACTTCCCCTCGATCGACGATCCCGAAATCGAATGCATGTTGATCCGTGCCCAGGAGATGGCCCGCTACGTCGAAGACGGCATCCTCGACGCCGGCCTCACCGGACGCGACTGGGTAGAAGAAAACAACTCCGATGTAGTCGCCGTCGCTGACTTGATCTACAGCCGCGCCAGCTTCTCCAAGGTCCGCTGGGTCCTCGCTGTCCCCGAAAACTCAACTATCAATTCCGTAAAAGACCTCGAAGGCAAAGTCATCGCAACCGAACTGGTAGGCGCCACCAGGCGCTACCTCGAGCGCAACGGCGTCACCGCCAAAGTCGAGTTCTCCTGGGGTGCCACCGAAGTCAAGCCGCCCATCCTCTGCGACGCCATCGTCGAAGTCACCGAAACCGGCAACTCCCTCCGCGCCAACAAGCTCCGTATCGTCGAGACGATTCTCGAATCCAACACCCAGCTCATCGCCAACAAAGCTTCCTATTCCGACCCCTGGAAGCAGCGCAAACTTGCCGACATGAAGCTCCTCCTCGATGGCGCAATCGCCGCCCTCGGTAAGGTCGGTCTCATCATGAATGTGGAGAAAGTCAATCTCGACAAGGTCATCGCCGCCCTGCCTGCCCTCAAGAACCCTACCATCAGTCAGCTATCCGATCCAGCCTGGGTTGCCGTCCACACCATCCTCGACGAAACTACCGTCCGCACCATCATCCCCAGACTCAAAGAAGCCGGTGCCCAGGGCATCGTTGAATACCCTCTGAATAAGATCATCCTCTAATGCCAACCCTACGCATCCTTCCCCGCACCAAGGCTTCGAGCTTGCTCAAGCGCCGCCAGGTTCAGATGAACGAAGCGATCCAGGTGGTCGAGCCGATCCTCGCCGCCGTCCAGAAGGATGGCGACAAGGCTCTTCTCGAATACGCTCGCAACTTCGATAACTTCGATCGTAAAACCCCGCGTGTCTCGGCCAGCGAATGCGAAGCGGCTGCGAAAAACTTAACACCCGCTTTTGTTAAAGCAGTCAAGACTGCCGCAGCCAACATCCGCAACTTCGCCAAGTTCCAGATTCCCAAGCCAGCCTCGGTCGAAGTCTCGCCCGGCCTCAAGCTCGGCTACCTTATCCGTCCTCTAGATACGGTCGCTTGCTACATCCCTTCAGGCCGCTACCCGTTGCCCTCAACTCTCCTAATGACCACCCAGCCCGCTCAGGTCGCCGGTGTCCCCAACATCTGTGTCACCAGCCCTCGCTTTGTCCCTGAGATCTTCGGCGCAGCGCATCTGCTGGGCGTCACCAACACCTTCCTCCTCGGTGGCGCACACGCCATCGCCGCCTTCGCCTTCGGCACCAAAACCGTCCCCAAGGCCGACCGCATCGTTGGCCCCGGCAACATCTACGTCGCTGCCGCGAAGAAACTCCTCGCCGGTGACGTTGGCATCGACTTTGTCGCTGGCCCAACCGAGATCCTGATCATTGCCGACAAAGGCAACCCCCGCTGGATCGCCGCCGACATGCTCGCCCAGGCCGAACACGATACCGACGCCGCTGCCATCCTGCTCACCACCTCAACCAAGCTGGCTGAAGAGGTCGCCGCTGAAGTCGACCGTCAACTCGAAACTCTGCCCACGGCCGAAGTCGCCAGAGTCGCCCTCAAACGCAACTCCGCCATCCTGATGGTCGACACCCTCGAAGAGGCCTGCGAGCTATCCAATCGCTTCGCCCCCGAACACCTCTCGATCCCCAGCGACAAACTCCTCAGGCACCTCAAGCACGCCGGTGGCATCTTCATCGGTGGCTACTCGCCCGAAGCCGCAGGCGATTACGCCAGCGGCCCCAATCACGTCCTCCCCACCAGCGGCGCTGCCCGCCTCCGCGGCGGTCTCTCTGCCGCTGACTTTGTGAAGGTCATCACCACTCAACAACTCAGCGAAGCGGCTCTCGCCAGGCTCGCTCCGTCCATCACCACACTAGCCCGCGCCGAAGGTCTCGAAGCCCACGCCCGATCTGTAGAGGAGCGCTTCCGCTAATGGAATTCCCACGCCCCGTTCCACGCCCCGCTATCGACAAGATGGCCGCCTACCACCCGCCCAGCGCTGGCCGTGCCGGCAAGCTCCGTCTCGACTTTAACGAGAACACCTCCGGCGCAAGCCCCAAGGTTCTCGCCAAGCTCCAGGAAGTCCTCACTGCCGACGCCCTCACCGTCTACCCGGAATACACCGAAGTCCTGCCCGCCCTGGCCAAGTTCTTCGAGGTCGGCGAAGATGAACTCGTGATGACCAACGGCACTGACGAAGCCATTCAAGTCCTAATCAATGCCTATGTCGACAACGACGATGACGTCCTGATCCTCACCCCCAGCTACGCCATGTACCGCTTCTATTCTGAAGTCGCTGGCGCAAGTGTCCGCACTCTTCCTTACAAGAAGGACACTCTCAAGTTCCCTCTCGATGAGCTCCTCGCTGCAATCCGCCCTGACACCAAAGCGATCCTCATCTCCAACCCCAACAACCCCACCGGCACTGCCATCAACCGCGACGGCATCGAGCGGATCCTCGACAAAGCCCCACGCGCTGCTGTTCTGATCGATGAGGCCTACTACGAGTTCTGCGGTATCACCATGCTGCCTTACCTGAACGAATACCCGAACCTCTTTGTCAGCCGAACCTTTTCGAAGGTCTACGGCATGGCCGCCCTCCGCGTCGGTTGTCTCTTCTCCTGCGCTGGCAACATGCAGGCCATCCACAAGTCACACTCGCCCTACTCGGTCAACTACCTCGCCGCGATCGCCGCCAAGGCCGCTGTCGAAGATACGGCTTTCCTCAAGTCCTTTGTCATTGAAGTGCTCGCTGCCCGCGAGGTCCTCACGGCAGGTCTTGAAAAACTCGGCGTCCCCTACGTCCCCACTCAGGCCAACTTCGTCCTGATGCACATCGGCCCTCGCGCCCAGGAAGTCTGCGACAAACTCAAGGATGCTGGCATCCTCGTCCGAAACCGCAGCTATGAGATCCCAGGCTGCGTCCGTGTCACTGTCGGAACACAAGAACAAACCCGCCGCTTCCTCGCCGCTTTTGAACCCCTCTGGAAGGAAATCCAACGATGAGCAAACCCATGCTGGTTTTTGACATGGACGGCGTCCTCGTCGAAGTCAAAGAGTCCTATCGCGAATCGATCCGCGCCACCGTCCTGCACTTCACTGGACGCTCGGTCGAACATAGCCTGATCCAGTACTACAAGAATCAGGGCGGCTGGAACAACGACTGGAAGCTCTCACGCGAGCTTTGCAGCGTCTATGGCAAAGAAATCGCCTTTGAAACTGTAGTCGAAGTCTTCAACCAATATTTCTTGGGCCATAACGGAGTTCCCGGTTTGATCGAACGCGAACAGTGGATCGACACAACAGACGTCCTCACCCGGCTGAACGAGCGCTATGACTTCGCCATCTTTACCGGCCGATTGCACGAAGAAGCGCAGATCACCCTGCGCCGTTTTGCCAAACACCTCAACTGGCTATCCGTCATCGGCGATGACAATGTAACCCATTCCAAGCCCAATCCCGAAGGCCTCCTCAAGCTCATGGCCGATCACAACGTCGTCTACTACTTGGGCGATACCGTCGACGATGCCAAAGCTTCAAAGGCCGCCAAGATCCCCTTCATCGCGATCACCGCCCCCGGCGGCAACTTCGCCGCCTTCAGCCCTGTACACTTCATCGACACCGTCAACAGACTGGAAACTGTCCTCTAATGCGCACCGCCAAAATCGAACGCATCACCAAAGAAACCCAAATCCGCGGCTCCCTCAAGATCGAGGGTAAAGGCAAGTACACCATCTCGACTGGTGTCCGCTTCCTCGATCACATGCTTGAGCTTTTCACGCGGCATGGCGGCTTTGATCTGAACCTCGAAGCGACCGGCGACCTTGACGTCGATCAGCATCATACCGTCGAAGATGCCGGCATCGTTCTCGGCCAACTCTTCAATCAGGCACTTGGTGACCGCAAGGGCATCAACCGCGCCGGCTACTTCGTCCAGACCATGGATGAAACCCTCGCCGTCACCGCCGTCGACCTCGGCGGTCGCCCCGCCCTCGTCTACAAAGACCTCGTCAAGGTAGTCCACGTCGGTGACCTCCAAACCGAACTCCTCCCCGACTTCTTCGATGGCTTTGTCACCCACGCCAAGGGCAACCTCCACGTCAAGGTCCTCTATGGCCGCTCCAATCACCACAAGATTGAAGCGATCTTCAAGTGCTGGGCTCGCTCCATGAAATACGCTTGCTCGAAGGACGCCCGCCTGAAAGACCAGCTCCCCTCTACCAAGGAGCTTCTGTGATCTCGATCATCGACTATGGTGCCGGCAACCTGCGCTCGGTGCAGAACACCCTAGCTGAACTCGGGGCCACCTACAAGCTCATAGACACCCCTGAAGCCGTCCGCGCGGCCGACAAGCTTGTGCTGCCTGGCGTAGGTCACTTCGGTCAGCTCATGCAGTCCCTCGATGCCTTGAAGCTGCGCCAGCCGATCTTGGAGAAGATCGCCGCAGGCAACCCCTTCTTTGGCATCTGCCTCGGCATGCAGGCGCTCTTCTCTGGCTCTGCCGAAGCCCCAGAGCTTGAAGGCCTCAACATCTACCCCGAGCGCATCGAACGCTTCCCCGCCGGCGCACGCGTCCCCCACATGGGTTGGAACTCGCTCAAAGCCCGCCCTGACTCCAAACTGCTCAAAGGTCTGAACGAACCCATTTACGTTTACTTCGCCAACAGCTACTACGCCCCGCCGATCGAGGCCACTTCAGCCACCTGCGACTACCAGCTCCCCTTCAGCGCAGTCCTTGAGCGAGACAATATTTACGGCGTACAGTTCCACCCCGAAAAGTCCGGCCCTACCGGTCTCAAGATCATGAGCAACTTCCTGGAGCTTGCCTGATGCTAGCCAAACGAATCATCCCTTGCCTCGACGTCACTGCCGGTCGCGTCGTCAAAGGCATCAACTTCGTCAACCTCCGCGATGCCGGAGACCCCGTCGAGCTCTCGCAGCGCTACAACGAACAGGGTGCCGACGAGGTGGTCTTCCTCGACATCACAGCCAGCTCAGACGAGCGCAACACGATGGTCGATGTAGTTTTCCGCACCGCCCAGCGTGTCTTCATCCCACTCACTGTCGGTGGTGGCATTCGTGAAGTGCGCGATGCCCGCCGCATACTCGTCTCAGGTGCCGACAAGGTCAGCGTCAACACTGCTGCTGTCCGCCGCCCGGAACTCATTACAGAGCTCTCGAACGAATTTGGCGCTCAAGCTGTTGTGCTCGCAATTGATGCCCGCCGAAAAGGCGACTCCTGGTCGGTCCATACTAAGGGTGGCCGCGTGGATGAATCGATCGACGTCATCGAATGGGCCCAGCGTGGCGAAGCGCTCGGGGCCGGCGAGATCCTGCTCACCTCGATGGATACCGACGGTGTCCAGAAGGGCTTCGATTGCGCACTTACCCGCGCCGTTAGCCGCGCCACCCGCATCCCTGTGATTGCCTCAGGTGGCGGTGGCATCCCCGAACACTTCCTCGAAGTCTTGACCGATGGCGAAGCGGATGCCGCCCTCGCCGCCAGCATCTTCCACTACGGTACTTACACGGTCAACGACCTCAAAGAGTTCCTCGACAAGCACAACATCCCGGTAAGAAAGAACGCATGATCGTACCCTGCATCGACCTCATGGACGGCAAAGTCGTCCAACTCATCCAAGGCAAAGAGAAGGCCCTTGAAGGCGAAGAGCCTCTGGTGATGCTGGCGAAATTCGCCGGCTTCCCCGAGATCCAGGTCATCGACCTCGACGCCGCCCTCGGCCGCGGAGCCAACGACGATATCGTCGAACTGCTCGCCGGCCGTGCCCGCTGCCGCGTCGGTGGCGGAGTCCGTTCGCCCGAACGCGCCCAGACCCTCGTTGACCAGGGTGCCGCCCAGGTAATCGTCGGCACTGCCGCCTTCACCCGCACCGGCATCAACGTTCCATTGCTCGAATCGATCGCCGCCCAGATCGGCCGCGAGAAGATCCTCATTGCGCTGGACTCAAAATACGGCAAGATCGTCGTTAAGGGCTGGCAGGAGTCAACCGACCTGACGGCTGTCGAGGTCCTCAATTCGCTTGAGCCTTACTGCGGCGGCTTCCTCTGCACCTATGTCGACAAAGAAGGGATGATGCAGGGCACAGACCTCGAATGGTTCCGCAGCCTTCGCGCCGCCACCACCCTGCCGATTACTGCCGCCGGTGGGATTACGACTCTTGAAGATGTAAAATCCTTAATGTCGATGGGGATTCATTCGGCGATGGGGATGGCGATCTACACCGGTCGTGTACAGCTCGACGATTTACGCCAATTGCTCTAAGACTCTGGCCTCAAGACCGATAAGTGTCTTGAGCAACCGAACAGTGAGTATCCTTAGCAATCTCTTCCACAAGAGTCCCGAGTCCGAATCCGTATCGCTGTCCGAGCAGTTCACCAGCCTCGAGTGGATCGAAGCCACCCGCGATGCAGCCATCCAGCTTTGGCGTTCCAGCATGATCGGCATGAGTGATGCCATGCCATCTTCGCCCAAACAGATCTGCGACCCCCATCGCAAGAGCATCAAACAGTTGGTTGAGGACATGCCGAACAAGCCGGCCCCCAACGTCATCGAGCAGCGCAAGCTGAAGACGATGGAGATCCTCAAAAGCTACGGCGCTCAGATGGGTTCGTTTATCGATTCGCAAGATAAAGAAGCCAAAGCCGTCTTGAACTCGGTCGCCCAGCTCACCGAGACCCTCTCTGGCTTTGACCAACGCTACGCCGTCCGTCTCCAGGGCATCACGAAGAAACTCCGTCTTCTGGCGACATCGAACGACCTCGGCGAGATCCGCATCAAGCTCAGTGCCGAGTGCACCCAGCTTGAGAAGTGTCTCGAAGAGCAGCAGCGCGATACCCGTGGCGCCATGCAGCGGCTGAACGAAGACCTGAGCAAGAGCGATAGCCGCAAGCAACGCACCATCCCCGGCCCCGGCTCGCAGCACGGCTCAGACAGCCTTCTTACCCTCGAACTCGCGGTGCGAGGATGGGATCGTTACTGCCTGGTTCGCTATGAGTTTCACGCCCGGCCTGGGATGGCTCTGGATGCCGCATCCTGGTCCTCAAAAGAGAAAGGTCTCCTTGATGCCTTGCCCGAGCGGCTTGGCCATCTGGTCAAAGCCTTAGTCCCCAAGACAGGTGTGATCCTCGCTGCGGTGCAATGCCAGTTGCTTGAGTACGCCGGCCAGGCGGAGTCGATGGAGCGTTCTCTGGCTCAGACCAGCGGAGTGACTTGTACCTCACGAGTGGTTGAGCCACTTCGCGGGGAAGCGATGCGCGACGCGATGCTTCGCCTCGAGAAGGCTGGTTAAGATGTTGCGTTATGCCCTGTTCGCTCCCGATACCTCGATTGCCTTTGGCCTCGAACGCTGTGAGAGCCTCCTGCTCCTGCGCGCCTTCGATCACTTCCTCCCGCCAGAGGGCCTGCTCGACTATATTCGAGCCTATTCCCCTCAGGTTCTTTTCTTTGACATTAGCGAAGGCCGCCAAGGGCTGAACGAAGCCGCCGAGCTACTCCGCGGCTCGGCCCATACCCATCTGGTTGCTGTCGCCCGCGACCTCGATCCTGAAGTGCTGATCGAGCTGATGAACCTGGGCGTACGTGAGTTCCTGCGCTTCCCCTTCGATCCCGAAAAGCTAATGGCTTCGATTGCCCGGGTCGAGCATATCGTAGCGAGTGCTCCCTCAGAGCGTGAATCGACTGACCTTCTATTCAGCTTCCTTCCCGCCAAGCCTGGCGTAGGGGCGTCGACAACGGCGATTCATACGGCGCTCGAGCTCGCCCAGCGTCCGCACAGCCGTGTCTTGCTGGCTGACTTTGACCTCAACTGCGGTCTCAGTCGCTTTCTGCTCAAGCTGGGCAACCCGCTTGGAGTTCGTGATGCCGTGGCCAAGATGAGCGAGATGGACGATGGCCTCTGGATGGAGATCAAGTCAAATGTGGAAGACCTCGACGTACTACCCTCTTGTCTGATCGAAGCAAACCTTGAAATCGAACCAATGCGGATTCGAAATCTCTTTGAATTCGCCCGCCGCCGATACCGCATCGTCCTTGCAGATTTAAGCGGCATGATGGAGAACTTCTCGCTCGACATCCTGCAGCAATCGCGCCGCATCTTGCTGGTAGTAGAACCTGAACTTGCCGGAGTGCATATGGCACGCGAGAAGATGCGCTTCCTTGAGGCCCACGAGTTACAAGACCGTGTGGCACTGGTCATCAATCGCTGGCGCAAGGACGCACCTCTAACGATTGCGGATATCGAGAGTGTTCTTGGTGTGCCCGCTGAGGTGACCTTGAGCGACTCGCCCGAGCAAGTCTATAAGTCCGTGATGCGTGGGGGAGCACTCGACCCCTCTTCCACCTACTACCGTGAGATTGCCGATCTTGCTTCCTGGCTCGCCTCAGAGTCTGGAGTCAAGCGTGGGCCAAAGCCCAAGCGCAAAGTCGAGTACTTCTCGCTGATCCCCAGCCGTTACTCGTTCAATCGCGCTTAAGCAATTCGGCGTAACCGATCTGGCCGTTGAGTCGCTCGTCGGGCTTGGGCAGGTCCCCGCCGCCGAACCAAATTCGCGCCTTACCGTTCTCAACCAACACGGTTGCGTCGCAGACCACGGCCGAGTTCCAGGGCTGGTCGCCGCGCAGCACTGGCTCCTTGAGCTTCGCCCAATGGCGGCCGTCCTTTGAGACTGCGTAGCCCATGGCGCGCTTCTCTTTGCGGTCTCGCCCGGTATAGAGCATCACCCACTGGCCGTTGGCCTCAAACACGGCTGGTTCCCCCAAGCCATTCTCGTCAAAGTCTCCTGCCCCACCCAGTTCAACCAACGGGCCGCGCTGCTTGGTCCAGCTGATCCCGTCCTTCGATTTGGCAACACCTAACCGCTGCCTGCGGGCCCGGTCTTCGCCGAGGTAAAAGAGATAGATTTCACCACCTGCAGTGATCAGGTAGGGGTCACCAATGCTGATCTCGTCCCAGCTCATGTTGGGCCCCAAAGCGAGGATTGGCTCTTTGGTCCAGTTCCGGCCATCTCTTGAGCGGGCGAGACGAATGACCGTCTTTCCTTTAGGGCCGGCCTGATAGGCATAGAGCAACTCAGCGCCCAGGGCCAATGCTCCGCCGTTTGCCGCGATGTAATCGCCACCGGCATTGAGGACCTTGCCCGAATCCTGCCAGGTGAAGCCATCCTTTGAAGTCGCAAGGGCAGTATGCCAACTCTTGCCATCAAAGACCGAGTAGAGGTTAATGTACTGGTCTAGCCATCGCACCACCGAAGGGTTCAGCACATCGAGCGAAGCACCCCTCTCGATCACAGGGGCAGCAGTCAGATGCCACTTGAGATCTAGATTCGGGCCTTGCGGTTTGGGAAGGGCGAAGTCGTCATAGCGACCGCACCCGCAAAGCAGCAGCGCGAGAAGCAGATACCTCATAGGGGAATGCGGACCCGGATCGTTGCTCCATGACCCGGGCGGCTGATGACGACCAATTCCCCACCGAGGCTGCGGGCGCGGCGCTTAATGCTTCCAGGGCCGATGCGCAACGCTTCCAGCTCAGCAAGGTCATAGTTGCCGCTGAAGGGAAAGCCCGTACCATCGTCTTCAATGTCGATGTGAAGCATCTCACCTTGCAGGGTGAGTGCGATGGCGACTCGCGAGGCTTTGGAATGCTTGTGGACATTGTTCAAAGACTCACGAACGATTTGGAGCACTTCGAGGAAGCTCTCGGGTTCGCCGGTGACTTCCTGGCTCGAATAGTTAGCCGAGATGCCAGTGTCCTTCTTAAAGTTTTCGACCAGACGACGGATTGCCGTCGAGAGGCTTTCCCCTTCGACCTCGAGTGGCCTCATGCTGCGAACAAAGGCACGAAGCTCTGCGACCTGAGCCCGGCAGACCATCTGCAGGTCTTGCAGTTCTTTAAGGCCGGTAGCCAGGTCGCGACCGAGCATTTGTTGAACCACGTTGAGGCGCATCTGGAAGCTAATGAAGCTTTGGAGAGGCCCATCGTGGAAGTCGTCGGCTATTCGCTGACGTTCGGTCTCGCGCAGTTTCTCTGCCTCGCTGCGTAACTTGACAACGTCGAGTTGAGCCTCGTCAAGACGGTCTGAAAGAACCCGCTTTTCGAGCGATAGAGTGCAGGCGAGGATACCTGAGAGCATGACCAGTGGCTGCAAGACTTCTCCCTGAGGCGGGCGCATCAACAGGAAGAATCCCTGGCAGAGCACTAGAACTGTAAAGACCTCTCGCCAGCTATGGAGGATGCCAGCTTCAAGCAGCAGGTAGACGTAAAAGAGGGAGTTGAACCAGATGTTCTGGTCGGCGGAGAAGTGGGCGAAGATCAGAAAGATAATGACGTCGATGCCGAGGCTGAAAATGGGCGGGAACCGCCTTTCGACATCACGCCAGAGTAAGGCCATCAGACTGTAGATCGTAAATATTGAAGCCAGCGCCATTACCGGCCATGGGATTGGCCTGGTGGCGGCACTGCCTACTGCAAGGAAGGCAAGCGCGAGGATCGTACGTATAACGGCGAGACTCTGCCACCATAGCGGAGACAGGTATTTAGGCTCGGGTGGATTCATAGGTTAGCGCCTGTAGAAGAAGAGAGTATGACTGCGACCTTCGGTGTCTTCCATTACCTCGGTTTTTTCGGGGCTCCACTCGGTGAATTCAAAATCATGACAGACAATGCGGACGCCCTTCTTGATGGTCTTCTCCAAGACTGGCGAGAGACGGATATTGGTGATCGGCAGCAGGTAGACGGTGATCAAGTCGGCGTCAGCATAGTTTTGCGCGAAGATGTCGCCTTCAATTACGCTGGCGAGCTTGCCCAGGTTGAGGCTCAAGAGGCGCTGACGACTTTGATCTACCAGGGCTTTGTCCAGTTCGACTCCTACTGCCGTTGCGCCAAATTTCTGCGTGGCGGCAATGATGATGCGACCGTCACCGGAGCCTAGGTCATAGACTTTTTCGCCCTTCTTTAACTCGCCGAGTTTGAGCATGCGGTCGACCACTACCTGAGGTGTCGGGTAGTAGGGGGCAGCCCTTTCGGGCGGCTTGCCTTGGTCCTGGAGGCTCAGTGCGAGAAGGAAAAGCAGTGACTTCATAGGGTTCTAACGGATCGGCGAATAGGCGGTTGGGGAGAGGATCGAGTTCGAAATGTTCGAGACGACTTCCCCATCGCTGAGGCCTGGTAGCACTTTGAGTTTGTCCCATTCCGGATGCGTGACGAACTTCTTCCAGTTCGCCTCGCGGGCGGCGAGGCTGTCGTACCAGAGCATGTAGGTGAGGTTGGGCATGTTGGTGCCGAAGATGGTTTCACCGAAGAAGACGGGGTTGAGACCAGTCTTGCGGAAGACGGCGATCTCGCCGTTGTTGAACATGCCGATCTTCTTGCCGAGGGAGTCGAAGTGGTTTGACTCGTAAGTGCGGAGCTCGAATGTGCGCGGGGCGCGGCCGGCTTCGGAGGCTGGCATCTCAAGAGCAGGGAAGCCGTCGAAGCTGCGCAGGAGGCTCGATTCGATGCGGACGTAGTCGGCGATCTGGTTGGGGACGGCGGCCCAGGTGGACTCCAGTTGAGCGATGTTTTCGAACTCAGTGACCTGGAGCACCAGTGGGCTTGAGTTTCCGATGACATTGCCGAAGAACCCGACTTTCGAGAGGCCGGCCTTCTTGAGGGCGGGGAGTTGCTTTTGAGACAGGAATTCGTTGAGACGCTTGGGCATGCCGTCGAGGGTATTGCGCAGCTTGTAGTAGCGCAGCTCAATCAGGCTATTGGATTTCTTCTGGGTTGGCTCGTAGGCGGAGGCGCTGAGGGCAGCGCTGCTGGCAAGAAAGGTGCGACGGTTCATTACCCTTGATCGTATAACGCCCTAGGCGGCGCTGGTTTGGGCAACTTCACCAAAGCGGCGCTCGCGGGAGCGGAATTCGTCGATAGCTGACTCGAGATCGCTCTCAGCGAAGTCGGGCCAGGCTACTTGAGTGAAGTGGAACTCGGCGTAGGCGCACTCCCAAAGCAGGAAGTCGCTAAGGCGCTTTTCGCCTCCGGTACGAATCAGGAGGTCAACGTCAGGGCCGAGGCTGAGGCTGAGTTCTTCGCGGTCCATACCCGGGCGGAGGGCAGCGAGGAGCATGTCGCGGGAAGAGTAATCGAGGGCAATGCGGACGTGGACTCGCTTACCGTAGAGGGTGACGCGCTCGGCGTGTTCCATGGCAGGGATGAGGTTGGCTGGGAGGCGATCACGACGGCCGATGAATTCCAGGCGAACGCCGCTAGAGAGGCATTCGGCGACTTCTTTGTCGATGAAGTGAGCGAGGAGGCGCATAAGGCCGGAGACTTCTTCGGCAGGGCGCTTCCAGTTGTCGCTGGAGAAGGCGTAGAGAGTCAGGACGTCGATGCCGAGTTTTGGTGAGTGCCGGATGACACGGCGCACGGATTCTGCGCCTTGTTTGTGCCCGGCGAGGCGAGGCCAGCCGAAGCGCTGTGCCCAGCGGCCGTTTCCGTCCATGATGATGGCAACGTGCAAGTGACTACTTCTCCTTCGGCTTCATAGCGTGAATCAGAGCTTCCATGTGGTTGACGTACTGCTCGAAAGCTTTGCGCCCGGTAAGGGTTAAAGTGTATTCCGATTGTGGACGCCGGCCTTCGAAGAACTTGCGACACTCAACGTAACCGGCGTCTTCGAGCTTGCGAGCGTGGATGCTCAAGTTTCCATCGGTCAGATTCAGGATTTCCTTCAGTTCTCCGAAGCTAAGTTTCTTGGTTGATACCAAAGCGCTGACAATTCCGAGGCGGACCCGCTCGTGGATGATCTGGTCGAGGCCGATTGCCTTTTGTGGCAGCGGGACGAGATTTGGTTTAGCCCCCATGTCTGCTCGCAATCCAAAGGCCGAAGCCGATGTGTAGGCCGCCGAAGCCGGCAGCCAGGTAGATCTCGTTGTATTGCTCTGGAGTGAATAGCGCACCGGCGCCGAGCGCCATGAAGGCGACTCCCATCATGAGGACAGGGCGGACGCTGGACATTCCGCCGGTTATGACACCGGCACCGTAAAGAAGGAGCCAGAGGCCGGCGACCTCGGAATAATGATTGGCACGGGCGGCTGCTGCGGTGAGGGCTGCGCCAGCCAGAAGAGGCGGTGCGAAGCCGAGGCCGAAGCGGCGGGCCGGGCTTGAGAGAAGTGAGACGCCGGAGTGGTTCGCCTTCCAGATGAGGGCGATGAAGCCAAGGAGAATGGCGGCCATGCCTTCGGCGGTCCAGATTGCGAGCCAGGCTTCACGTGTCTTGGCGCCATTGCCGAGCCAGGCGGCCAGTAGTGCTGAGAGGCCCACGAGGACCATCCCGTAGCCGGGGACGGCGGTGAACTCGGTAGTGTTCTCCATCGTGGAGCGGATGTACTTGAGGTTGTCGAGTGCGTGCTCGTGCATGTCGGCGCGTAAGCCCATGGAGAGATAATAGAGTACTTTGCCCTGCAAAGCAACTAAAATTATTGTCGATGACCCGACTTGAACAGCAACTCGCTTTTATCCTTGAAATCGACAAACTCAAGCAGATTATGCGCCGAACCCGGCTGCTGCATGGCGGGGAGGAATTGGGGCGATTCGAGAATACGGCAGAGCATTGTTGGCACATCAGCCTTATGGCTGTAGTATTTGCTGAACACAGCAATGAGCCGGTAGATATTGTGCGGGTGATCCGGATGTTGTTGGTGCATGACCTGGTAGAGATCGATGCTGGCGATACGCCAGCGTTTGGTGAACAGGGCAGCAAAGAAGAGTTGGAGGCGGCTGGGGCAGAGCGGATTTTTGGGATGTTACCGGAAGATCAGAGGAATGAGTTTATTGTACTTTGGCAGGAGTTTGAAGGACGAGTGACGGCTGAGTCGCGGTTTGCGAATGCAGTGGACCGATTCATGCCAACTTTTCAGAACATCACTAACAAGGGTGGATCCTGGGAGGACTTTTCTGTGACGCGGGCCAAGGCCGATGCGCGGCTGAGCCCGATCGCGGAGGGGTCTGATGCGCTTTGGGGGCTTGTTAAGGGAGTGCTGGATGAGGGTGAGTCAAGGGGCTATTTCAAAGACCCAGCTTAGTTGCTTTCTTCGAAGGTTTTGACTTGGCAGAGCTGTTGAAGTCGACCGCCTGACGGATGAAGGCTTTGAAGGCGGACTCGTCTATAATTTTTCCTTCTTGGATGTCGATGGCTCGTCGCGTGTTGCCGTCGAGGCTAAGCGAAATGGCTTACCGATAGCTCAGGATACGCAGTGCAGGAGCGTGACCGAAAACCCAAAAGATGACATGGGCGACATTTGATGTCCGCAGTGGTCAGCGCATTGACGCGAAGAAATCGGAGCACTGGAAATTCCTGTCGCCTGATGGAAAGCGCGTGCTGGAGTTTCAAGGTCAAGAGCTTTTTGTGCGCGAGCTGCAAATTGGCCGGCGAATTCAACTGACAAAGCGGTTGGAGGGTCGAGATCTTCGTTATCAAAACCCGACCTGGAGCCCCGATGGGCAGCGCGTTGTGTTTGTTGAGTCGGATCTCACCAATGTGAGGCAACGATCTGTTCTGGTGCCTGATGATCCGTCGTATCCAGGCGTGCAAAATCTCCGGTTCGCCAGAGTTGGTGAAGTAATCCCAAAACTTCGAGTCGGTGTAGCAGATTCCGATGGGAAGAGCGTTCAGTGGTTGCCGATCCCATCATCTGAAGAAGGTATGTATCTGGGCCAAGTGGATTGGGCTGGAAATTCGAATGAAGTAGTGGTCGAAAAATTCAGTCGCTTTCGGAATGAACGGGAGTTTCTGCTGGTCAATCTTAAGGGTGATTTGAGGCGGCTCTATCAGGAATCGAATGAGGCCTGGGTTGAGTCGAGCGAGGGGAAGAATTCTGGACTCGTGTGGGTTCGAGGTGGCAAGGCGTTCGTTGTCGTGAGCGAAAAAGACGGCTGGCGGCATGCGTTTCTTTGGTCTCGGGAAGGCAAGGAAATTCTCTTGCTGACTCCAGGCGAGTACGACATGATTGACCGCGGTGCGATTGATGAAGCCGGCGGTTAGTATTACTTTTATGCCTCTCCGCGTAATGGGACTCAGAAATATCTGTATCGTGTGCCGCTGGATGGGTCGGGCAAGCTGGAGCGCATCACGCCCGAGAATCAGGCCGGCACACATAGCTACGAATTCTCGCCCGATGCCAAGTGGGCATTTCATACGTTTTCAACGGCAGATTCTCCGCCGCATGTTGAAGTTGTTGAGCTGCCGAAGCATCGGGTGCTTCGCGTTCTTGAAACCAATAGCAAGATCCGCGAGAGGATGCAAGAGTTTGTGTTGCGCCCAACCGAGTTTCTACAGCTCGATATTGGCAAGGGAATCAGTTTGGATGCCTGGATGATGAAGCCAAAAGACTTTGATCCTTCAAAGAAGTATCCGGTCTTCATCTATGTTTACGGTGAGCCTCACGCGCAAACCGTGCTCGATGAATGGGATAAATCCCACGCCAGATTTCATCGCGTGGTGGCGGATCTGGGATATCTGGTGGTGTCGATCGATAACCGTGGTACTCCAGCGCCGAAGGGAGCTGCCTGGCGAAGATCGGTCTTTGGCAGTCTTGGGCCACTCTCGACCGAGGAGCAAGAGGCTGGGCTCAAGGCGCTGGCGAGAATGAGGCCTTATGTGGATCTGGGGCGAGTTGGAATTTGGGGAAGGAGCGGCGGAGGGACGAACACGCTCAATGCGCTGTTCCGCAAGCCTGATTCGTATCACGTTGGTATCTCTTTGGTGCCCAAGCCGCAGCCTCATCTTTACAATGCCTGGTTCCAGGAGATGTTCATGAGAACGCGCGAGGTGAATCCAGGTGGATACGAGCGGGCGGCGTCTATCAATTTTGCCGAGGGCCTCAAGGGCAAGCTGCTGATTGTTAGCGGCTCTGGGGAGACGAATACACACATCCAGATCGTGGAAGGTTTGGTGGACCGGTTGGTGGAGCTCGGCAAACTTTTTGATTACATGGTTTATCCCAACCGAAACCACAGCCTGAGTGAAGGCAAAGGAACAGATGTACACCTCAGAATGCTGATGATTCGATACCTGCTTCAACATCTTCCATCCGGGCCGCAATAGCTTAGCGAGAGTTGGAGCTGGCTGCTTGGGGTGGTAATTTTGATAGACAGTGATGCGAATCAAAATTGAGCTTCTGGTTGGGTTGTTAGCGATGGCTGTGTTGGGGAGCGGGCAGAGTTTTCGGCCTGAGATTCCCAAGGTTTGGGACGATGAGGCGGTGGAGCGGTTTGAGTTGCCGCTGGCGCAGCGGGATCGCTCGCCCCGGCACTTGAGCTCGACTGAATACTATGCGCTGAAGGTGCGGTCGATTTACAAGACATACCCGATGTATGAAGCGGGTAAGGAGCCGGCGGGGTATCTCGATTGGTTGAAGCAGCAGGAGCCGGAGGTGGTGTTTGACCCAGCGAAGCTGAAGGCCAAGCAGGACTGGATTGCGGCGGGGAAGTTGGTGTTTGAACATGAGCCGCTTGTGTTTCCGCTACGACCGGGCGGGCCATTTTTCAAGACTCCGCTTCCGGCATCGAAGGAAGGGGTGCTGCCGCCCTTTATCCCTGGGAACCGCTACATCATTCGCAAGAAGGGGGTGCTTGAGGTTGGGATCAATGCTTGTGCGGGTTGTCACACGCGGGTGATGCCGGATGGCAGTCATTTAGCTGGGGCGCAGGGGATGGTGGATTTTCGCAATGACGAGGCGTCGATTCAGCGAGTGAGGGACATGAAGCCGGAGGTGCTTGCGCGGCGGCAGCAGTCGGCCTGGGTCTTGTTTGGAGTGCCCTGGGTGGAGAGCAAGGAAAAGTTCTTCGAACGGATGTCGAAAGAAGAGATGGTGCGGCAACAGGGTGCGCAACATTCTGGCGTGCTCGCCCGGCAGGGGACTAGCGCTAGCCATCCTCCGCGTATTCCCTCGCTGATTGGAGTGAAGAATCACAAGTATCTGGATTCGACGGGGTTTGCACGGCATCGCTCTATTGGTGATCTGGCCCGATATGCAGTGACCAATCAGGGTCTCGACACGATGGCGCATTATGGGGATTTTCAGCCGACTCTGAATGCGACTCCGTTTAGCTCTGAGAAAGGGACGCGCTATAGCGATGAGCAGTTGTATGCGTTGGCACTTTATATCTATTCGCTTGAAGCGCCGAAGAATCCCAACCCGGTGGATGATTTGGCGAAGCGCGGGCAGAAGGTGTTTTCTCAACAGGGTTGCGCGGGTTGCCATACGCCTCCGCTCTATACGAACAACAAGCTGACGGTTGCCAAGGGTTTTACAGTGCCCGCAGATTTGCGCAAGACCGATGAGATTCTCGATGTGAGTGTGGGCACGGATACGACGCTGGCCTTGAAGGCCCGGCGGGGGACGGGTTTCTATAAGGTGCCTTCGTTGCGTGGGGTCTGGTATCGCAATGCGTTTGGGCATGGGGGGTGGGTGGATACGCTTGAGGAATGGTTTGACCCTTCACGAGTGAAGAGCGATTATGTGCCGCAGGGTTACTGGATGCAGCCGGGGCCGGTTGAGGGCCATGAGTTTGGACTTAAGCTGTCTCTGGAGGACCGGAAGGCGCTGATTGCGTTTTTGAAGACGCTTTAGATCAGCGGACTAGTACGGAGAAATCTGAGAGGCTTCCTCTGAAGATTGGCTTCAGGTTTTGCGACTGGATAAACGATTGGCTTGAGTCGGCAGGGAGTAAGTAAATAGATTGGCCTTCAGGAGGTTTCTCGAAGTTGGCCAATTCATCGAGGTGGTTCGAGTTAGATAGGATCCGGTAGACATTCAGGCTTGGAGTGTAGTTCAGGTCGCTGATGACTTTGCGGGTGCCGGTGCGACGGCAATAATCTTCAATGATGGGGTAAGCGGACCGGATGTCTGCGTTGATGGACCATCGCGAAAATAAGTGTCGTGCAAGGTGCTTGTGAAATAGGTGGCCACAAGGCAAAGAAGAATGGCGGCGGAGGTGCGGAGCACCCGCTTGAAACCCGTGCCTTCGAAGGAAGTCAGGGCGGTTCCGAAGAGAGCCGTGAGGATTGGTATCGCGAAGAGTGAAGTTCGCTCAAAGGGGAGCGGGATCTTGAGGTATTGAAATTGCAGCCAGTGAGCGAGGGTAGTTAGAAACAGCAGGGCGACCACTGTGACTGAAAAATTAAGCCTCCAGTCCCGTTGATTGAAAAAGAAATAAAAGAGCAAAAAACTGGGGATCACCAAAATGAAGATCTGGTGGGCTGCGTTGAGAAGTGCTGCAGTCTTCGGTGGGACCCATTGAAGGTTGATAAGTGCGAAGGAGGCGAGATCCAGTTCGAGTATCGTCTTGAGTAGTGAATCGGTTCCCCAGAAGAGTTGGTCTTTTGGGTAATGCAAGAGGACGTAGCCGCAGATGGCGGTGACAAGGATTGCTCCGGGAATCGTGGCGGCAGCGAGTAATTTGTAAGTTATTGTTTGAGATTGCGAGAGTAGCCAGGAAATCGAGAGGAGCCACAGAAAAGCTGTAGCGTAAGCCCAGGAGAAATTCGCGCTAAAAGCGAGGGCGGCACAGATCGAGAATAGGGCTGCCGTGGGAATCGGCGGGGCAGGCGTTTGGAGGGTTTTTGCGAGGGTGGCGAGGCTTAAGGTGAGGAAGCCAAGGGCAAGGCCGTAGCCTCGCGCGGCAACCATGTAGTCCATACAGAAGGGATTCCAGAGGAAACAAATCAGGAGTGTGCTTTGCAGCAGAGGGCGTGGGGTTAAGCGCCGGGTCAGGTTGTAAGCTGCGTAAATGTAAATGGTTCCACCGATCAGGGCGGGCAGGCGGAGGCTGAGGTGGCTTGGGCCGAAGCACCAATCGGATAGCTTCATCAGCATCGAATTGAGAATGTGGTTGTTGGAATGAGGCGTTAGAAATGCCAAGCCGTCAGGGCGAACCCAATGAAGATAAGTAATTGCTTCATCGAGGGTGATCGATTGGATCAAGCTGCGGTGGATAATCCAGACCCATGTAAATACTGCAATTAGTAAAGTTACTGCCCGCACAATATCAGCTTAGCGGACGATGGTGGGGCGAGGATTGGGAGAACGTGGCTTGAAGCGCGGGGAGATCCGCTGGTATACGTTCCGCCTCCCCGACAAGCTCCGCCCGGTTCTAATTCTTACGCGAGACGACGTTATTGACCGATTGAACGAAGTCGTCGTGGTGCCAGCGACACGAACAATACGTGGATTGGCCACGGAAGTGGTCTTGACCCCTGAGGATGGCATGCCGGTGGCGTGCGCCTTGAATTTGATCATGCATCGCTGGCGCAACGAGATCGAATTGGCCCTTTGATTTGCCGTCTTCCAGACGTCCGGTGGCCTGAAGCGCGCAGGGCATTACTCATCGGTTGTGGATTTGGCGATTCATGAGTAGGCCGAGCCAATTGGGGAAATACTCGTAGTGTCGTACCGATTTACTTAGCGCCTTGAAGACCACCTGAAATGGCCTAGTTTGAGACTCGTTGTTGCCAGCTAGAAAGAGAGTGAGTGCAGGTTGCCTTGCGGCAGAGGCAATCTCGAAATTTCCAGCAGCAATTTAGCGAAAGCAGCCGATCCACGTCGTAGCAATTCGAAACCTCTCAGGCAGGAAGTTCAACCTCAATCTCGCGAAGTTCAGAAGTTGGCGAACGCTTTGACCTGAGAACATCCCAATAGATTTGAATGTCCTCGGCGGCCCTCGCAGCCAATTCCTCGCCGGAAGTTCCCGTGACGAGAATAGACGGGAGTTCCGGCACGTAGGCGCTGCACCCGTTCGGGCCGGTTTCCACAACAAGAGAGTACTTGCGGGTCATTTTTAGTCTTCCTCGATTCCAGTCTGCTTCAAAATCGCGCGATACCTACCGGGCCGAACATCGTCCCCAGTCTGCCAGATACAAAGGTAAATCGGCCATCTGGGCCACAGTAAACCCGGTGGTCGCCCGATGTACGGACAAGCCGCCAGCCCGAATTTTCAAGTTTGCTTAACACCTCTCGAACCTTCAGCGGCACGATTCGAGTCTAGCGAACAGGCGTCGTCTACATTTCACCTGATCACGGCGAGGCCGGCAGCAAAGTAGTGCGAGCCGACGTAGCGAAGCGCTGCTTGCTCGGGATTCCATCGCCGCCCGAAATCATTTTCAAAGTGTTGCCGGCTAGCGGCAACACTGTTCACTTTGAACATTTTGGTGCTTTTCTGTTTTGGGGCGGGAGGTCCCACGAATGGCCCGTACCGTCGCATCATTGCCGGCCGGGAGCCGGCTGACAGACTACATTAGCTTGGGCGTTCTCAGTTCGGCTATTCCGCGAGACCGTGCTGATGCTGTGTTAACGTCGACCGGCAAGAAGAGTCTGCGGCAGCGAGATCTTCCGGCGCATGTGGTCGTCTATTATGTGGTCGCCCTCGCGCTGTTCATGCAGTCGTC
>ENA-ORBV01006245-ORBV01006245.1-microbial-mat-metagenome-genome-assembly--contig:-NODE-6245-length-21175-cov-7.562423_pt1 | contig 21175 bp, 23 predicted proteins | sample MGYA00237777_ERZ505514 | MGnify/ENA primary metagenome ERZ505514 (study PRJEB26160, sample SAMN06269048) | microbial mat metagenome | isolation source: Oligotrophic lake microbial mat | place... | reverse complement strand
GTCACACTTGAACCCCCTTATAATTTTGCCCTCTTACAATCCATATTTCGAATCTCGCGACGAGACCGATCGTGCTGCAGCAGACATACAGCCGGATTCCCCATTGAAGACCTTCAGGACTATCGTTTTCGCGCGGCTACGCGCATTCCCCCCACAAATTGTGGGGGTTTCACCCTAACCTAAAGCTAAAACGCACCTAAACTAGACTGGCGTGCCCAACCAAATAGGTCTACTTGTAGACAAGCTAGTTGGCTGCCTTGCTTAAAGAGGTTATTGTATTTAGGCTACTTTGTATTAGATCGGTTGGCAACGTGTAGGAGATCGTCTTACCCCCCACGATTTGTGGGTGGGTAACCGTTGCCCAGTCGTACATCCCAGTACAAACTGTACGTAGAAATCTCAGTTCAAATTCTTGTGACAATGACAAAAATTACTCTGGAGTCAAGAGACGATTGTTGTTGTTGTGATGCATAAACATTAGTCTAGCCATGGCCGAAAACACTCCTAGACGCTCTTCGCGCCGCGGGCTACCCAGCACCGGCGGAAGGCCGCCGGTATCTGCTGTGAACATGGGTAGGAGAGGAGCAACTCCAGCATCTGGATTATCAGGCAGAACAAGAAGTGAAGTGCGAGATCATCATGAACTGAATGGCCAAACAGAGGATGATGAAGCCAGGATTGAGGCAATGGTGTTGGCAGATCTGGGTCCGTTTGAGGGAGAAGAACCGTCGCCATTGCGCCGCCTTGACGCAGTCGAATTGCCTGTTGATTATGAAGCAGCCTATGACAGACGAGTGTACCAGGAGAACGCTGGCGCATCTGATTCCGAGGACGAAGACGACATTGGATTGCCCGTTGGCGAAGTCCTTGACAGGCAGGAACACATTGCAGCTGACTTAGCTGCTCTCATGGAAGACATTGACGACATTGGCCACTTGTTAGCCAACAACAACAACAACAACAATGATGATGATGACGAGGCAGCACTTCCTGGTGCACCACCGGGGTGGAAGCCACCCAGCGCACCGGAGAGATGGAAACCGTCAAGGCGTGACGAGGAAGCCGGTGAACCTGCTTTCAAAGATCTCGACAATCCAGGTGGGTGGAACCAGTACTGTTATCAGCCACAAATTACCAAGGTCACCAAGAAGTTGAAGAACAAGAGTGGAAAATGGCAGACGGTCAAAGAGAACGTGTACAAGCACCACCAATTGCCCACCGGTTGTACTGTTTTGCCCAAAGATAAGGATGGCAAAAGGATGTTAATGGGTTACGAATTCCATTACACGGGATGGAAACCGGAGGTGGAGACGAAGTATCGCAGTGGGGCTACAAAGGACAATTTGTTCCCCCAAGAAAGGAGGGGTGAGCTGGATGGAGTGTTGCTTAAGAAGATGGGGCTTACGAAGAATCGAGTAAAAGAAGGCGACAATGCTCCTGACGCACTCTTCTTTTATCAGCTCCTACTACCGATACATGCTCCAGAAAAGTCCGGCATCGAGAACGACCCACGCAAAGGCTTTTACACGGATGTAACCCGCCACACAAACTGCTATGCTCTTGGCGAATTGGGCCTTGGAAGTGATTATGGACATCACTTTACACCCGTGACCTCTCCAGAGTTATTGAGATGGGACGGTGCCTTAATCAAGCATGGAGTAAGAGGAGGCGGCAAGTCGTCGATGATGTTACGATTCGACAAGTCCCGTGCAGACAACAGTGCCTTTGATGGGGAAATCGCCGCTGCTATGTCGGCAGCACGCTGGTGTGAGATCAAAAGAACCATCAAACTGTGTGATAATGGTTCTGTAGCGAAGAGGGGAACGCCTGATTATGACCCCGCTTACAAGTACAACAAGATCTTTGACGTTCTGGTCCACAATGTCAATGCAATTACTAAGTATGCTTGCTTAGACTTATGTGTGGACGAATCAACTTTCGGTCACGGTGGTTACGGTCCTATGGAGGATGATTTGTTCGGGTACTTGAAGAACAAACCATTCACCAAAGGAGGGCAGATTGTTCTGTGCTGTGATGTTGGCAGAATTAGGCCTAGAGCCTTCATCCACCGACATAACAAGCATAAGAAGATATTCACGCAAACCGGCCCAAACGAATTGGCCTTGATCTACGAGAAGTTGGAAACCTACATCACAGCCGGGAAACACACCAATCCACACCGACCAGTGCCAATTTTCCGAGAAGGCCCACACATCACAGCCGACAATCACTTCTCAGGAACGAACGTCATGCAATACGCCCACGACAATGACTTCAGCATTCTCATGACATGCAGGAGAGATCGACTTCCGATTGGTAGAGGGCACAACACGAAGTACGTACACAAGGAGAAGTCTGGTACGAAACAACGGGCCAAAGCTGCACGTTATCTGAAGCCGGTCGTGGCCATTAAGCCTGTCGACCGTAGTTACTTTCAATACATCACATTTCAGTCGACAGGTCCCTGCAATTTCATTGGGGTCAACTCTTTAAATGCGGTCGATCTTTATGTCACGCCTAAAGAACGCGGCAATAAACAATACAAGAGACGATGGGCAATTGAAAACAACGAGGCCAGGCAACTGTATCTTGGCACTTATGGTGCCATTGACCGAATGGACCATTACATAAAGAACTGTAACATGGGTTACCGGTAAGTTCGAATCGCCAACTTCTTCCCATCAAAACTTGCTTTGACACTCGTTCTTTTCGCTTCTTTTCTACTACAGATCTTGGAAATACTGGCATTCACCAATGACCCACGCTAAAGCCATGGCCATCACTGTGGCCTACGACATTTACAAGGAAGTATGCGAAGGATTACTGGACCCCAGTTACAAGATTGACAAACCGGTGACGTTCTTTCGATTCCGTGAGAAACTTGCGAAGCAAATGCTGCACTACTCACCCAAACATAAACGTTACTCTGGGGATGACAAATTTCGCTGTTCCACGCAGGTGCCAGTTGCCAAAAGGAGGTCACCATCACCAAGACGAAGCCTAACATTAAATGGCTCGTCCTCCGAGGATACAAGTACGTTGGGTACCACAACGTCGTGTGCAACTCGGGATGAGATTGAGTCCCAATCGTCCAGGCTTTGTGGTGATTTGTCTATGTTTGAAAAGCATGAACGGTCAATGGTGCAGTTCAAAAGCTACCGATCTTGCGTGATCTGTGGGCATTCATGTTATTGGAAGTGCATGAAGTGCCCAGACCAGCCCGTGATGCATCGGAACCTTTGCAAAGGCAGCACGGACAACGTATCATGCCATGTCAAATATCACAACACCTTGCGATATGGTATTACCCGTGCTGAAAGTACCAAACGCAAATGGAAAGAGCCTGCCCCTGAAACAGTCAAAGCTCATTCCAAAGCAATGAAGAAAGTATGCGACTCTATTGCTATTGCAAATGCAACCATATTGCCGTCGTCTACATAGATTAACAACATCATTTAGTAGCGTTTATTTGTTATCCTTCTTTGAAATCTTTTCTACTAGTTCCTCTGTAGCAATTGTACTAGCGGAACACCACCACAATCTATTTGTTCTGTCATTTGTTCCCCCCATAATTTGTTGTGCTTTTATGATTGCGAACTCCAAAGCTAACTCAACACTAATAACACGTGCATTATCCAGCAACAATTTGTGAGGGGATAAAAGTTCCCACCATAAAAAATTGGGGCGCACGTAGCCGCGCGAAAACGATAGTATGATCGCTTACCTAGTAGAAGCTCCCGCTCGTTATTCAATGGGGAGATTCATTCCCACTTTGGGGATTGCTGCGTATTCCTACACGACCTGTAAAAATAAATGTTAAAAGTGGGGTTAACAAAAGGGCAAAAATAGTGCAAATATGGGCAAATTAGACATAATGACGTACCATGTTGTTGGTGCCAGCCAGCTGTTCCCACACCAATTGCATGGTGGCTAGCCAACCATTGGGCAAATTGGCATCGTCATCGAGGCCGTTTTTCTCCCTGTAGAGGCGCTCCTTGATGGCATTAGAGGCCGCAATGGCCTCTGCCGTGGGAGCTTTTTGGATGGGCTTGATCTTGTGCTGGGGGAACTTATCCTGTGCTTCGAACTGGGCACGCCATCGTGTCCAGTTACCCTTGACAACAGTGAGGGCGTAGGCTTCCGTTTCGGGCGTGACACAACAGTCTAATTCGCCGGTCTTCATGGGCGGGTGGCCATTGTGCAAGCAGAAATAGCCCTTGTGACACTCGTTCCAGCGGACAGGTGTTCCGGTAGCCTTGTCCACAACAGACGAGCAACAGAACGTAAAATCGGCCACATCTTGGGGTCTAGTCATGCGCAGATCTCGTGTCAAGCAGGCCTCCCAGCGTGCCAAGGTGCCAATGTCACGGGTTGCAGAATTGGACCATTTGGCCCTAAACACACCCTTAATTGCCGTTTGAACACTGCTTCGATGCTTGTTCAGTTCGCCAACACAGGTGTCACCGAATTCAATGCCCCACGCTTTTCGAGCCTTCTTCTTCAACTTGGCAGAACTGCCAAAGCGGAGACAGCAAGAGCACAATCTCTTCTTGGTGCCAGGCCCCTTTGCAAACTTAATGACGGCAAAAACAGGTTCGACAATGGCCTTCGCGATCAGTTCCTTGGTGGGCTCAAGGGGGTCTTCGGATTCCTCTGAGTCGGTCGATTTGCGGCCTTTCTGGCCTTTCTTGGTGCGCGCGTGTTTTGCAGAAGCGGCAACTTGGGCCTGTTCCATGGGACTTGCACCCCGTTTTTCTCCGCCATTAGCCCCTTCCAGAAAGGCAAGTCTGGCCTCTGGCTGCTTGTTCTTTTCTTCGAGTTCCTTCTGCTTCTTGCGAGCAGCGGAGGCTTTCTTCTTGTTTGCAGGGGACATTGTGTTTTCTTTGTCGCTCAATTGGCCGTCGTGAAAGGGCAAAAAGGACGCAGGTCTGTCATCTTCAAGGGAAGGAGAACGGGATCGGCTTTGAGATTTTCGGAAGCTTGAGCTTCGAGAACGGCCATCTTGAGATGACTGGCTGCTTCTTCTGGACTTGTTGCGGTCGGCACTTGGGGATTGATCATTGAGGGTTGCAGCACTTGAGTCGTTGTTGTCGGAGGCGTCGGATCCGTCTTTGTCAATGTTTTTGGTTCAATTGGTGGTCAGTTTGTGAAAGAGATTTGTTAGGTTGTGGACAAATCGACGTGGTTGAATCCATCCTGACCATTGAGGAAGAAACAGAAGGAGTCATTGCAACCGCTGCCGCAACTGCTGCTGGAACTCCTGCAGGAGCATCCACCACCACTGGAACCACGACCAAGATCGGAGTGACGGGACCCACCACCCAGGCCGGAACAGTGACAACAAAAATGGCCTTGACGACCGACACTGGAACCACCACGACGGGGACGAATGCGATTGGCAATTGCCGCTGGTGTCGCTGTGATGTCCAAGAAGGTGAAAGACCTCTTGCTTTTCGCAACGGCCATGTCTGCCGCCGTGGGTGCTGGTTTGTGCAGACAGATGCACTGACATCCTCAAATCATGGTGCTCTTGTGACCATCTCGCAGAAGAAACAAACCATGTGTGTTTGTGTGCACACCGACATTGAATGTGCTGAGCAGTGAGTGACATCTCCTGATGCCACCAACAAACAAGTGTCAGTGGCAAGCAGTCACAATTCACCACAGCGCAATGCTCTTGGAAAACAAATCTGGCAGATCGCTCTTTTCGCCATTTGCGAATGATTTGTCCGGTGTGCATCATGGGCAACACCGAGATCAGAAACATGTTGCCAAAGCGGTTGACAGGGCCCAGCAGGTTTGCGGATGGATCCAAAGCAAGATGTGATGCAAGTGTGGATCGACCACAACACCATTCCGTTAACAAAAAGTGCGCCCACGGAGGCCGTCTCGCACCAATTCCAGAAACCTCAAGATCGGTGAGACTGTTTTTGGAATGATGTTTTGTCGATGTGACGATCATTTTGAGCACTGGCGCAATCCCTCCAGCAATGCCAGATGGATCAGGGAGCAAAGTGCCGAGAAAATCACCAAGAAGGCAGAAGCCCGAATTGACAAGGGATCAGCACTGAGAAAGAATTGAGGGTGACAAGGCAGCAAACAACGAAGCCCTTTTTGAGCAGCACAACAAGTCATCAGACAACGAAATGCCCCCCCCCAAAGAATGGGATGTTTGAAGCAATTGCGGCAGAACTCCACAAAAGGAAGGAGAACCACAGAAGGACATTTGATTTCATGCAAGAGTGCTCCCACCGCAAAGAATGAACGACAAGGATCACCAAGCAGAACCAGGTCGGGTCGACAGCAACATTGGTCGATGGTGGTGTCTTCGGTGCACCACTCGTTGGTTTGTTCCGCTTTGCTGGCAGTCAGCCAACCCATCACGACTGTCTCAGTTGAAGAGCAACCCGCACGCACACGGTCTGAATGTTTGTCTGGGAAGTCTCTGGACTTCTGAGGTTCTGAGAACACAGAACATGGCTCATTCAGCCAGATGGATCCAGTGTGGGTCTTCTTATCTAGTCTTCCAGGGTTGAGTGTTTTGACTCACTTGCAGCACCTCGGGGCAAAACCATGTTCTTCTGTGTGCTCAAAGCCAGTTGGGATTGAATTGCTCCATGGCTGGCTGGCTTGTAAAATGTCTCTGCAGGCGACTTTCTTAATCCCAAAAATTCTTTCTTAGTGCTAAGAAAGTCTGAGTAAGAAAGTCTTATTCAGTTTTGCTTAATCAATGAGAAAGAAACCGGGACTCATGCTGTTGTTGAGTGGAAATTGACTAAGAGTTTCTTAGCACTCAGACTTTCTTACTCAATGTCAATTTGGCTGGCGTGCTCTCAGGCTATGCTTGCTTTCTTCTATAAGTCCAACCATGGTAATCCATGCTCAAGACTGGAGTTACCCCGAGGTGCAGGGAGCTGGTAGCGTAAGTAGAGAATTTCGAATGCCTAACGCTTTTTATCTCCTCGTTACCTTGAACGACCAATACCCGGTACCGTAAGCAATTTACATTCAGTTTACAAAGTAGCGTTGGTGCCGATTAAACACCGGTGCCTACTAGCTAGCTAGCTAGCAAGCTGGTAGTAGTAGTACCGTACTTGTAATGGTCATAAATGTTCGCAACTACTACTTTCAAGTACTTAGTCAAGCTATAGCATCTACAAGTACCAGAGCTACAGTACCGGGTAGCTTCAAGCCAGTTCTTCTACCTAGCTAGTACTGTAGTAGCAGGCCATAAAACTCACCAACGCCCATCACCATACCATTACCTCATCGCTTACACAACTTTCACCAGCACAGCTCATAACTGCGTCAAGTGCAATCTATCTATCTATCTACCTCTCTAGTAGCTATCTACTACCTAATTGAGTTCCACAGTGGCTTTTCTCCTCTCAGATTTGGTCTACCACCAAAACCCACAAGCTTTTTGCTCCACTGTAACAATTGCTGTAGACTGCCCAGGCCCCCAGTGGAAAACGCTTTTGTAAAATGCAACCTTTTGTGTAAGAAACAAATACAGTACGTACATTCCTCAGTTGCTTCCTTCTGTCTGCATGATGGACAATAAAGATGGCCGTGCAGCCCCCAAAAGGGAGCGTCCAGATGAGTGGAAGTCTGGAGAAGAAGAAACGGAGGAGGAGCTGCGTAGACGGCAGCGACAGTTTCAACAAATGGTACACCTACAACAGCTGGAATTGCAGCAGCAACAGCAGCAGCGCATGATGCAGCAGCAGCCTGGATCTCCGCCACAGAGGCAGCAACAGCAACACTTACAGCAACAGCAGCAGGACAATGTTCCCAACGTCAATGACCCGTATGTTCAGCTGCTGAGGCATCGAGCAGAACGTGGTGGAATACAGTGTCGTTGTAACAACCGCGTAGTGCAGTACCGTGCAGAGATACAAGCAACAGGGAATTTGTTCTTCTAACCTCTTTCTTTAAATATGTTCTTTGATTTGTATAGATCTTACCATGGAACTCTTAATGGGAAGAAACCGTGCCCAAATGTTGAATCCTGGAAACCCAAACCTGCCTCTACAGCAGTACGCCACGGGTAACCACCCCTTGTTGCCACATCACCAGCATCTCATGCCCAACAACTTTCCACAGAATCTTCCCATGGGCAGTGCTGGTCTTTATGCTGGCTTGGCATCGGCGGCTACGGCATCCTCCAGGGATGCCTTGCACCAACATCCACCCGGACTGTTGCAGCAACTCATGAATGCAGGCTTGACCATTCCTCCCACAGGAGGGGGACCAGGAGGGACTATGAGTGCGGTGGGTGCCATGGCCAGTGCCAACGCCAGCGTCAGTGCGCAGCAGGGTGGTGCTGGTGCAGCAGGAGCCTACCCAGGCAATCCTAATGTCAATCCCTATGGAGCAGCTCGTCGACCCGATCCAGCCTTGGATGCAGCTGCTGCGGCTGCTGCTGGCGGTGGCAACTCAGGTTCCATGCTTCATAATTACTGGTCACGGGGGGTACCGTTGTCGGTAACGTCCGCAGTGGCATCCGCACCCCCCGCAGGAGCAGGGCATTCACAGATGGCTCAAGGGACACCCTTTTTTGCTTCCTATCCAGGTGCTGGAGCGGCAGCTTCCCATCAAGGAGGAGGAGGAGGAGGCACGGATCAGCTTCATGGTGCTTTATCACGATCATCCTCTACGGCAGCAGCCGCCGGAGCAGGACAGCCAACCCGAAGTTCGGGAAGTCGAGAAATTGGGAAACGAACCAAGTTGTTGTATGTGCGGACAGATGATGAAAGTGTCAATGCTTATCAATGTTTTGCGAGGAAGCAAATTGAATTGTTTGAAGCCACTCAAGACGATGTGGATGCCGGAGCTCAGGTATGTATGGGACGTGCCGTGTCATGTCATGCAGCGCAGTCTGGATCATCATGTGTTTTCATGGAGGAAGGAATGGAGGAAGCATCTTACAGTCTTTTGTTTGTTGTATCATATTCTTCTCCTTCTTCCAGGGACGTAACAAACCAATCATTTTGGGTCAGGTAAGGATACCCAATTTGCGACAAGTTGAGTGTGGTTTATCCCTTTTCCTTTGGCGCTTTTTAACCATATTTTTGGGCATTTTTATTCCATAGGTCGGGATTCGATGTGTTCATTGTGCGGACTTGCATCCCCGGTTCCGAACCCGGGCGGCTGTGTATTATCCCTCCCGTTTAAGTGTCATGTACCAGGCCGCACAAAACATTGTCAATGCCCACCTTCCGGACCTTTGCGAATCGATATCGGACGAAGTACGGGACCATTTGAAGCAGTTGGACAACAAGAGATCCAGTGTGGGAGGAGGCAAGACCTATTGGGCGGACAGTGCCAAATGTCAAGGCGTCATTGATACGGAGCGTGGTCTGAGGTTTTCAGACAACCCTCTTCCTTCGAATTTGTCAGCGTCAGAATGAATGAAAGGAGTAAAGGATACCCAAAAATAAAATCATAAATGTCATATGGATGTTGTCGTAATTGGCTTTTTCTTTTTCTCTTTTTTTTACAGTCTTTTGCTTTGTTCATGTGCGCCTCTGATTGGACTCTCCGCACCAGGGATAGATAAAGGATGGCCTTGGCTGATACACTGGACAAGCGCAGGTCGGAAGCTCTGCCTGGACATCCCCTCAGACTCGCTTCAAGACAATGCAAAACCGCATGGCTGGGTGAATCAATGTCTGGTTGTGGTCTGATGATTGTGACTGCGGTCGACCTCCACCAGACAGATTGGGGGTAACAACAACGGGCAAAGGACTTGTCCCTAACTCCACATCTCTGTCCAGACAGACACATCTACAACTGGCTAGGAAGAAGGGCCCTTTCAGAGGCCAATTGGCTGTTGGGACGGCGGAAAGAAGCAAGAAGGCTGTGCCTCGCCCCTCAGCATCTCCTTTTTCTGCTTTCCTGAAGAGTGCCCTCCTTTGTCCACCAAGTTTTTTCTTCTCCAGAAGCAACCCACACAAAGCCCATTGTTGTTTTCTTGGTCCGCTTGAAGTGCGTGGCATGGACATCAAAAAAAGGTGCAGCCCGCAACACCATGATGGAGTCAGTCCACGTGCGGTTGTCAGGGACTGGATGTGACTCTCCCTGTTGTGATGCTCATTTCTTCAGGGTGGATTTCCACTCCGGATTTCCGGCAAATGGAAGGGCCACAAGGCAGCACATGCAGCTCAAGTCCGTCGCCGGGGCTTTCTCATGCCACCTGCCAAAGAGTCGGTCAGATTGCATGCCTTTTGCTTTGTGTGTCCAGCAGCAACAGCAGATTTGAGAGCCCAAGAGGGTGCTGGATGGATGGATTCCTTTGCATTCGCCGATTGCCTTGACGTCTCAAAAGGTGTCCCCCGGATGAGCTTTGGTTGTTTGTGGCTAGCGGTTCAAAAAAAAGTGAAGATGCTGGACAGCCAAGCAAGCAGACTGCTTGAAGGCACTTTTTGTTGAATGGTGGAGCGGGAGGCGTTGGGCAACACAAGGCACTTTGTGCGGGAAAAATCTTAGCTGCCGCATCGTGGCAGTTGTGGGTGCTGGCAACATGCTGGGACTCCAGCTAGCAACCACAAGCGCCAGAGCTGCAGTGGCTTCAAGCCAGTTCTGCTGCCGTTGACCTTGATTTGATGCTGCCAATGAAAGCGCATGAGGATCCCACCTTCAGGCAGTTTCACCGGAGCTCCAAACATGCCAAGCGCCTTGAACTGGTCCAATTGCTCGAACTAGTTCTTGTGCCACAAATCCCAAGTGGGAAGACGCTGCAAAGCTCATTGACTGAATTGAGGCAATGCCCTTTCTTCTGGTGAAACAGCTTCGGATTGCAAGGCTTGCACCTTGAGGTCCTCTAGATCCGAATCAGGATCAAGCAACCTGTGAATGGCTGCGATCACTGTTGGGTCTTGTGGCAGCGTCTCCACTTTGTCCACGTTTGAAGAAGCTCGTCACAGGGATTGTCATCGTTCAAATGAATCTGACAGGTCGCTGCTTCACACATTCCGATTGCATCCATCGGTAAATGTGGATTGCTTTCAAGGCAATTTATGCGTGCCTGTTGAGCTGCTTTCTGTTGTGCCCTGGTGGATCTTCGCCTGTCAGTTGGCGCCATGTCATCCTTGACAGATCGAGGCAGAACATCAGACAATTCCTTGGATCTGTCCCCTGACAGTCTTGATGCAAGCTTTGGCACTGCCTTCTTCTTGGCAGCAGCTGCAATTGCTTTGGGAGACATTGCCCATTGTTCGACCTCCGCACGGTCAAGTTAGCAAAATGTGTCACAGGAGAACAAGATGGGCCAATGAGGAGCAAGCTCAGTTAGTCAGAATTGTCAGCATGTCTTGTCATTGTGGTCCAATGACTCTAATCTGATTTTGTTGTTGAAAAACAAATTGAAGAACAATGTGTCATGTTGTCTCAGATTTGGAGCAATGTTGCTGAAGCAGTCCAACTTTGTTTGAGCGCAGTTGTTCCATTGCTGCAGAAGAGACACACATTCCCATGGAGGCAGACTGCTGGAGAAAAGCAGAAGATTGGTTGTGTCATTTCACAGCAGCAAGCAATTGTTCTTCACCTTGATGCGGGAAGTGGACTTAGCATTGGTGGCCACCATGAATGCTTCTTGAGCTGGCTTCAGCAATGGCTTCCGCTCTCAAGCTCCGTTCCAGACGAGAATTGGAGCCTCCAAATCCGTCTGATGGGACTTTCTTTTTGGTGGTGTGCGCAGGACCACGCAGAAACTTGTTGTGCAAATGAGACTGCAGTCGCTCCAACCATTGACCAACCAGAACTGGATGCCTTCCCGATTTTGCTGCCGGGGTGGCGTGAGCCTGCCCGGCTCGCGACTGATGCAGTGAAGCAACCAATGATCATTTTCACAAAATGAATGATCATGTCGCAATCATCAACTGCAACACCTCCTGTTTCAACAACAGACATGGTCCTGCCCATCGTTGCCACAGAAACTTTGACATGAGCCTGCCGTTGGGGGGCATGGAGTCAGCTGGTTTGCTTGAAATGATGCATCGTCTTTGGGACAAGTGTTTCCTCTGCTTGTTTGAAATTGTGACCAACAATGACTCCAAGATGAAGGCTCGCTGCCGTTGGAGCAATGACGTCGCTCAACCACTGGCCATGGATGTTGTCTCGCTGGTGGTGTGGCAGCGTGTCGCTCACGCACACAGTCTGTCTGTGCACAAAGCTCAACGGAGGCCGAGCTTGTTGCAGCCAACTCAGCTGCGAAAGTGACCAAGTGTCTGCGATTTGTGTTGCGAGAACTGGGGTACCAGCAAAAGGAGCCAACGCCTGTCCACAAAGACAACGACTCCGCTGTCAAGATTGTCAATCACAGTCGTCCTACCGACTGCTCTCGCCACATGGAGACAAGGTTTTTTGTCCTCCAGCACTGGCGAATTCTACTGGACATTGTCCTTGTGCATTTTGCACTGTGCCACAGTGGCAAAAGGCTTGTGCTCACATGGAACATTGTTCCATGTGAACTGTGAACTTGAGTGCCAGTCTAGTGCATCCTTCCCCATGATTTGTGCTGTTTTTGCTGTAGAAATCAGCCAATCTTGAACTGGAGTGGTGCGAATGTGCGTGATTCAACGGGGACCAACCGGTTCAACGCTCCGCACTTTGCTGCACGCCCGGCGTTGGCGTGTATTTGTGACTGTGTTTTTCGTACTATTTTTACTATGCGGTTCAGGGTCCTTCGTGGGATTAACCGTTAGTGCTGTATTTCGTGCACGCGCGCCCGCGTGTGTTTTTCTTTTTCCTGTTTGTTACATCCAGTAGAAGCCTCCCAGTCGTCCGACTGTCATCGTGTGTTTCACACGGCATTTAATGCACTGTGCTACAGCAGCAAAAGGACTGTGACACATAGGATTTTATCCTATATGAACTTTAGTACCAGTCTAGTGCATCCGCCCCCATGATTTGTACTGTTTCACTGTGGAAATCATCTCATGCTTGCAGTGACGGTGCTAATGTTCTGATTCAACGGTAGCCAACCGGTTCAACGCTCCGTACTTTGCTGCACGCCCGGCATTGGCGTGTATTTTTGACTGTTTTTCGTACTATTTTACTATACGTTTTTCGTAGAAGCCCCCCAGCCGACCGTTGGCTGTCATCGTGTGTGTTTCACACGGTATTATTATGTCGTATTTGTAGCGCGCCCGCTTGATCGTGTCGTATTAGTAGCGCGCCCGCTTGTCGCACTTAGTACACGCGCGCCCGCGTGGATCTATGTGACATACTCAACGTAGTCAATTTAATCGTGCCGACGTAATTGCATCGGTCTTTGTCTATGTGACGTACTTGTTCAACGCGTCCGTTGAGTGACGTACGAGTTAATCGTGGAGCTACCACGTTCGCCTATTGCTTTTCGTTGACATAATTTCATCGATCTTTGGTATTCGTTCGATCGTTCAGAGGGCAAGCCTCCTACTAGGCTTCTACACGAATCCTACAGGATTCGAACTCAGGACCTCATGGTTCAGATGCGAACACCTGACCAAGGTGATATGAATTCATAATGCACTGTGCTACAGTAGCAAAAGGACTGTGACACATAGGATTTTATCCTATATGAACTTTAGTACCAGTCTAGTGCAGTTGCTCAATGCCTCTGCCACTTTTGCTTCTCTGCACCATCTGTTCTCTGTCCATCGTTTATTTGATTCAAAAATCTCTTCATCTGTCATGTTTGTCCTTCTTCTGTGCCATCATTTTGCTGAGACTGGTTTCTTTCCCTTCTGTTGGCTTCTAGTTCTTCCTTGGTCATGATCGCATGCTTTGGTTTGCAATCTCTGATGACAGTGGCAGTAGACACATGCACATGCTCAAGTGTCAGCCTTGCTAGCAGTCACATTGTTAGCACTATGACTTGGCTTTGTCTTCCGTTTGTTGTGAGAATTTAGTTCCATCTTTTCCGCAATCTTTTTCTTCTTCTGTTGTTGCCAAGCTCCTCTTTCAGACAAAGAGCTCCTGTCTTGGCATCTTTCAGAATTCTGTTGGCAAGATTCTCTAACTGTTTGTTGCATTCAGGATGGAAATTTGGATCTTCCTTGATTGGTGGAGATTCAACTTCATCTAAATTTTGAAGAATTAGGACTTTGCTAAAGTAGACTGGATCAATAGCAGACCCAGTCTGTGGGTGCAAAGCTGTTTGCGGTTGAATTTTTCCACATTGCTCCACATCCAGGGGATGAACAGCATGGAGGAACTTCTTGGACACTTTGAAAGAAGGCTTGTCATTGGTGTTTTCTTGCTGCTTGCAATCTTCTACAACCATTTGATTAAAAGCAATTGCCTGGGAATAAAAATCAACGTGATGATGGCTGAGGGCACTTAAAAAAGAGGGCACAACGGATACAAAAATTCCACCAACTGAACTTTGAATCATTGTGAGGGAGCCGATTTAGGATGCTTTGAAATGAAGCAACATTTGGCAAAACAATAGCCGGTCGAATTGGTCTTCCATTCAAATCTTCAGCAGAGGCAATTGAACAATGGAATAACAACCATTTCTTTATCTTTTCATCCATCATTGTAAAGCTACAGTGGTGTCCCAAAATGGTCTGCCAGACCAAGATTTGGAAAATGAGAGGCAGCCTATTCCAATTTGAATTCATTTGTAGAAAAATGTCGAAGCACTTTTGAAGACATGATCTCAATCTATGATCTGCATGATTAAAAAATTGCAGGAGGCGCTGTTGGCAAGGAGAAATGGTAGGAATCGTGGTTCATCTTGCCGCCTTCTTGTTGTCCACTTGCACTTTTTGCCTGTCTTCTTTTTTGTCCTCAAAACAAATGTGGAAACTGTTGGCCAATCAGACCTCTCCATTCAGTCCCAGTCCCACATTGAACCTCATTCACGAGAGAGATCTTCGGCGCACCGATGTCGCGACATCGACATCTAGCTAGTAGAGTAGATAACAGGCTCCAACAGAGCTCACTCTTTCTAGTGCATTGATCTTTATCAACAAACACATAGATCTCTACAGCCTACAGGATGCATACATCCAACAGAAAATGCTTTCATTCTTGCCGACTTGCCCCACACGATCAGATGACAAATTCTCTGTACTCAAGAAGAAGTAGGAATAGATTGCTCTCTTCCTTTCGTTGAAGCTACTAGCACAGACGTTGTTGTTGTACTTCCATAAAAGGAGAAGGGATCTCCTTCTGATTCAGAAGAAATGGCAAGCAACAACAATCCTGATGGTGCCGCTGTGGTTACTGTACAAGGGAAGTCACTACGGAAGCTACTGCTGCTGCTACCGTCCTGCCAACAAAGGATCCAACAAACGCTTTTGCTTCAGTCAACAAGCCCCTGGTGAAAGACAGCATGAGCAAACCAGTCACAACAACTCTTGTTGCTGCTACAGCAGCAACACTTGTTGCTGAGAGCAATGATGAATGGAACAGTCCAAGTGACGCTGCCACTCTTCAGCAGGAAGCAGACAAAAATCCTGAAGAAGCAACTGCAGCTAACCAGACGAAAACAAAACAGGTGCCGGCCATGATTAATGAGAACAAAGTTGCAGACAAGGATGCTCCAAGAACCACACAAGGAGAAACCATTGATGTCAAAGAAGAAGCAGCAGCTGGAAAAGAAGGCGATGACCAAGCAGGAGATGATGTCGTTGTGATCAATGTCCAAGCAGATGGAAAAGATGAGAAATAAGTAGAAAAATAATGATGATGGGCCCAGCAATGAAAATGCAGCAGTGGAAGAGAGTGCAACTAATGCTGATGAAACTAGCAATAAAAATGCATTGGAGGATGAGAACACTGACAAGGATGCTCCTCTTTTGCAATTGGAAGGAGCACAAGAACATGAACCATCACTTACACAAGTTGAAGACAGAAGTGACAACCTCACAGTTGATGACTCCAACTGTGATTGCACACTTCACTGCATGGCAACCCTTTTGCTATCATGCCTACGAACGAAGATGACTGTGCTTCCACAGAGTGTGTCACAAGTCAAAAGCAAGTCATTCATCATGAACAAGGAAAATTCCAACTGGAATCAAAAGAGTTTCATTCAGAGTTGGTTGATGGTGAACAGTCCGATGGTGATCAAGAACAAGAAACTGCGAAGAGCAATGCTTGCACTCAAGACCCGGAAAACAAGATTGCATGTGGTGTTGCTCCTGCTGGCATCCGTCATTGGCCCAGAAAACACAGACCACAAAAACCTGTTCACACTACAAGATGATGGAGATGGGGGAAATTGACATTCCCCAATCAACCACAATAGGAAGACCTGGAAAGCAAGATGGCATCATTTGCCACTCCTGTTGACATTGTGAGTTTTATAATGGAAATCACAGACGATGAAAACCTGTTCAGTTGAAACTGCAAGATGATGTAGACCGCGGAAGCAATTTGGCAATTTCCTCACCACTAGATGCCAAAAGCCTGGACAGAGATTTGACAAATGTTGCTCAGGTGGCAAAGCACTGTCATCTTCCACTTTGGAAATTTCTTGCCTTTTTGAACACTGACGGTTGCTTTGCCGAGCAATTGCTTACCAATGCAGCGAAAGTCTTTGATGACAAGGCTGCTGCAGCAAAGGTTAACACTCCATTGATTTTCTTCATTGACAATTATGAGCTACATGTGCTCTCAAGAATGATCCATGTGTTGCTGGTGCCAATGTTTTTGTCTATGAAGCCAAAGGAGGACGGAATGTTGAACTTTAGTTTGTGACGGGTATTGGGTTTTTAGAGTGCCTGACCCACGGGAACAATCGCCTTGTTCACGACTCCCTTGCGGCAAAGCTGGACGTGATGTTGAACCAAACCCAAATGAAAGGGATGGCTGTGCAAGATGAACATAACAAATGGTTAAAGGACTGCAACAGAGAAAGCCAAGACAACCTACAAAGAAGAAGAGGGATTGGAGGGCTGCACCATTGTGCATCTTACGAGAAATGCCACACTTGCATCGACAAGGGTCTGTTCAGCGCTACTAAGACCACATTAAAGTGGATGATAAGCCAAGTCTCATTTGAAACACAGAACAGGGCTTCGGGGTCACAAGAAGTGCACAGAAACGTGATTGAGACAGTGATGACAACACTGTAGATGAGGGCAGAGGTGCAAGGAAGAAAAGCAAACACAAGGCTGCATCCCTTGAAGCTGATGGCGGCAATGAAGATGAGGGCCAAACAAGTAAAAAGATAGAAAACTTGATCAACAAAGTTGCAGAAAAAGAAACGGAACTAATGTTGAGGCAAAGTAGAGAGATTGAAAGCAAAAAAAAACCTAAAAAAGAAAGCATCATGGAAGAGTAAGTAGTGCCTTGCCACCTGACCACATTACATCTGGGAGAGAAGAATGATTAAGTAAGCCAAGTGTAACAGTTCCAAAACAGCTTCTGTCTCCACTCCTCAGGCTTCGAAGAGGAAGGCTGGACCAACACCCCATGTTCCCTTACGAAAATAGCCATCTATCTTCCCAAATCTTTTTCCCCAGACGCACAATAGCCACGAATCCATACCGCCTGGGTGGGTGACTCAGCAGTCAGCACAGCATCCGACCAACACAACCATCACCATGCATCGGTCCACCATTCTCTAACACTCTCGCCGTTGTCGTTGTTGTTGGCAATTGATTTCTTGTCAAGAGTACTGGTAGACCCGCAACACATCCAGCTACTAGTATTCTTTCTAAAGCTCTGTACCAGTTTCATCCTTCGTCGCTGTATACTTTTCTTCCTTTCCAAAAAGACAGATCATGTTTCCACGGGTTTTGTGGATGAGGCCAAGTTTGGTGGCAAGTAGTACTAGTAGGCATCCGCCAACAACACTTCGGAGCTTTTCGTCACTGATTCGACGCCAAAGCCCAAGTTCCAACAATGTGGCGTTTTCATTTCACACCACTCAAGTCCAAGCGTCCATGCAGCAACAATCATGGTGGAGGGTGAACGGACAACAACAACAACAACGTCATTACACTCCCATGACCCAGGAAGAGGAAGACGCCGAGAAAGATCGTGTATCCAAGCTTTCAGACTTTAAAAAGGAGCAAGAATTGCGAAAATTAAATCGAGAAATCATTCGACTCAATATGCTACGAGGAATCAATACTGGCGAACTGTATACGATTCGAGGCAAATACAAAATGCTGCTCAATGAGTACGGAATTCCGAGTGAGTCAACGAAAAAGGCGGGCAGGCAGGCCCTGAGGCGTTTCGTTTTGTGGAGCCAGTTTTTGTTTGAGTTCATAATTTTATCTGTCCCTGTATTAACTTGTCAGTAAAGTCGTTTGGTATTATCTTTTGTTTTCTCACACATTTTTCTCACATATATATTTATGTTTGCAGTGATGGTTTGGTATGGAGCGGTATGGTTGACAACTGGTGCTGGAATCTTTGCCCTTGCCACCATTGGTGGAATGGACGCCATGGCGGTATTAGCAAAAGTTGATTCCTATACGGGCTTGAATATGGTATCCAAAGTTGACCCTACGCTGGGAAAGATTGGGATCGTCATCATCTTGAATGAAATGCTAGAGCCAGTCCGACTGCCCTTTGTGGTGCTCACAGTGAAGCCAGTGATGGATCAGCTTTTCCCACCAAAAGTTTAAGTTTGGATTTTGCTTCCCGTATTTTAGTGGTGGGTAATTTGATTCATCCGTGGAGGAGTGCTAGACCCCGGTTTTGGAGACTAAAACGACAACAATAAGCGATTCGATTGTTCATGCAGTCATATTGCACAACGAGATCAGGAACAAGCATATCATAGCATTTCATCATGAAAACAAAATAGAAGATGTACTAAAGAGATACAATTTTCAACAATATAGTTATAAGGATCTGGTCAAACAGACTATTTTATCCAAATTTCTGCTATGGTGGCGAAAAAAGGCACCCCAATGAAAACTCAAGTACCCGTACTATAGGAGAGCGCCCGTTCGCGGTAATTACATTTGCTGTTTGTTTTTCGCACTCGCGAATGTGTACACCATGCGTTGATAATATGTCTACCAGGTACAACAAAAACTACCCGTCATCTTCGCTCCTATTCTTCATGATGTGCGCTAGTGCCCCATTGCAAAGCACCACGGGAAGTTTGGCTCCAGGCGTTCCTGGATGTGAGACGGAAGGTCCCGGATTGATATTTTTGGCACACGTCAAATGAGCACGCTTGGTGCAATCTGGTTGACCACATTGGCAGGATTTCATCATTCCAAAGGCTGCTTTGAAGCAGATACTGCAGGTGGCGGCCAGTGGGACTTCGTGATCGTTGTATCCAGGAGGTGTCGTTCCTGTGAGCGTCGTTGAGATTTTGAAGGGTGTGTAGTTTAGGTCATCCTGTGCGAGACCGGGACTGACACCAGTATTGCTTTTATCGTTCTCGCCTTGGTTCATTTCTTGATCGACACTTTGGCGGTCTTGTCGCAAGCTAGCCTCGACACGGAGCTTTTTGACTTCGTCCTCCGCGGAGTTCAAAGATTCCGTTAATCGAGCCACATCTTCCGATGTCGCCTTTTGCTGTTCTGTTAGCTGTTCGTGAAGCTTATTGTTTTCCTCCTGTAACAGCTTGAGATTATCGCCGAGAGTCGCCAAAGTGTCATCGTCTGCTTCTTTCGACGTGGCTTGTAGAAGAAGCGTCTGTGCATCGCGCAGCTCCTTTTCGATCTCCTGGCTGCGCTTCTGGCGGGCCTCTTCCAAGGCTTCCCGCTCTTCCAATTCCTTGGTCAGTTTCCTAGACCGTTCTGTTTGGTCTGCCAATTGTCGTTTGAGAGACAATGCTTCCGTTTCCAAATCCTTTGTTTTGGCTTGCCATTCTTTTGCCTTTTCGCGTAGCTGTTTGGTCTCATTTTGGGATTGGGCCAAGTCTGCTTCGGCTTGCAACAACTTGGCTTGCGCGTTTTGAGCCTGATGTTCAATTTCTTCTTGATCTTTATGCAAGAGTTGAGCGGCTTGTTTGGTTTGTTCCACGACGGTTCGCAGATTTTCCAATTCCATGGCCAATCCTTCCGCCGAAGCCTCGGCTTGATCCGCATCGGTTCGTGCGCAGGCGGCATTGGCAGCGGAAATTTTGAGCGCTTCAATGGTTCGTTCGAATCGAAGCGACGACTCTGTGGTTTCTTCCCGCAACGTTTTGTTGGAAGCCGTGAGTGCCGCCACTTGACCTTGTGCTTCTTCCAATTTCTGTTTTAAGAACGTTAAAAGGAAAGTGAGAATTAGATTATATGACTGAACAGTATTGCATGCCATCGTTCCAACGTCGATTCTGGTTGTGCTAGCTACTAGTAGCCCCAAATCCATTGGAACTTTGCCTTGTGGGCTCCAGCTGAGTTTCGAGTCTTGGTAAAAGATGTTCAATGGCATGGGATCTCTTTGCACGTACCTGTTGTAAGAGAAGTACTTCTTTGGTCTTGTCCTTGGCCATACTGGCAGCTACTTGTTCCCGCTCGATAAAGTCTTGTTGGATACTACTTGTTACGCTTCCATCTACTTGTTGTTCCACTCGTTGTCGCTTATTACTGGCGCCGCCGTGTAAATTATGGGTCACGGCGTATCCCGTCGCCACGTGTTGCAGGGCATCATCGACAAGGGACCTGAGTTGTGTTCCCTTGCGAACAAACTCGTCCCAGGCAGGAGGCTGAACGGCCATGGCTAGCAAATTGTTGTTGCCTGCGTTGTTGTGTGGAGTCAATATCGATGCTGCCACTTGTCCTCCTACCATGAGACGGTGCCGGTGTTGACTTCGTACCATGGACGACGATGATGTTCCCGTACTATGAGCATCGTCATTGCTGCTGTCATTTTTATTATTATTGGATTCGTTCTCGTTCTCGGCCTGACTCTTTTGCTTGTCATTTTTGTTGGCAGAGTTTTCTGGCCCACTTTGGTGTTTCCCAGTACGTCTGGTTGCAGTTTGCGTATCGTGTTTGGCATTCTTGGTGATGTTGCTGGTATCGCTCTTGTTGTTGTGAACACGAGGACGATTTTCCATGTGATTTTCTGCGTCGTCAAAGTCCATCAGCGGTCCCATCGATTGAAGGTTTTTGCGTTTGTTCTGCCGGCCATCATCATTGTTGTGGGATGCCAATGGTGGTCGTTTCTGTTGTGTATGTTCTGTGGCCATTCCAATGGAAGAGGCGGCGGATGGATTGCTTCGTTCATTCCCGCTCATTTTATTTTATTTTATTTGTGTAAGACTACTGTGATCTCTCAT
>ENA-ORBV01006242-ORBV01006242.1-microbial-mat-metagenome-genome-assembly--contig:-NODE-6242-length-21179-cov-25.685433_pt1 | contig 21179 bp, 16 predicted proteins | sample MGYA00237777_ERZ505514 | MGnify/ENA primary metagenome ERZ505514 (study PRJEB26160, sample SAMN06269048) | microbial mat metagenome | isolation source: Oligotrophic lake microbial mat | place... | reverse complement strand
GATTAAGGCAGAATATAAATTCAAAGAAATGCCAAAAGCAAAAGAAGAATTTTATGCTGTAGTTGATACAAATGTTTTTAACGGAAAATGGAGCGCAGATAAAGCAAAGGGTCTTGAAAAAGAATTAGTCAACATTGGTGGCACTAAACTTACCCAAAAAGATTTTGCACAATACCTTGTTTCGCATCAGGCAAAACGCCCCAAAACTGAAATTCAGGCTTATGTTGACAATATATACAAACAGTTTGTTGAAGACGAACTGATAAAGTATGAAGAAAGTAAACTGGTTTCAAAATATACTGATTACCGTATGTTACTGAATGAATACCGCGATGGCATTTTACTTTTTAATCACATGGAGCAAAAGGTTTGGAAAAAAGCACAGATTGATACAGTTGGTTTGCAAAAATTTTATGAAGCGAATAAAGATAAATTTCAGTGGGAAGAGCGTTTAGATGCAAAATTATATATCTGCAAAAATGATTCAGTTGCTTCTGCCGTAAATAAAATGATTACAGCCGGAAAAACTTCTGATGAAATTCTTGCCGACATAAACAAAACTTCAAAACTGAATTTGAAAGTTGAAGAAGGTAAATACATCAAAGATGAGAACGAATATTTGGATGATGTGAAATGGGCAAAAGGAACACAGACCGTGAAGAAAGACGGACAGACTATTATTGCAATCGTAAATGATATTGTTGCTGCCGGACCAAAAACACTGAAAGAGGCAAAAGGATTGGTTACTACTGCTTATCAGGATTATCTTGAAAAAGAATTAGCCTACGCAGATGCAAGGAAGTACGGATGCAGCACGAAGGGAATGTAAGGAGAGGCGGCTATGGGGCTGGGGACGACCCCAGTCTCTTGGTAAACATTTTTGGAGCACATTTAATGGTTGGTTGGATAATAGAAGTTGAGCCCGATTGGATTAAAGACGGGAATCTGTATTTCGTAGCAATGAAGCCGCCAACCAAAATGGCTCCGCATGTTTTTTCGGCAACAGGATTAAACGGAAAAAGCTGCTGGTCACAAAAGCCTGGGATCGCTAATCGATACCGAGGGTGCGAAAAGTTGCGAGAAGAGATGCGGCTGAGGACAGACTTAATCGCGGTAGATGTTCCGTCGAATGCAGATAAAAAATGGAAGGTAAGGCAGACACTGCGCAAGCCGAAACAAAACTCGAACCGGAAAAATGAATCATGAGACCTGGAACATTCACTATGAAAGAAATATTGCATACGGCGGACGGAATTGGCGATAAGCCGATGGAGATGCATGAGCAGTGCGCTCACGCGGAAGTAGTCGAGCTACTGGAGTTGGTCCAGCAGGACTGGACGTTCCACGATCTCGATGAGTACGACCTGTTGCGGCTTGGGATTACGTAATTGCAGGCATGTAATGAGTCATTACCGATGGATTAAGTAAATTAGATCGAATACTCGTGAGGTTTGACATGGCAAAAATGATGCACGATGATTTTGAAGTTTGGATACGCAATGATTGTCGAGGCTGCCTTGAGCAGTGCGAAATCGACGCACTGTGCGAAGGCGATATGGATTTCGATACCGGCGAATACACGTTTCGTGATGTCACTGTACAAGGGCAGTGGGAGGCATGGCAGGCTGCAATGGAGAGGGCATCGAAATGAGTGATGCATCGGTGAAATCTGTTCTGCTGCCATGTCCGTTCTGCGGCGCAACCGGTCGCTGCGGACCTGATGGCGCTTACTACTTTCAGCATAAACTTAATTGCTGGATTTATATTCAAAACGTGTTTTTGATGTCTTGCGTTTCGCACGCGGAGATTGAGCAATGGAACTGTCGCAGTACGGAACTGGAGGAATTGAAATGAATGTGGAAAATGTTCTTCCGTCAGATGTGGAGATCGACGTATGGGAGGTTCACCCGCACCTGAACACTGATTACGACTACGCTATTTTCGACGACCACTCGCGAGCAATAGAGTATGCGAGAGATGTGGTTTCTAAATTCATTGACGATTGCGGTCGAAACGACGAATTGGAAATGAAGATCAAGCAAATAGTTATGACGCGTGGAGATTTCGACGAAGCGTGTTGTGGTGACTAGCTAGTTCTACGAGGACATTGGAGATACAGATGATGCAAATCAAATACGCGATTTTTCGCATTGTGTGGAATAAGCAAGAATACCAAGTTGCCTTTCAGGATGGCATTGTGCAAGTTGCGAATTCCGACCTGAAAGCCGTCAAATATGAAAATGGAAACTCGAAGTGGAAACCGTGCGTGACACACGCAGAGGAATTGGTTCGACTATCTTTCGGCGGCAAGCCCAAAACAAATGTTGCAAAACGACGGACAATACTAGCGAAGCCTGCGCTAAGGGTGGTTGGCTAGTATGAATCACGCGTGGCTCCAACAACTTGATGCATTCTACGAGGATGTCGACGATCTCTTTCCCGTGAACCCATGGCCACATCAGCACCGGGCTATACCGAATCTCGTCAAGGAGTTCAAGCATAACTCCGTAGTCACGATGTTCATGCACACAGGATCGGGCAAGTCGAACGTCAACACGGCGTTGACTAACCTAGTGGATCGATATGATGGGCGGGTGATTATCTACACGCCACGCAAGATGCTTACTTGGCAAACCGCTCTTGGTTTCGATCGCGCTGGCATCAACTACGGGGCACGAGCTGCGTCACTTGAGAAGCAGGTTGCCTTCGAGAAGCCTATCCAAGTTGCTTCGATGCAGACAACCATATCCCGGTGCTTGAACGGCCACATCCCACTGCACGAAGCTGAGTTGGTGATAGTTGACGAGGCGCACTTGATGGCGCAAGGAGACTCGCTCAAGGTTCTGCAACATCACTTGTCGCATGGCTCAAAGATCCTGCTAGTGACAGCCAGCCCACTTGGTTTGAGTCATTTGTCCAAGCGGCTTTACGTTGGCTCGCAGATCCAAGAGCTGCGAGATTGCGGAGCTCATGTTAAGGTTATCTGCAAGGGCCTACGAGAGATGGATGTGAGTATGGTACGTCGCGTTAATATGACGGACGCACTTGGTAATAAAACCGAGCGATACAGTTTGTCTAGTCTTCGTAAGAATTCTTGGCACCAAGCTATTGTCAGCAATGTTCTTGACGAGTACGGAATCCACAACCCCGACAAGCGGATGGCTATGGGCGTTGCCCCGGGTGTCCCAGAGTCCAGGCAAATGGCAGAAACATTTGCACGCAAGGGGCTTCGAGCTGCACACATCGACGCTAAGGAAGTCTACGTTGACGGTGAGTACAAAGTCGACGTAGACGGCAAGCGGCGTAAGGACATCATGGATCGGTGGTCAGGCGGTGAAATTGACGTAGTGTGGACTTGTCAGGTTTTGCGTGAGGGCATCGATCTCCCCAACCTCTACCACCTTATGCTCGCGGCTCCAATCTTGTCGCTCAAGGATATGGTTCAGGTTGTCGGGCGTATCTGCCGCAAGTCGGACAAGACGCCGGATCATGCACTCCTCACCGATCACGGCGGAAACTTGAATCGCCACGTACCCTACTCACCCAACCGAGACTACGACTGGCTGGCTGCGTACGAGATGGACGACAAGTGTATTCGCCACGCATCTGAGAAGCACAAGAACGACAACCCCGATGACGTGCCAGCCGTGTGCCCGAACTGCGGGACGTTCGTTCGCATGGGCAGGAAGTGTCCACCCGCGCCGATCGGTTGCGGCGAACCCATCAACGAAACTAACCCCCGTAAGCTTCGTCTTGTAGTTCAGGAATCAGGGGCGCTCGTTCCGTTCGAGGACGACTTCAAGCAGCCTCGCAAGCCAAGCACGGCATCCGCTGAGCAGAAGCAATGGGACGCCTTGTACTGGGCATCCCGGAAATCCAAGAGCGACAGAGCCAGTAACTTCAACCAGCTCAAGGCAGCGTACAGACGCAAGTACCGGAAAGATCCTCCTGACAATCTGTTTAACATGCCGCTGTCTAGTAGCGACTGGAAAAGAAAAGTCAGGGACGTGTCGATGACATCACTGAGAGTAAGCAAGAAGTAAAGGGCCGTCAACCGTGAGTGAAGATCAACCATTAACCGCAACGCAGCAAGATCTAATCGCCGAGTTCACGCACGACGTAGCAAATGCTGAGACTCTAGACTCATTGATGGACACCGGCGTAAGATTGTTCGCGTACCAATGCTTTGACGAGGCAATCAAGACATGCTGGCCACTGTTCCGGCAGAGGCTGAAGGATATAGGACACTCAGTTCAGCAGGTGGTAGCGGTTGACTTTGAGTGTATATTCTGGACGTCGTTTTCGTCACCGCTTCCAGAGAACGGCTCCATAGGAAAGGACGTGAGTGATCGAATCCGGTTCTTGGTTGATGACGTCAAGAAAGAAAACCAAAGCCCATTGATAATCGTTGCCATTGACGATCGCGAGAGCAGTTGGCGCAAGTCGCTGCATCCAGAATACAAATCAACACGCAACGAGAAGCCAGTGAACTTCATGCCCCTCCGCGCTGAGGCAATCGAATACCTTAAAAACGAAGGCGGCTTTAAGGTTGAGGTATCCCAAGGCATGGAAGCAGACGACATCCTTTCGAGCATCGCTTTTAGGTGCAAGCTGAGGATGACTGAGTGTGTACTCATAACCGATGATCGCGACATGATGCAATGCTGTAGTCCATTGGTGATGTGCTACTCGCCTCGTCGCAAGTACAACAGCATGGTTTCCCTCAAAGCATCGCATGGTCTAGAGCCTAGGCAGATCGTGGATTGGTTGAGCATGATGGGTAAAGATGACGCACCATCGATCGCCGGAATAGGTGAAACTATTGCTGAGAAACTGTTGCAGAAATACGTTGACTTCATGGGTGTCTACGCCGCTCGTGCTAACCTTACCGATAAGAAGCGGGCTGCGGTTGAAGACTTCTGTCATTCAGGCAAGTACTTCACGGCAGTTGATCTACACACACTGAACAAACGACTCCCTATTTATTGGTAAAACGATGGAACGTGACGGCGATTTCCTATTGCTTCCATCCGCGCTGCTTACCTGCGGCCATCCGGACTTGGATAAGTGGGAGCTTATGGCGGAGAAACTTTGCAGCTACCAGAGAAGCTTGTACTGGTGGATAGGTGACATCGTTGTCTTCGGCGAGGCGCAGATGGGTGACGACATCTATCAGTGCTTTGGCCCTGGCATGAGCAGTGGCCTCATCGATCGCTGCGCCAAGGTGTCTAGGGCGTTCGCAGCATCAGAGAGATTCCCTGAGTTATCCTGGAGTCAGCATCAACTTGTCTCGAACATGGACACGCGGCAAGATATACTTAACCTTTCACTCTGCGAGGGGTGGGATACAGATCAGTTGAGAGCGTACCTAAAAGAGATCAAATCTTGACGATCAAGCAACGCGGGAGGCTCTACTGCTGGCTGTGCGGACTGACTGAATCAATGCGTCCTGCCGACTGGCATTCCCGGTGGTACTTGCAAGAAGCTCACATCGCCAGCGGTGGAGGCCGAGCGCGCCGAGTCATTGACGACAGGGCTGTGATCCTTTTGTGCCCACGCTGCCACGATTGCCACGTCAGCGACAGCAACGCCTTCTCCGCCAAGACAATCAACGGCATTGAGTATCCAACCATTGACGAGCGGCATACGATCTGGATCAAGCAGGACGTGGACGGTAAGGTGGACATTGAATTCCTGAAAACCTTTTGGATCGGTATTCCACCAGAGCCCGAGCGCCCGCCAGATTTTTGGTGCAAGCGATTCACTGACAACACTGGGCGATTCCGATGACCTTCCACCCTTCCATGACAACAGAAGGTGAGTACATCGATCGAATCAGGCGGCTTAGATTGCAGGTACGTTCCATGCGCGAGACTCTTAACGCAACGATCGAACTCCCCAATGGATTCTACGAAAGGCGTTCGGAACTGTACGATCAGCTCGCCGCTAGCGTATTGATCTGCCCAGAGAAATGTCCAACCGAGAAGCGTCTTCCGCGTCGAATGCTCACTGACGAACCAGCTATGGTTATCATGCATCTCGCCCGCTCTGGCCGATCATCTGAGCAGATTGCCTTGATTGCTAGCCGTAAGGTTGCACCGTGGTACGTTGATTACTTGCTCACCATCATCTCTGATCCGCACCGTTGTCCGTTTGTCTGCCATGTAGATTGGTGCGCAAACAAGATTCGGAAAATGGAGGCGGTGTATTCGCGGCACATTGTCTTGCTTCACGACCTGATTCGTGTTAGAAAGGCGTCAGACAACTTCTAGACGTGTCGCAAGATACACGTCTGGGCAAGCGAAGAAAACTCGAACACGTGTGAGGAGGTGATTATTGAAAGCAAGAACAAAGGTAAGCTCACCGTTGCATTTCGACCTTTGGGATGCGACCTCATTCGGGAGCAAATTGATCAAATATTAATAGAGTCCTCGGGTCTGAATGCTGAATGCAGCGAAGAGTTACGAGATTTTGTATTTCGAACTGTTGTTGTTGATAACACGGACGAGCGCAGGATGCACTTGACGAATGTTTTTGACGGAACCACCAGGAGTTGCAGCAATGACCAAGAAAACGAATGACATCAAAGAAAAAAGCAAGTTGTCCAAAGAAGAATGGCGAGAGTACACAAAAACGGTTTGGAGCATTGCCAATACTTCAGACGAAATCCATCCAGCAGTTTTCCCAGTGGAGATACCAACAAGGCTTATAAAACTATTTAGTTTTTGGGGAGAGACTGTTTTGGATCCATTCGCTGGAGTGGGAACAACAGCAGAAGCAGCATTGGCACTTGGTAGAAGAATTGTCTGCGTTGATCAGAATCAAGGCTACGTTTCTGAAATTAAGAAACGATTTCCGGATCTGTCCGCTGGTGATAAAACCGGGCAGGTATTTCATGGTGATAGTCGAAACTTAGATTGCCTTGGAAGTGATTCTGTTAGCTTAATAGTTACCAGCCCTCCTTACTGGGATAAGGCTGATTATGGAAAGAATGATGGCAATCTGGGGGCGATCGGGAATTATCAGCGATTTTTGCTAGAGATGCGATCCGTTTTTCAAGAGTGTTTTCGCGTACTACAGCCTGGCAGGAAATTTTGTCTTGTTACGGCACATGTGAATCAGCACACGGATCACGGGCTACTCACATTTCCATTGGCATCGGATTTCACAATGTCCGCACGTGATGTCGGATTTGTATTGGTTAACGAAATCGTCTGGTCCAAAGACGGCACTGGCGGAAAGTGGGGTTCATACGGAGCGCAACGGCCAATTTTTGGCAGCTACCCATATCCGCCCAATTTCCATTTCAAGAACGTTCACGAGTACATTCTCATCCTAGCGAAACCAGCGACCAAAAAAACTACGGGCAGCACAGTGAAGCCATACTCACAGTTGATGTCCTTGGATAACGCGTCAGCGACTAACGGTGTGACCAAGACGCATAAAGCTAAATCGAGCTCCGCAAAGACGAACGCTTCTCCCGAAGCTTCAAAAAAGAAGGCTCCGAAACCCAAGAAGGCATCCGAACGAATGATCACTGAGGGGAGTCCCGGAGGTTGCTTATTTTCAATTTAATTTTCTTCGCATCTCGCTCGGGAATAATTTCTGATTGGTTCGCTCTGGATCGCCCTCCGTCCAAGTCTCTCGATACATGCGAGAGCGAAACACAATCCTCCGGCCATCTCGATTACTGATGAACTGATATTGCTTGCCAACTGCAATCGGATACTCACTCAGAAACTGTGGTCCAACTACGATCCAATACTGAGCGTCGTAGCGACGGTAATCAGGCGACCATTCCCAAATAATGACCTGATCAAATCCATGAAAGCCTTCACGATTCTGAGCGTGATTAAGCTCAATAAGATCAACCTGAATTGGCGCATCGGAACGCGATGAGCCTGAAAGCACAATTAGCGCCAGCATCCATGTGGCCATTTATATCTACCAGTTTATTTCGATAGTGCGTCTGTGATCTTCTTCGATTCTTCGCTCTCTCGCAGTATCTTTAATCGCTTGGTTACGTTGTTAACCTCATCCAGTAGCAATTTACTCTGAACCCTTTCCGCTTCTGTCATATCTACTTCCTTGGCATCCGAGAAGTATGGGCGACTGAACGTCCTACCTCCCATCCTTTTGATCTCTTGGCCAAGTCTCTCCAGGTAGATGGTATTCTGCGCCTTGGGTGAAACATCGCTTACCCGAGCACCCGTCAGTAGGTTCATCGCCAACCCTTCTGGGCGCTCCCATTTGCGTGGATCTGTGAGCGTCCTGGCTGTAGATGCAAAGCGAGACAGCGGGCTATTGCTTACTCCGAACTCAACCAGTGGGTGAATGAAAGGCTTAGCCGTCTGCGTCTTATCTCCAGTGGCTAGATCGTGGATGTTGGTAAGCGTTCTGCCAACTGATGGGTCCATATCAGAAAGCTCTCGGCCTCCCCCTGGCCCGTCTTGGAATAGCGATCTTCCGAAAGCAATTTCACCGAGCCCCTTTACTAGAGGATTGGATCTACCTAAGAGTTCCCTCACCGTCTCCTGTGGATCTAGCCGCAGTGGTCCATTCATTATGTTTAAGCTATCTTCGAACCCGAAGCCAAGTCCTGTTAGGTATCGCTTGGTTCCGTCTTCGTTCTCTCCCATTGGCAGTCCGATAGTTTGGGAGATGAAGTCAGGGACAATCTCGCCTGGGTTGCGAGCTCGATTTGCAAGCTTGATGACTTGTGCCATTGGCCCGCCTGGGTTTGTTACCAGTTCTTCGGCAGCCATTGGAAGGAAGTGACGAGAAAACGTGTAGAATGGAATCAACAGTCGAAGCTTCTTAGACTCCACCGCAGTGAGTTTTGTGTAGTCGATCTGAGCTTTGTTGATTGCATCGCGAGCGGCTCGTGGTGACATACCTTGTCGCCGGCCTGCGATGTATCCAGAGATTCGGCTGATCTCCTCGACGAATCCACTAATGTCCTTGCCCGCAGTTGCACCCACGAACAAGTCTTTGTTGACTGTCTGTAGTCCCTCCTTACCAACGGTGAACCCATCTCGAACTGCACCTGGGTTAGCGAAGTCTAACCAAGTTCGGCCTACTGGAGCCGGTGAGAACTTGCCAAGAAATGGATTGATGTGAGCCCGCATGCCAGGGTATGCCGAAGACAGGTTCTCCATGCCTTCGCCGATGAACTCTGCGGCAACGCCCATCTTCTCTCCGACAATTGCCATCTGGAATATCTCAGACTGCAAAGCCTCCATCGCTTCCTGGGGATTCTGAGGAACACCTGGAATCAGCTTTCCGTTTACTATCTTGTCCGGCATTTCCATTCCCTTGATATCCATGATCCCATCAAAGGTTTGGTTGTTTCGCAATGCATAAGCGTCACGAATAGGATACCAGTAGCGCCGGTAGTCGAACTTACCGTAGCGAGGATCTGTCAATCCAAGCATGGCGTTGTTGAATAATCCGGACAATGCGTTACGTATGTGGAACGCTGGAAATGGTCCAGTGAGGTTGGACTTCATGACGTTGATGTATCGCTTCAATGCCCCCATGAACACGTTGTATTCATCTGAGTTCGTAAATGGTTTCATGAATCGGTTAGCGTCGTTGTAGACGTCATTGTCTACGCCAACGTCCTCAAAGAACTTCTTAGCTGTGGATTGCTCCTTCATCTTCTTCAAGAAGTCTGGTTCGCTCGAAAGATCAACCGTCGTGTCGACTGCTATATCTTTTGTCTCGATACCCTTCTCACCAACAGAGATGTCATTCGTCTGCACCCGCTCTGTCTTCGTTGACTGGACTCTCAGTTCCTCGATATTCCCGTTAGCGTCAAGCTTTGAAACGCTAAGCTCGTACGGTACTCTGTCGTGCGTAACCTTTACCGTATCGCCTTTACCGGCTGCGTGCTTGGTGAGCAAGTCGTCATTGAGCTTCGTGGCAGCGGCGGCGATCTTTAAGTCGTATGCGGCTCGAATGTCCCGAGGTAGATGGTGAGCAATGATTGTGAACGCTTTGCCATCGTTGTGGAATTTAAGCTGATCTTTATCCTGGCCAATGATCCTATCGATTGCAACAAGTTGCCGATCGCCGACTCCTTTGTACCGCTTCATCCGAGCTGACTCACCAATCAACTGGAGAGTCTTATTAACGACACCAGATGTCCGTCTATTATTGGACATATAGGTAGCGATAGCACCGAGTATGTTTCGCCCGAAAAACGGCATCTGAGTGTCGGCGTACTTAGTTTCAAGCTCCGACGCCCATTTAATGATGCCATCGAATAGCGTATCCTTGTCAGGGTTGAACCTCTGTGGGTCGTACGGAGTTGGACGGTTTGGTTCTGTCGGTCTAATGAATCTCTCACCGAACTCAGCAGCAAAATACTCACGTAGAGAAACCTTCTTTCCCTTGTAGTCGATATCTTTCGCTTTAAGATCCAGTTCCTTTAGATTGCGCTTAACGAATTCCGCACGATGTATGATGCCTGACACATTCGGATCGAGGGAGATATCGTTGATTGCGCTAGTTCCTCCAGGGAGGTCTGTTAGCAATGGATCTCGCATGATCTGAGAGCTTAAGGATAGTTCAGTAACAGGCCCGCTCTTGGGATTGATTCGTACTGTCGACTTGGAAGGATCAACTTGATTGCGAACATTGTGATCTATCTCCAAGTCACGCATCCATGGGGCTTTCATGCCCGTGCTTTCCACGTCTCTCCATGAGTCATCGTATGCTTTTCGTAGCAGCGCAAGAGCGCCTGAGAATTCTTGACTGTTTAGTTTTCCTGGTCCAACTACGCTTACACCTTCGATAAGATCAAGCAAACCTCCGTTCATCGTGTTCACATACTTAATTGCTTCTTCTTGAGTCTTACCAAGTCGCATTTGATAATCAACGTCCAGCTCTCCGCTACCATGGAGAATCTTGAACACTGGCTCTAATGCCTTGCGGTGAAATATATCCGCTTCGTGATGCTGCTCAACTGCTGCACGCGCGATCGCTCGGCCCGATGCACTGTTTCCACCGCCAAGAAGACTCGCGTTGAACCAACCCGCCAATGCCTTGCCTGGAGCTGTGGCGTAGAACAGATCCCCGCCGCGATCGATGAAGTCAACCACTGCCTCGCCAAGTTCAGGAGGTGTTATCTGCTTCATGTAGTCGGTGAATCCCTTGACTGCTGCCCATACCTGTGGAGTTTTGCCAGTCACATAGGATGCGAGAGAAGCGTTGTAGTCTGGTGGCAATCCCTGCAATGCGTACAGATCGTTGGATGCCTTGACTTCAGCCTTCTTGAGTGCCGATTGCCTCCGGTTCCAACTATCGTAGGCTTTCTTGTTCGCCTTCCACGCAGCTACAGCGTCAGGGTTAGCTGCCTCGATACCTTTCGTGCCGAACATTTTCTTTTCAGAACTCGGCTTTCGTGGGGCTTCACCGATGGCAGCTAGATTGGCCTTGGAAGTATTGTACGCATCCAGTGCGGCCTGGAGCTTGCCCCCATCATCCAGCGCTTGCATGGTCTCTGCATGCCTTGCGATTGGTGGGAGTTCGGGGGAGGAAGGGGCGGTAATGGCAGTATCAGTAACTGGCGGTTGAGACCATGCAATGCCATCTACATTGCGCTTAGCGAGTGCGTATGCCTCTCCTGCCGCGCCATCGCTGGAGACTGTCCAGTTGGTATCACTGCCAGTCACATTAACCTTCTGGCCACCGAATGTTGCGGTATAACCGCCCTTGGCTTTAGTGAGCTTGAATCCGCTATTCTTTAGTGTGTCCTTAATTACATCTTCTGGATGTGCGACCTTCTTGAAACCAATATCGCTCAAGTTTACCGCCACTGTATCGCCCGTCTTAAGGCTTACTCCTTTAGGCAATAGAGTGCTTAGCGGAACCTCGAACTTAAAGTGATCCTGATATGCTAGCTTACCCGCCTTGTTTACCGTAAACACAGGATTGTACGCAAACTCTGGGATTTCTTTCACGAACCTCTTCAGGAGCGGAATTGCTTTTTCTGCAAACTTTTCGTTCTTTGAGCCAGATAGATGCTCCATACCAAGAGTGAATGTGGCATCCTTAGTTTGGCTAATTTTCACGGTCTTAGACAGCGAGTCGAAGATTTCATCTGGAAGCTCTTCGTAAGAATCGTACTTCCATGCATCAACAACCGACCTCAGCACAGCAGTTGTTTTCGGTGGAATCTTGCCGGGATCTTTGAAGCTGAAGTCAGCCTGAGTGTCATTAAGCATCTTTGCGAGATACTTTTGCTCAGTGTTAGTACCGTCACCAGTAACAGTTAGCCCAGTCGGTACGTGTATCAGCTTGCTAGTATTCTTGCCAGTTTCATCTGCGTACTTTGCCACCGCGAACTGCCCGTAGAACTCTGCATTAGCCTCGTCGCTACCAACCTTTATTTTTCCCTTGCTTGTTGGCTTAGTCTCCCGCGACTGCTGGATATACCTATTGATCGCAACTCGCCTTGGGCTGGCTAGATGCGATATCTCGTCGACTGCCTTGTCGATCCCCCCATCCATCGCGCTCACTGTTGAAGGAGCGACGGTTGAAGGAGCGACTGTATTTTTAGCTGAAGTACCAGCGTCCTTAAGTTCGTCAACCTTAATGCGACTAGCGTCAATCCTAATCGCCGATGGAAAACCATCTCGTGTTACTTCAACGACATCGCCACCATTCAGAACCCTAGACACTGTACCCGTGTAAGCATCTTCGTGGGTCGTAAGGGTTGGCTCCACTGTGACACGAGATCCAAACCATCGGCCTTCATCCTCGGCTGCTGCATCAACCCATGGGCGTGATTTTCTTTCGGATGCTATGTCAATGACCTGACTTGCAGTTGTTCCAGTTGGTGGAGCTGGAGTATCTGCAACTGGTTTTACAACTGGCGTTGGTGTAGGTTCTACTGCCTTCTTCGAAGCTCGAACGTCATCCATCCACTTATCAGTTACACCAAGAGTTGGCTTCGTATCGATTCCTTCGAATGCACGGATGTACTGTTCCTGGCTCATGCCCTGAACAATCGCCTTCTTGTTGGCAGCACTCAGTTTCTTGAACGCTGCGTAGAAGTCGCCGGTTGTTTGCTCCAGTGCATCTGACAGGTCTGCGTGTCGCTTTCGAGCAACCGACATAGCTTCGTCCGCGATCTGCTCGGGCGACGTGTCTGTTATGTCATAGCCGTTCTTTATCAAGTATCCTTCTGGGTCAGTGATCAACTCCTTCTTGAACTTGCCGCTTCCACCATCAAGAGTATCCATCTCGTCTAGGTGCTCGTTGAATGAAGCCAGCTTTATCTCAGCGTCAGCTACACCCTTAGCGACGTTCTTGGTTCGCAAGCTCGTGCGTTCGTTCGCATCGAACGGCTTGAGTGGTGGCTCGTCAATTGCTAGTCCTTCGTCGACCACCTTTGGAATCTCAGGCGTTGTGGATGCCGATGGAACATCAGCCTCTGCGATTGGCGCGACTGACGGAGGCAACGATTCGGCAACTGGAGCTGGGCTACCTGGAGCGGCCCTCAGTTTGTCGACCAGTTCTTTTACGCCAGCGTCTCGAACTTCCGGAGCGCCCATGACCAACGGTCGCAATGCATCGTCCGCGCTCGAAGCTTCAGAGAGTGTCAATGGCGGCAGTCCACCAGCAACCCGTTCATTGTTGACTCCATCAATTACCTTGGCGACTTTGCCCTTCATGTCAGCGAACGCAGTCTGAGCAACCGTTGGATTGGCCTTTACTAAAGCGCTCCATAGCTTCTTATGCTGTTCGGCTGGAACGTCAGCAAACATAGCAAATGCGTCATCTATCTTAATATCTTGGCCGCGACTGAGCTTGGCTGCGATGGTTCTCGACGGATTGCCGGTATTGATTGAAGTGAACGTCTGTGGTTGAGGAGCATCAGCTTGATTGCGCGCAACGTCAACTGGATCGATCGCCTTGGGTGCTTCTGGATCTGGCGTTACCTTCTTCCAGTTCTTCTTCAATAGTTCTTCGTCGACTTTCGCAATATACAAGCCTGTTGCTGGATCTCTCTCAGCGCTTGCCGCCAGTTCTATAGTAGCGTTCAGTACTGCTGGATCATCAGGAACTACGAGTCCGAGTTTATCCCCGACTCTTGTTACTAAAGTCTTGGCGGTGAGCAACGCGCCTTCAGGTGTTATGTACTGTGCTTTAGGTTGAATCTCATCGCCGACTTTGATTGACTTCAGTGCGTCGAGAATCTGGGCACGCTCTTCCTTGGAGGTGAATCCACCCGCGTATTCAAACACATTCTCCAGTGCTTTAATCCTTGGATCGCTTGGCGCAAGCGATGTGGTTATCTTGGCAATGTAAGTCTTGATCTTGTCCCATGCTTTTTGGATGACAGTCTGTACCTTATTCCCGCCAATGATCGCATCGCCTGGGATCTTTGCTGTCGCTGCGTGAGCGCCCAACTGAGCAAACACCTCTGCCGGGTTTGACTGGAAGTACTCGGCCATCATGATTGTCTTGGAAGGATCAGGCTTTGTCGCTCTGGATCTCGGCATTTCAGTGCCACGGGGAATGGCGTTAGCTGATCGCTCGCCATCGGTTATGTTGAACTTATTCAGTAGAGATCCATCGTTTATGGATTCAAGTATCTGCTTGCTCGCAGCGGCGAACAGTTCCGGATCTTCATCGCGAAGAACATTGAAAGCAATATGGAATAGCTCATGGTTCACTGTGTTGACGACGGGTATTGTCTTGTCGGCTTTTGACAACGATTTCTTGGGAGTGATCGTCATCTTGTACTTGCCTGGAGCCACACTTTTCACTGAGCCAGTTACAGACTTTGATGCATCCGTTGCGGTCTCTACCAATGCTTTGGTAAAGTCAAGATCGCTGGCGGAATAAACGGACTGCAACAATAGCCGATCGCCATCATCGAGCGCACCGCCTATCTGTAGGTTATCTAGGTGCTTATCGAATGCGTCATGGTATGCAGAGATGCCACGGAAAGCCGTTGTCGTTGCAAGAATGTTGATCGCGCCCTTCTCGCCCCTGACAATGTTGAACCCTGGAGTTGTCGGCGGTGGTGTCGTTCCCGTAGGCGATGTTACAGATGGAGGAAGTGTTCCCGGTGGATTCACGGTTGGAGTTGTCGGCGGTGGTGTTTGGCCACCCGGAGTTGGTGTCGTCCCTGAAGATGCAGGAGGAGCGCCTCCCGTGTCGTCAATGAACTCGCTGTTTCTCTGCGCCCAATCGACGATCGCTTGATTCCCCGGCTCGGAAGCTTTCTTGTTTTTCCAGTAAAGCGCTTCATCGCCTAACCCTGGACGCTGCGGTATCCCCTTGATTCCGAACGTGGGCATCCTGAAGTTCATGTAGCCTCTGATCGGCTCATGCAGTAACTCGGGAGTTCCACCGTACTTAGTCCACAAGTCCATTCGCTCTGTAATTAAGTTCGGATCGGAGTTGATGATGTCGTACGGGGTGACTCGTGTACTTGCACCAAGCCGCATTTCACGCTTCAGTTTGGCTGTCATCGATACCGGAGGCGCTCCAGGGTTGGCAGCGTTTATCGCATTAGCTTGGTTCTTCGCAAGCACTTTGGCCTCGCGTAGAGCGGTTGCGTCACCAGCAGCTTTGGCGTACTTAGCGATCCCGGCGTTCTTGGCGATAGAACCCGCCTTTGTCAATGGAGCGAGGCCGATTAGATTCGTTGGATCGGTAAGAACGTCGACGGCAAACCCAGGCCAAAAGTTTTGCCAAGTATCTTCCTTTCCGACTGAGTCCGGAGCGTACTGCCTGAGAAGCTCTCGGCCCGTTGTGCGATTCGTCTGTGCGTTGTAACCAAGAGGATCAATCCACTGATCGAACGGGTTCTTCAGGGCAAGTGCATCTCTAATGCTTGATCCTGGTAGATCGAGCAAGTTACCGACAGCACCAAGCCCTCCGCCAAGAGCGCGGCCTGTCAGTCCGATGAGTCCAGGTGAGACCGGAGGAAGCTGGGTGGGTGCTTTGGGAAATGGTGCCGTTGCCAATTGGCTTTCGACTGAAGAAATTGGCGCAGCGGAAGGCATGGCGCTTCGTGGTTTGTAAGTGCCATACAGATCGACGATACTTGGCATGTCTTGCTCACCTACCCATAAGTGGGCTTATGCGTTTTTGAACTTCTGGTCTATTGTGCGGCCACTGTCTAATTCCAGCGAATGGGGCGTAAAGGTCTATGGGGTCTTCGCCAACTAGAGCTTTGTACGTTGATTTAGCTAACTGATCTGGGGTTCCGGTTTGAGGCATCAATCGGCTAAAAAATGGAATACCTCCGAAGAAGTTATTATGCCATAACTGATTGTTATCCGCTGCTTGCATGGCGGTTGCGTTCTTGTGGAGATCGTCGATGCTTCTTTTGTTGACGATCCATCCATCTCTAGCGGCATCAGTAGCGATCGTCTGCATAATTAGACTTGGATCGATATCAGGGTTAGTCACTATTAAGTCAGCGTACATCTTTGTCAAGTCAACACCCGTAGCTACACCTTTACTCGCTCCTGGGACGGTAACGGCTGGAGGAGGCCCAGGCATTGCTGGTGGATTCCATGCCTGATCTGGTGTCATTCCCCCCATAGCACGCATGTTTCTTGCCTGGATTTCTACCAATGGTAAAGCAGCTTCTCGGGCGTACTTTATTCTCTCGGTAACTGGCAAAGATTGCACACTTGGGCTAGCCAAAATTTCTTCGTACTTCTGGGTGTAGAAGTTATTCAGGACCACTTCTGGATTGCCTATCTCATCTTGTAGTCGCTTAGCGTCGATAACTGCTTGATCTTCGGTTCGCTTAAGGGAGCTAAATTGGAGATCGCGCAGTTGTTTTCCGTCCGTGTACTCCTGCTGACTCTGTAAAAACTCTTTGTCCTTCTGGCTAATCCCAGACTGGAGTAAGGCGTTCTTAAGTATGTTCTGCTTCTCTGCAATACCCGCGTTAATGTTCGCCGTTCCGAGTACACCTTCCTTTTGGATCTGAGACTGCTGAACGGCTGCTTGGTTCTTCATGAACTCCTGTTGAAGCAATGTCTCGCGAGTTGCCTGAGCTTGTCCGGCGTCGAACCTACTAGCCATTGCGTTGGCTGCGAGAGCGTTTGCCTGCTGCGGGTTGAATCCTCGGGCAAGTGCATTGGCGATTATGGACGATTGAATTCCCTGGTTCTGTGCCATCTCAACTCGTGGTGCTCGACGCTGTTCGGCGATCATCCGATTCTGTTCTCTCTGAATCTGAACCTTCTCCCTTGCCATCTCGTAAGGCCCGGCTGCAATATTAGACGGAGCATCCACGCCGAACACTGGCCGCTGCTTAAATGTGTCCTGTTCGTTTTTGGCAAACTCATCAAACGACATTGGCCGACTTGTCGCCATGGCGTTTCTGTCCGATCGATAGCCGCTCATGTAGATGTTGTACTTGGCGTTTATCGCTCCCAAGTCGTTGATGTTGTGGATTCCAACGCCACCAAACTTCGTTGATACCGACTCATCGCGATCTGGTATTCCGTTGCCGTTCGTATCTGCCTTCAAGCGGTTGTTCCACTCGCTAATGTTGTCAGAATAGTGCTGAGTATCTGCCGCGTTTTGTGCAGATTCACGGCTGGCCATTCCTTGGAAGTGTGCAGCATCGCCTTGAAGTGGAGAGACTACATTGCGAGCTCCGTATGGAACGGTGCTTGGGTTGGCTAGTCGAGCTTCGGAAGCAACTCGTGCCTCTGCCATGCGGTCGGCTTCCGTCCCAACTCGACGGGCTTGATCTTGCATGGATGGGCCATTGGCCTGAAGGAATCGATCCTTGGCGGCCTGAACGATTGCGGCTTGCTCTGGTGAGTTGTTCAGTTCGTTCGTGCGTGCTTGCATTCTCGCAGCCAAATCCTGTTGCGCACGCAAGAGCGGGCTATCGGTAGAAACTGGCTGTGTTGGTGCAACGGTATCCATCATCTGCTGTTGTGCTACCGGCCCTGAGAGCGGCCCTCTGGTGGCAGCTCTCGGAAGTGCAGGTGCAAGAGTAGGCAGTTCAGGCTGCTGTGCAAATTGGCGAGGCGGGTAGGTTGGTGTAAGTCCACCATGAATTCTGTTGTAATTATCCATCATCTGCTGCTGCTGCGCCATCGGCCCTGGTACGGGTGCTCCTGGGAGCGGCCCTCGAACCTGCGCATCACTTGCCATCTGAGTGGCATGCATATTCTGTGGGATAAATCGATTGTCGCGTCCAGCGGCTGGGTTAGACATCCGGCGCACATCGCTATTTGTCGGATACAGTTGGCTAATTCCCATGTCTTTTTTTCCTTCGATAGCTTGCTGCGCTAACAATGTGGCGTTGTGATTGGTGTCTTGTGGATACTCTGGAACTAATGGCGCTGAAGGTGCGAGTGGCGTCGATGCTCTTACTATCGGGCTCGGAGGGTAATTCCCGATATCAGGTTGGCGTTGCTGCTTGTTCATTATAGCCTGCCCAGCGCTCGTGTCGCGTGGCAAGTTGAACGAGTTGAACGTCTTAAGCGTTGACAGTTGCGGTTGCCTTTCGTTGGGCACAGATGATACCGTTGGTGACGACGGCGATGATCCTGGATCAGCGCTAAACCTTGGATACACACCTGACGGGCTGAAGGGTGCGTCGGCAGGACGATCCATTCTCGACAACCACTGCTTGCCCTCTGGTGTTGCCAACAGCGAATTCATGGATGCTCCGTCCCAGTATCCATGCTTTGCTGCTTGCTCTCGCATCCAGTTGATGTCGTGACTTACTCCCCCCGGCAACTGAACTCTGTGCTGTAACGGCTTGCCCTGCTCTCTAGAGAACTGCTCTCCCATGAAGACTAGATCGCCAATGCTCGGGCCTAACTCGTCAACAGTCTTTGGCGTTTGATTGTAGGCATGCTCAGCCTCATGGTTGGCTGTGGCGTAGTATCCCATCTTTGGAACGATCGAATACGGGGCGTTCGTCGTACTTCCTGGGACACTAAGAACCCGACTACCTGGAACCGCCTGTGCTTTTGGCCCGTTGACTGCCGACGCGCCAGGGAACCTCTTACTGAACAGAGCTTGAGCAACTGGAGATTTGTATTCCGGAACCCTGTCAGCCTGGACATATTGAGACACGGCCATCAGGGCGCGGGGTGAACCATTGACACTTCCGGCGTGCAAGATTTCACTTGCTGATTGACGAGTGCCTTGACTCCATTTCGATTCTACGCCACCGGCCATTTAATTCCTTCCCTTCGATGTCAAACGGACTCTATGTTCTTCACCAGTCGCAGTTTACTCTCAGCCACCAATGTCGTGAGATAACTTCCAGCTTTAGCTTGAATGAAAAATTCGTAGTAATCTGCTATCTTCCCAATAGTTTCGATTGCGCTTATCTCAAACTTAACAAAGTTATTCCCAGACACTTGATAGAAAGTGCCAACAGAAACAAATTTGTCACTCGTTACCTTGTGTGATGCATACAGCGTAGGAATCGCTGTCGATACGTTCAATCCGCTTGGAACATTGATCGCAATTTTGATTGCTGTTCCGAGTGCATCGACGTAATCGTTGCCTCGAATTAGCGTGAGCGTCCTAGTGATCGGCTCCCATGGTGAAATGATGGTTGGCACAACGCCAGTCAATCCAGCGAGCACTGTGCTTGATATAGTTCCAGCCGCTTCAACCATCACAATCGTTAACTTGCCCGTGTTACCAAGTGTGTCAGTGAGTTGATATGTCACTGGACCAGCTACCGTTGGTAGGTCACCTGTTCCTGGAGTGAATGACCAGCGGTAATCACCGAAGACTATGCCGATGTAAGTAAATGTCCCAGCCACGCTTGTCGGGGTCAACTGCCCTTCGAATACCTTTGTTGCCGTGATTGCGTTGCTGCTTGCATTCGAAACAATCCAAGTGAAATCTTCCGAAGATATATCACCGAGTGCCCGCTTTGGTGCTTCCGGATTCTTCGCTTCGGCCAATACCTGTTCACTCAACGCATGCGATCCAGCATAGTACGTACCGGCTCCGTCCCCAGTCATCCACAGCATGGAATCGCTGTCAGGTGTCCACAGAAAATCAGCAGCTACAGAATCGTAGATTGTGACTGCGTAGAGTGCCCGCGTGAGCGTTTCGGTAATGTTCGCCGTGATTAGTCCAGCAGCGTCTATCGTCGCACTCGTACCTGTTCCGTTGACGATGGCTGAGCGTCCAGGCAAATGCAGCCGCATCACTAGATTAGATTCGCCGATTAGTTCGGGACGATAGAATTTGATAATTTTGGTCGTCATGTTTGCTCACTAATAAATTGGCGTCGTACCAAGCAATGAAAATGTGAATCCCTTGCCCCCTCCGGTTACGTCAACTGAGGAAATCTGTATCAAGTCGCCGACTGCGACATCGACAGTTTGAGCGGGAGTTGCGACATGTACACCACTCGCAAACGTAAGCGTCGAGATACCAGCAGGCGAGCCACCGATGCCGCCTGGATAGTGATACATGACCCACGAAGTCGATGCACCACTAGGAGCGGTGAAGCAAAAACCGGCAATGCTTAATCCGGTATAAGCTCTCGCTGCTCGCCAAACAAATTTGTCACCGAGCAAAACTGTTGCATCGAAATCACGCACACCTAACACTATTTCTACGAGCTGGGCATTGCGAACTGTGCTGGTCGGAAGGTATGTCGCATCGTCGATTGCAAAAGTTATCGGCCCAACGTCATCCACAGTAAATGGCGAAGACAACCCGATAGGCGTTGCTTGATCGTAATATGCCCCAGGTGTTGCGATTACGTGCTGACTAAGTTGCACCGAGGTCATCGTTCGCACAATGTTTGAAGCATGGCAGAAACAACGTATTGAACTAGCACCGCCACCTGCTGTGTATAGCCTTAATTGCCCTCCTAGCTGTGTCGTAATTCTGATCGCGTGTATCAAAGCCTGCGGCAAAGAGCTGATGCTTTTAAGCTCATTTCGCCTTGCCGCGTCTCTTCCGGCCAAATAGCTAATTGGATCAATTGGCAGATTCATAATCGTGCCACCAAGTTCGCTGGAAGCTAAATACATAGTTTCCGACCAAATGGCTGATTTGAAACTATCTGGCGTTGCTCGCAATTGTGGTCGGATGCGAGTCTTATGACCTGTATTGAGATCTGCAATATCTTCAGCAACTCGTCGATAGCCTAAATTATTTAAATGCAAGCAGTCGTCGTACATCGCCAAGCC
>ENA-ORBV01006241-ORBV01006241.1-microbial-mat-metagenome-genome-assembly--contig:-NODE-6241-length-21180-cov-5.091504_pt1 | contig 21180 bp, 19 predicted proteins | sample MGYA00237777_ERZ505514 | MGnify/ENA primary metagenome ERZ505514 (study PRJEB26160, sample SAMN06269048) | microbial mat metagenome | isolation source: Oligotrophic lake microbial mat | place... | reverse complement strand
CGCACCCCCTCGGGGGGCCTGGCGAAGCCAGGGCTGGGGGCGAATGACGAAACGCCGGGCCGCCCCAAGTTTCCTCGTACCCCCTCGGGGGGCCTGGCGAAGCCAGGGCTGGGGGCGCACGCACGGCACGGCAGCCTGCCGGTCGGCATCTAGAATCGGGCCATGTCGTATCTCGTGTTAGCCCGCAAATACCGGCCGAAACATTTCGGCGAGATGGTGGGGCAAGAGCATGTGGTGCGGGCCTTGACCAACGCGCTGGACTCGCAGCGCCTGCACCATGCCTACTTGTTTACCGGTACCCGTGGCGTGGGCAAGACGACGGTGTCCCGGATCCTGGCCAAGTCGCTCAATTGCCTGGGTGCCGATGGCGCCGGCGGCATCACGTCGAAGCCGTGCGGCGTCTGCCAGGCCTGCAGCGATATCGATGCGGGCCGGTTCATCGACTACACCGAGCTGGACGCAGCGTCCAACCGCGGCATCGACGACGTGCAGACGCTGCTGGAGCAGGCGGTATACAAGCCGGTGCAGGGCCGCTTCAAGGTCTTCATGATCGACGAAGTGCACATGCTGACGACGCCGGCATTCAATGCGATGCTCAAGACGCTGGAAGAACCGCCAGACTATCTGAAGTTCGTGCTGGCGACGACCGATCCCCAGAAGGTTCCGGTCACGGTGTTGTCGCGTTGCCTGCAGTTCAACCTGCGGCCGATGGCGCCCGAGACGGTACGTGACCATCTGACACGGGTACTGGAGGCCGAGTCGGTTTCCGTGGACGCGCAGTCGCTGCGGCTGCTGTCGCGTGCGGCGCGGGGGTCGATGCGCGATGCACTGTCGCTGGCCGATCAGGCCATCGCGTTCGGCGCTGGTCGGCTGTCGGAACACACGGTACGGCACATGCTGGGCAGTGTGGACCGCAGCCATGTGCTGCGGCTGATCGAGGCTTTGGCGGGTGGTGACGGCAAGGTCGTGGTCGAGACGGTGGACCAGCTGCGCGTCAACGGCCTGAGTCCCGCTTCAGTGCTTGAGGAGATGGGCGCCGTGTTGCAGCAGATGGCGGTGTACCAGGCCGTGCCGGATGCGTTGGACGACTCCGACCCGGAGGCGCTTGAGGCGGCGCGCCTGGCTGCGCTGATGCCGGCCGACGAAACCCAGCTGCTATACAGCATGTGCCTGCACGGCGGCACCGAACTCGGCCTGGCGCCGGACGAGTACGCCGCGCTGACGATGGTGCTGTTGCGTCTGTTGGCTTTCAAGCCGGCGTCGCAGCGAGCGCCAGTGCAGGAAAAAAAAACTCTGACTGAAGCGCAGACGGCCGCTGCGCCATCGACTCCTGCCGTGGCTCCCTCGCCTGCAGCGGTTGCGAGCGCGCCAGACGCTGAACCTCAGCCCGCTATGTCGCCTGTGCCGGAGCCCGCTGGCTTGCAGCCGCCCACGCGGCCCGCGCAGCTGGAGCCGTCCACGCAGCCTACGCAGATGGAGCCGCCCACGCGGCCCGCGCAGCTGGAGCCGCCCACGCGGCCCGCGCAGATGGAGCCGTCCACGCAGCCTACGCAGCTGGAGCCGCCCACGCGGCCCGCGCAGATGGAGCCGTCCACGCAGCCTACGCAGATGGAGCCGCCCACGCGGCCTACGCAGATGGAGCCGCCCACGCGGCTCGTGCAGGCCGATCTGCCGGTTGCCACCGAGCGCCCATCCGTGTTGGCTGGCGCTCCGCAGCGGCTGGCACCGCCGGGGCGGCGCCTGTCGGTCGTGCAGGACGGGCAGCTGGCAAGAACCGGTCTGGAGCCGCCGCCGATGTCAGACGATCAGGTGGTGGCAGTGCCCGTGCGGTTACAGGCCGATGCGCGCAACGACGCGGTGAGGCCGGATCATGCGCCGCCGGCCCTGGTGCCGACAGAGGAAGGAAACTTCTGGTTCGACACGGTCGCGCAACTGGTTGCGCAACATGCTGTCACCGCGCTGGCGCGGGAGTTGGCCTTGCAATCGCAACTCGTGGGACGCGACACCGACCAGTGGATACTGAAGGTGGAGCGCGAGGCGTTGCAGCAGGCGGGCAGCCGCGAGCGGCTCACGGCGGCTTTGCAGGCGGCCGGCCATCCGGTGACGCTGCTGGTGGAGATCGGGCGTGTCACGGACAGTCCGGCGCGTCGGCTGGCGGCAGTGGCGGCCGAGCGCCAGCTGGCCGCGGAACAGCTGATCTTCGACGATCCGTTCGTCCAGACGATGATGAAAGACTTTGGGGCGAAAATCGTCCCTGGCAGTATCAGACCACTCTGATCGAGACCGCACCACGCTTGCGCCGTAGGGCGGTCCGATCTCAAGCAAACAACGAAAGGAACGACACCATGTTCAACAAGGGACAACTCGCCGGCCTGATGAAGCAGGCCCAGGCGATGCAGGACAACATGAAGAAGGCGCAGGACGAACTCGCGACCATCGAGGTGACCGGCGAGTCCGGCGCGGGCCTGGTCAAGGTGGTGATGACCTGCAAGCACGATGTGCGCAGGGTCACGATCGACCCCAGCCTGCTGGCCGATGACAAGGACATGCTCGAAGACCTGGTGGCCGCCGCGTTCAATGCGGCGGTGCGCAAGGCGGAGGAGACCAGCGCCCAGAAGATGGGCAAGCTCACGGCTGGCATGCCGGGCATGCCCGGCGGCATGAAGCTGCCGTTCTAGTGCCCGACTCGAACGCGCTCGAAGGCCTGATCCAGGCCTTGCGCCGCCTGCCGGGCGTGGGCGTGAAGTCCGCATCGCGCATGGCCTACCATCTGCTGCAACATGATCGCACCGGGGCACGCACCTTGTCCGTGGCGTTGGCCCAAGCCTGCGATACGGTACGCCATTGCGAGCGCTGCCATACCTTCACGCAGGCGCAGTTGTGCCACACCTGTCTGGACCCGCGACGGGATGCGACACGGCTGTGCGTGGTGGAGACGCCGGCCGACCAGTCCGCGGTCGAGCGTACCGGCGCCTACCGTGGCCTGTATTTCGTGCTGATGGGCAAACTCAACCCGCTCGACGGCATCGGCCCGCGTGACATCGGGCTGGGCAAGCTGTTCGAGCGCTGCGCCGACGGCATCGTCGAAGAGGTCATCCTGGCGACCAATTTCACCGCTGAAGGCGAGGCGACAGCCCATGTGATAAGCGAAGGCTTGCGGTCACGCGGACAGCGCGTCACGCGGCTGGCGCGCGGCGTGCCAGTGGGCAGTGAACTCGAATACGTCGATTTGGGCACCATCGCCCATGCCCTGGTCGACCGGCGCTAGCGCGCGTCTGGCACATCGCGCGGAGTCATCCCATGGAATTGAGTCTTGCCCACTGGTGTGTCCTGGTCGCCAGCCTGTTGCCGATCGTGTGTGCCGGCATCGCCAAGTTCGGCAGCTTCGGAAAACGCCGCAGCGAAGGCGGGTTTGACAATTCCGATCCGCGGGGCTGGCTGGCGCGCCAGACAGCCTGGCGCGCACGCGCCAACGCCGCACAGGCCAACAGCTTCGAGGCACTGCCGTTCTTCATCGGGGCCGTCGTGCTCGCGTTGCAGCTGGGTGCCGATCCGGCCCGTGTCGATCTTCTGGCGGCGATATTCGTGCTGCTGCGGGTGCTCTATATCGGCCTTTACGTGGCTGATGTCGCGGCCCTGCGCACGGTAGTGTGGACCTTTGCGCTGGCGGTCAACATCGCGATCCTGTTCGCCGGCAAGGCCTGAAAGCGCAAGAGGCAATCGCTTGAGCCCGCGCAAGGGCGCCGCAACCGGCGCCTGGCGCTCCGGGCCACGGCCAGTCGCGCGGTCATGCCCTACGGGCCGGGGCGCCCAATCGATTGCCTCGCACGCCTTGAGGTACCGCCGCGCTTGTATCGCGCGGTGTATTCCCCTACGTAGTAACCCGTTCGGGAAGTTCCCGATGCGGCCTTGCCCCACCTTTGTTAGCCTTGGCGAAACGATGAATGTCAAGGATCCGGGTGTGTCTTATCAGCGCAGTGTTCGGCGGTCGATCGTGTTGGGTGCAGTGGTGTCTGCGCTCGGCTTGCGCCTGGCCGGTGCACAGTCGCCCATCAGACTCGAAAAAAGTCGGCTGGTCATTGCGGTCGGTGCGAAAGCGTCGCTGCAGTACCTGCCACTGACCATTGCCGAGCGACTGAACTACTTTGCGGCCGAGGGACTTGACATCGAGATCCTCGACCTGGGCAACGGACAGCGGGCGCAACAGGCGGTGATGGAGGGCGCAGCCGATGTCGCCTGCGGACCGTTCGAAAGCCTGTTCGACCCGGTGGCGCGCAAACACCTCCTGCAGGCCTTCGTCCTGATTGCAAGGGCTCCCCAGATCGCGTTCGGCGTCTCGACCCGGTCCATGCCGGCCATGAAGAGCGTGGCCGATCTGAAGGGCCGCAAGATCGCACTGGCGGCTCCCGGTTCATCGGCGCAACTGGTTGCGGCACTGGTGCTGGCGCGCTCCGGATTGACGCTGCAAGATGTGCAGCTGGTCGAGGCCGGCGGCATTGGCGCGGCCTTGCAGGCCGTTCGTTCCGGTGGAGCGGATGCGATCGTGCACATGGAGCCGGTGATCACGATGCTGGAGCAAAAGGGCGATATCCGCGTCATCGCCGATACCCGTTCGCTCAAGGGTTCCCTGGAGGTTTTCGGCAGCGCCATGCCTTCTGCCTGCCTGTTTGCGCCAGCGCAGGCAGTGCAAAACCACGGGAACACGATGCAGGCACTGACCTACGCCGTCGTGCATGCCCTCAAGTGGCTGCAGACCGCCGGACCCAGAGACCTGATCAAGGCGGTGCCAGAGGCCTACCTGCTGGGGGACCGCGCCCTGTACCTGGCGTCTTTCGGCAAGATCCGGGAGTCGATTGCGCTCGACGGGCTGATTCCGGACGAGGGCGGCAAGACCGCGATGCAGGCACTCGCGCGTCTGGACCCGACGCTGGTGCTGGCGAAGACCGATCTGGGGCGCATCTACACCAACAACTTTGCGCGCAAGGCGAAAGAAAAGTTTCGCGCATGACGCCGATCGGCGCACGCACCAGCACGCGCCAGCACGCACCAGCACGCACCAGCACGCGCCAGCACGCGCCAGCACGCACCCGGGCGCCGGCCCTGGAGGTGTTCAGTCGCGTGCCACCCTGACCGGCTTTTGCTTGCTGCGCGCGGTGGCCCGGGTCGATGCACTGCGCATCACAGTTGCACCGGCGCGGGCCGGCAGGAAGACAGTGACGCGCTGGCCGTGCTTGAGCGCCGATGACTCGGTCAGCTTGTTCCATTGGGCCACGCTGCTGGCCGTGACCTTGTATCGGCGTGCCAACTTGGCCACGTTGTCGTTCTTGCCCGCGCGCACGATCTGGCGCACCTGCAGCTGCTGGTGACCGAGCGAGAGCTGGGCGTTGTCGGCAATCGCCTCGGCCACGTCTTCGCGAACCTGGGCCGATCGGCGCACCAGAACCGTGGATCCGGCCTTGATCACCATGCCGTTGGGAATCTGATTGACGGCGCGCAGGTCCGCCTCTGCCATACCGACCTTGCGCGCCACGTCGGCCGGACGCATCGTCGAGGGCGCCTGCCACGCGGTCCAGCTTGCGAGTTGGCGGTTGGCATTGGCCTGCAGGTTGGCGCGAAAGGTCGCTGCGTTATCCCAGGGCAGCAGGATTTGTGGCGTACCGGCGGCCAGGATGACCGGTTTGTGTGCCGACGGATTGAGCGCCTTGAAGTCGTCCAGCGCCACGTCGGCCAGCTTGGCCGCCATCGCCACGTCGATGTCACGGGTGATCTCGACCGACTGGAAGTAGGGATGGTTTTCGATCACCGGCAAAACCGTATTGAGTTTGTTCGGATCGAGCACGATATTTTTCACTGCCTGCAGCTTGGGCACATACATGCGCGTCTCTGCCGGCATCTTCAGGTCTTCGTATCCGGTGGCCAGTCCGGCCTTGCGGTTCCTCTCGATCGCCCGGCCGACGCTGCCCTCACCCCAGTTGTAGGCGGCCAGCGCCAGATGCCAGTCACCGAACATGCGATGGAGTTTCTGCAGGTAATCGAGCGCAGCGCGGGTCGAGGCCAGTACGTCGCGCCGGTCGTCACGAAACGCATTTTGCTTGAGCTCGAAGTGCTTGCCGGTTGCCGGCATGAACTGCCACATGCCTGCAGCCTTGGCGCTCGACACGGCCTGCGGATTGAACGCGCTCTCGATGAACGGCAACAGCGCCAGTTCGGTCGGCATGTTGCGCCGCTCGAGTTCCTCGACGATATGGAACAGGTACTTGCTCGAACGCTCGGTCATGCGCTCGATATAGTCTGGCCGGCTCGCATACCAGCGTTCGCGATCGAGCACCAGGTCGTTGGTCAGGTCGGGCATCGCATAGCCGCGACGGATGCGATCCCACAGATCTGCGGGAGGCGTCAACGCGGCGACCACGAGGGGATTGGCCTGGTTCGCTGCCAGTGGTGTCAACGGGCCGGTGGGAAAGACCTGGGGCGCGGCGGCCACTGGTGCGCGGGTTGCCGCGGCCGGCAGCGTTGCCTGGCTGGCCGGCAGCGTTGCCTGGCTGGCCGGGACGGCGCCCGTTGGCATGCTCGTGATGGTCTCGGCGCCGATGCTGGCAGCGACACTGGCAGCGGTGATTGTGCTGGTGGCGACGATCGGTGTCGGACCCTTAGCCGCGCAACCGCCGAGGAAAATCACCAGGGCTGCAAGCGCGAGCCGGTTCCCGTTTGTCATCGAATACTCCTGTTACGCCATGCCGGGCGGTTGCGAGCAGCATCGCTGGTCGCATTGGTCGCTCGCAGCCGCGCTGCCAGCGTGTTTGTCGACCTGACTAGAATGGAATGCAGTCGTTGCACGTGCCCGGTTACGCCGCGTTCGGCTGGTCGCGTCGCGCGCGGCGTCGCATCCGTGCCCGCACCGCCGGGGTGCATTCTTTCGTTACCGCTGTAGCAGGGCGCTAGACGCAGATTCACATTCATGGACCGCCAAATTATAGGTTTGCAGGACTGGTTCCAGACGGCTCGCGGCCGCTACATGCTCGACTGGGAACTCCAGCAACTCGACCGGGTTGTGGCGGACATCTTCGGTTTTCATGCGCTGCAACTCGGATTGCCTGCCCTTGAGGCCCTGCGCGCCAACCGCATGCCGCATCGCTGGTTGGCCTCCGATGGCCGTACATGCGCCGAGCCGTCCGTCCAAGCCCAGCCAGCGCCGGGGGACAGTAACACGGCCGCAGCCGGTGGTCAACCAGCGGACGCACGGCAGACGGTGGCGCTGGCCTGCGATTTTTCGGCCTTGCCGTTCCCGGCGAACAGCCTTGACCTGGTCGTGCTGCCGCATGCACTGGAATTGCATCCTGACCCGCACGCCACCTTGCGCGAGGTCGAGCGTGTGCTGGTGCCAGAGGGGCGGGTCGTCATCTGTGGCATCAACCCCGTGAGTCTGTGGGGGCTGCGCCAGCGACGTGCGCACCTCTGCAGGCGGCTTGGATTTGGCGACCTGTACCTTCCGGAAGAGGGCGAGTTCATCGGATACTGGCGTTTGCGCGACTGGCTGCAGTTGCTCAGTTTCGAAGTCGAGTCGGGGCGTTTCGGCTGTTACCGGCCAGCCGTGACCGACGCCCGCTGGCTCGAGCGATTCCAGTGGATGGACCGGGCCGGCGCCCGCTGGTGGCCGATTTTCGGTGCTGTCTATTTCGTGGTCGCGACAAAACGGGTACGGGGCATGCGTCTGCTCGGGCCGGCGTGGAAGGCGGCCAAGGCGCGCGGCGCGGCGCCGGTGTCGGTTGCCAATCAACGCCCCCACGCTTCATCGTGGTCCGACACGACAACCACGGCTCCCTGCGTCCCGCACGGCGACAGACACGACACCACGAACCCGAGATGAACCAGATACAGATCTACACCGACGGCGCCTGCAAGGGCAATCCCGGTCCGGGCGGTTGGGGCGCCGTGTTGCTGTCGGGCGGTGTCGAGAGGGAATTGTTTGGCGGCGAGGCGTCGACCACCAACAACCGGATGGAACTGACGGCTGTCATCGAGGCGCTCACGACACTGAAGCGACCGTGTCACGTCGTGTTGTTCCTGGACAGCGAATATGTGCGCAAGGGCATCACGGAGTGGATCTCCGGCTGGAAGGCACGGGGCTGGCGAACCTCGAGCAAACAGGAGGTCAAGAACGTCGACCTGTGGAAGCGCCTCGATGCGGCCGTGTTCGGCGGCGGGCACCGGATCGAATGGCGCTGGGTCAAGGGGCACTCGGGAGACCCGGGCAACGAGCGCGCCGACATGCTGGCCAATCGCGGCGTTTCTTTGGTACTTGCGGGCCGACGTGGCGTGGGCACGACATAGGCCATGCCAAGTCGCGGTACTTTACAGCGCGGATAACGAAAACCCGGGCGTCACTGGTACATTCGCGGGCTCCGTCAGTTTCCGTCAACCATTCAACCGGGGTACGTTGACCCATGGCTTCAAGGGCAATCTATTCGGTCGTCGCCGTCGCGGGTATTGCTGCCGCTTCGGCAGGCGCCTGGTGGTACCAATCCCGGCCCCAGGGCCCGACGGAAATCACTGCCCAGGCGGGCATCACGCGGGCGGGGCCAGCCGCCCCGGCCCCGGGGGGCGCCGCCTCGGCGCCACGCGCAGCCGGTGTCGAAGTGGCCAAGGCCGAACGCGCCCGGCTGCAAGACGATGCCCAGTCCGTCGGCACCCTGCGGTCGCGCCAGAGCGTGATGCTGCGACCGGAGGTCGCCGGGCGGGTGCGCGAGATCGGTTTTGCCGATGGCTCGACCGTGCGCAAGGGCCAGGTGCTGGTGCAGCTCGACGACACGCTGCAACGCGCCGAGATCAAGCAGGCCCAGGCGCAGGTGTCGATTGCGCAGGCCAACCTCAGGCGCAACCAGGAACTGGTGGCGCAGAGTTTCGTCGCGCAGCGGGTTCTTGACGAAAGCAACGCCAATCTCCAGGTGGCCGAAGCCCAGCTCGCGCTGGCTTGCGCGCGTTGGTCGCGCATGGCGATCCTGGCGCCATTTGATGGCACGGTCGGCATCCGCAACGTGAATCTGGGCGACTTTGTCAAGGACGGCGCGGACCTGGTCAATCTGGAAGACATCAGCAGCATGTACGCCGATTTTCGGTTGCCCGAGCGCTTCCAGGGCAAGCTGCGGCCGCGCCAGAGTGTGCAGTTGCAACTCGACGCTTTCCCGGGCCGCATGTTCAAGGCCACGGTCGAGGCGATCGATCCGCTGCTCGACGTCAACGGGCGATCGGTCGGTGTTCGGGCGGTATTGCCCAACACCATGGGCGAGGCGCTGGCGCAAGGAGGGGGCAGGCCGGGTGCGCCGGGATCTGGCCCGGGGTCGGCGGGCAGGCCGGGTGCGCCGGGAGCTGGCCCGGGGTCGGCGGGCAGGCCGGGTGCTGGAGGCAGCGCTGCCGATCCGGCCGCGCGACCGCCCGCCCGCGCGGGTGCGCCCATTGGCCGTGCCCCTGGCGCCGGTCCGGCGGCCGGGCGCGATACGGCCCCTGCACCGGAGCTGGCCGCTGCCGGCGCGCGCGTATCGACCGAACTGACATCCTGCGCGGGTGTGCGCGACAACGTGGTCGCACCGTCAACCGCCGGCAGGCCTGCAGGCCTGCCGGCTGGCGCGCGCGGCGGCCCGGCGCCATTGCGACCCGGCATGTTTGCCCGTGTGACCACGATCTTCGCGATTCAGGACCAGGCCATCGTCGTTCCCGAGGAGGCCATCGTGCCCCAGGGTGGCCGCCAGTTCGTCATCAAGGTGGTTGAGCCGTCAGCGGTGCCGCCAGTGGCGGACCGGCCGATCCCGCCCGACACCAAGCTGGTGTCGCTGCGCCAGGAGGTCAAGCTCGGCGTGCGCCAACTGGGCAGGGTCGAGATCGTCGAGGGCCTGACCGAAGGCGAGACCGTGGTCGTGGCTGGCCAGCAGCGGCTGCAGCGGGACGGCACGCCGCTGCGTATTGTCGAGCTTGGGCGGCCGCCATCGCAGCGCGGCGGCGCTCCGGGCCCGGCTGGCGCGGCGAGTGTCCCGGCCAGTGGCGCCGTGGGCTCCTTGCCCGGTGCGTCGCTGGTTTCGGCTGGCAACTGAAGCAGACGGAGCCGCCCCATGCAGCTGGCAGAGACATCGATCCGTCGCCCTGTTTTCGCGACTGTCTTGTCGCTGTTGATCGTGCTGATCGGCGCCGTGTCCTTCAGTCGCCTGACGGTGCGCGAGTATCCCAAGATCGACGAGCCGGTGGTGAGTGTGCAGACCCGGTTCGGTGGTGCCTCGAGCGAGGTGATCGAGGGCCAGGTCACCAAAGTTCTGGAGGATTCGCTGGCCGGCATCGAGGGGGTGGACGTCATCACCTCGATCAGTCGGCAGGAGCGCAGCCTGATCACGATTCGCTTCGCGCTCAGCCGCGATCCCGATGGGGCGGCTGCCGACGTGCGCGACAAGGTGTCGCGGGTGCGCCAGCGTCTGCCGCAGGGTATCGACGAGCCGGTCATCGCCAAGGTCGAGGCCGAGTCCTTCCCGGTGGTGTTCCTGGCGCTGAGTTCGGACACCCACAGCGCGCTGCAACTGACCGACATGGCCAACCAGTTGGTCAAACCGGTGCTGCAGACCGCGCCGGGTGCAGCCGACGTCATCATCTTCGGCGAGCGCAAGCTGGCGATGCGTATCGGGCTCGATCCGGACAAACTGGCGGCTTACCGTCTGACGGTGCAGGATGTCGAGGACGCGCTGCGCCGCTCCAACCTCGAGGTGCCGGCCGGTCGCATCGAGAGCCGGCAGCGCGAATTCAACGTGACCGCGGCAACCGACCTGCAGCGCCCAGCGGAGTTTCGCCAGGTCGTGATACGCACGGTGAACGGTTTTCCGATCCGCATCGCCGACGTGGCGCGGGTTCAGACCGGTGCGGCCGAGGAGCGATCCAGCGTGCGGCTCAACGGCCGCGATTCGGTTGCGCTGGGTGTGGTCCGGCAGGCCACGGCCAATCCGCTGGAGTTGTCGGCCGGTGTCTACGCCCTGCTCGACAAGGTGCGTGCCGACCTTCCATCGGGTGTTCGCATCGAAGTGGCGAATGACAACTCGGTGTTCATCGATCGTTCCGTCAAGGCGGTCTACACCACCATCGCCGAGGCGGTGGTGCTGGTGGCGCTGGTGATCTTCGTTTTCCTGCGTACCCTGCGCGCCTCCATCATCCCGCTGCTGACGATTCCGGTCGCGTTGATCGGCACCTTTGCGCTGATGGCACTGGCTGGCTTCAGCATCAACACGCTGACACTGCTGGCGCTGGTACTGGCGATCGGCTTGGTCGTGGACGATGCGATCGTGATGCTGGAGAACATCTACCGCCACATCGAAGAGGGCCTCACTCCCTTCCAGGCCGCGATCCGCGGTGCGCGCGAGGTGGGTTTCGCGATTGTCGCGATGACGATGACTCTGGTGGCCGTCTATGCGCCGCTGGCCTTCGCGCCCGGTCGCACCGGCCGGCTGTTCACCGAGTTCGCGCTGGCTCTGGCCGGTGCAGTCGTGGTCTCCGGCATCGTCGCGCTCACGCTCACGCCGATGATGTGTTCACTGCTGCTCAAACACAACCCCAAACCCGGCTTCTTCGACCGCGGCATGGAGCGCGCACTGCAGGCCCTGACCCGTGGCTACACGCGCTTGCTGGGCTGGACGCTGAAGGTGCGCTGGCTGATCGTGCTGGTGGCCATTGGCAGCGGCGTCGTGTCCTGGTGGGTGTTGGGCGACATCAAGCGCGAGTTGGCGCCGATCGAGGACCGGGGTGTGGTGCTGGCGCAGGTCAACGGGCCGGACGGCGCGACGCTGGAGTACACGAACCGTTACGCCACGGCGATCGAGCGCATCGGAGAGAGTTTCCCCGAATTCGACCGGGTGTTCGCGACCATCGGCAACCCGACCGTGGCGCAGGGCAACATCTTCTTTCGTACCGTGCCGTGGGAGGAACGCACGCGCACGACGCAGCAGATGGCGCTCGAGATGGCGCCGCGGGTCGCGGGACTGACCGGTGTCAGCGCGTTTCCGATCACGCCGCCCTCGTTGGGCCAGGGCTTCACCCAGCGGCCTATCAACTATGTCGTCATCACCTCCGACAGCTACCAGAATCTGTCGCAGGTGGTGCGCGCATTCCAGGACGAACTGGCCAAGAATCCCGGGTTCGCCCAGGTTGACACCGATCTGCGCCTGAACAAGCCCGAGATCAAGCTCGAGGTGGACCGGGAGCGCGCGGCCGACAGCGGCGTCGGGGTGGATGCGATCGCGCGCGCGGTGGAAACCATGCTCGGCGGACGGATCGTGACCCGGTTCAAGCGCGAAGGCGAGCAATACGACGTGATCGTGCAGACCATGGACACCGGCCGCGGCACGCCCTCGGACATCGAGCGCATCTTCGTGCGTGGCCGAAACGACACCATGATTCCGTTATCGGCGCTGGTGAAGATCCGCGAGGTGGTGGTGCCGCGCGAACTCAACCACTTTGCGCAGCGTCGCTCGGCGTCGATCACGGCCAACCTGTCGGCCAACTATTCGGTGGGCGAGGCGCTGAACTTCATGGACCAGACCGCGAAGAAGGTACTCAAGCCGGGTTACGCGACCGACCTCAACGGCATCAGCCGCGAGTTCCGCAAGTCGTCGGATTCGCTGACGCTGGTGTTCGTGCTGGCGCTGTTCTTCATCTTCCTGGTGCTGGCGGCGCAGTTCGAGAGTTTCGTCGATCCGCTCGTGATCCTGCTCAGCGTGCCCTTGTCGATGGCCGGCGCCTTGCTGGCCTTGCAGTGGTCCGGCGGCACCTTGAACGTGTTCAGCCAGATCGGGCTGATCACGCTGGTGGGCCTGATCACCAAACACGGCATCCTGATCGTCGAGTTTGCGAACCAGTTGCGGGAGCAGGGCATGGAGACGATGGCAGCGATCCAGAAGTCCGCCACCCAACGCCTGCGCCCGATCCTGATGACCACCGGCGCCATGGTGCTGGGGGCGATCCCGCTGGCGCTGGCCAGTGGCGCCGGCGCCGAGAGCCGGCGCCAGATCGGCTGGGTCATTGTCGGCGGCATGAGTCTGGGCACGTTGCTGACGATCTTCGTCGTACCCACGATGTACACGTTGCTGGCGCGCCGTCACGCGCCGGGCGCGAAGAAGGAAGTCGCGTCGGAGCATGCCGCGCCTGATCATGCGGCACCTTCCCCTGCTGCCGCCCTGCAGCCGGCGACACCGGCGGCGTGATCGTCAGATCGCGCCGTCGAACACCATCACGTCGACCTCATCGCCTGCGGCGACGTTGCCCTGGTCGTGCGACAGCACGATCAGGCCGTTGGCCTGCACCATCGAACTCAGCACCCCGGAGCCCTGGTTCCCAGTCGTGCATACCTGCAGCCGTCCGTCGGCGCCGGTACTGACGATGCCGCGTTGATATTCCGTGCGGCCTGCCTTCTTGCGGATCGGCTCCAGGCTGTGCGCACGCAGCATCGGCGTGGGGCTGGCCTGGCTGCCCATCATGCGCAGCAGCGCCGGGCGGACAAAGGCCAGGAAGGTCACCATCACCGCGACCGGATTGCCGGGCAGGCCGAACAACACCGCGCTGCGCGGCCGCCCGGGCGCGCCAGCAGCAATCCGGCCCACCGCCATCGGCCGGCCTGGGCGCATCGCAATACGCCAGAATGCGACGCCGCCGGCCGAACCGGCGAGTTTGCGCATCATGGCCTTGGTGTAGTCGGCCTCGCCGACACTGACGCCACCACTGGTGATGATCGCGTCGGCCTGTTTCGCTGCAGCGAGGAAGGCTGTCTCCAGTGCTGCCGGTTCGTCGGGTACGACACCCATGTCGACCATTTGCACACCCATGCGCGTGAGCAGGCCGAACACCGTGTAGCGGTTGCTGTCGTAGACCGCGCCGGGACGGGCCGACTCACCCAGGCTCAGGATCTCGTTGCCGGTGGAGAAATAGGCCACCTTGAGCCGGCGCCGCACCGACACCTCGGCCAGCCCCAGGCTGGCGATCAGCCCCAGTGCCGCGGGACCGAGCCACTCGCCTTGCCGCAACGCTGCCTGACCCTGCAACAGGTCCTCGCCGCGTTTGCGTCGGTTGTCGCCGCGCGTCAACACATCGGCCGCTATCGTCACCCGAGCGTCACGCACGGTGGCCAGTTCCTGTGGCACGACGGTGTCCAGGCCAGCGGGCATCACTGCGCCGGTCATGATCTTGAGCGCCTCGCCGGGTCCGACCTGGCCTTGCCAGGGTTCGCCCGCCAGCGCGGTGCCGACGACCGACAAGGTCAGCGGTGCGCCGGCGTGCAGGGCCGAGCCGTCGAAGGCGAAACCATCCATCGCCGAGTTGTCGTGCGGGGGGACGCTGATCGGCGAGACGATATCGCGCGCCAGCACGCGCTGCAACGCGTCGAAGACACCGACCTGTTCGATCTCGGCCACCGGTTCCACCAGTTGCTCGAGGAATCGGCCGACGTCGCTGGCGCGCAGGCTTTTCGGGTCGTAGCCCTGCAACTGGGCGGCGATGTCGTCGATCGTCTTGGGGTTCATGGCTGCAGCGCCTGCAACTGGTCCAGCGTGTTGGCGTTGGCGAATGCGCGCGGGTCGTCGAACGCGACCAGGGTGGTCTGGTGTTGTGCGGTCCAGGCGTCGATCTTGCGCCGGCCGCTGGCAATGAAGGCTTGCAGGCTGGGCAGCAGGCGCACCGGCAGCAGGCAGAACACCGGCTGCGCTCGCATTGCGAGCTGGCCGCTGCGTTCATCGGGTTCCGGCGCGCTGGCCATCGCGATGTCGGCCTGTTCCGACACCAGTGCCGCGGCCAGCCGCGCCACGAGATCGGTCGGGAACAGCGGGGAGTCGCAAGGCACCGTCACCAGGTAGGGGGTCGCGCATCGGCCCAAGGCTGAGACGAAGCCGGCCAACGGGCCGGCATAGTCGGGCAGGGTGTCAGCAACCACCGGTACGTCGAACGCGCGGTATTGATCGAGATGGCGGTTGGCGTTGATCAGGCACGCTCCTACCTGGGGTTGCAGCCGGCGCAGCGCGTGCAGGGCCAAAGGTGTTCCTTGGAACAGCTGCAGGCCCTTGTCCACGCCGCCCATGCGGGTGCCGCGGCCGCCTGCGAGCACGACACCGGTGATCTGCGCTGGCCACAGGGGTACAGTCGCGCCGGCGGCGTCGCAAGGGGGGGCAGGGGTGCCGTGGGTCGTGTCGTTTGGGAGCATCGGTTTCAGCCTCCGATGTAACTCATCTCCACACGGGGCCGGCTGGCCGCGCCCTCGGAGTTGCGCAGTTCCGAATACCGATCGTCGCGCCGGCTCCAGATGTGGCCGATCGCCGTGCTCAGCCGCGCGTCGGTGGCGCCGCCGCGCAGCAGTGCGCGCAGGTCGTGGCCCTGCGATGCGAACAGGCAAAGGTACAACTTGCCTTCGGTGGACAGGCGGGCACGGTTGCAATCGTGGCAAAACGCCTGGGTCACGCTGCCGATGACGCCGACCTCGCCCAGTGCCGGATCGTGTTGCCCGCCGGCGCCAGCGTACCCCCAGCGCTGGGCCGTCTCGCCCACGCTGGTCGCCTCCAGCGGTACCAGCGGCAACGCCTGCCGGATCATCCGGATCACCTCGCTCGATGGCAGCACTTCGTCCATGCGCCAGCCGTTGGTGACGCCGACATCCATGTATTCGATGAAACGCAGCACAATGCCGGTGCCCCGGAAATGGCGTGCCATCGGCAGGATCTCGTGCTCGTTGGTGCCGCGCTTGACAACCATGTTGACCTTGATCGGCCCCAGGCCGGCGGCGCGCGCGGCGTCGATGCCGGCCAGCACCTGGGCCACCGGAAAATCGACGTCATTCATGCTGCGGAACACGGTGTCGTCCAGGCCGTCCAGGCTCACGGTCACGCGACGCAGCCCGGCCTCGCGCAGCTGCACCGCCTTGCGCGCGAGCAGCGATCCGTTGGTGGTCAGCGTGATGTCCAGTGGCTGGCCGTCCAGGGTGCGCAGTTCTGCCAGTTGCGCGATCAGGCGCTCGATGTTCTTGCGCAGCAGCGGCTCGCCGCCGGTGAGTCGCAACTTGCGCACGCCGTGGCCGACGAACAGCCGTGCCAGCCGGGTGATCTCCTCGAAGTCGAGCAAGGCAGCTTGCGGCAGGTAGGTGTGGTGTTTGTCATACACCTCCTTGGGCATGCAGTAGCTGCAGCGGAAGTTGCAGCGGTCGGTCACACTGATACGCAGATCACGCAGCGGCCGATGCAGGGTGTCCTGGAGCCGGCCGTCGGCCAGGATGGGTGATCCATCCAGCGGTGGCAGCCGTGCCGCCTGTCGGTGGTCTACCAGGGGAATCACACGTTCAACCATGGGTCGATTCTGCCGCAGCGGCATGCGGGAGCCGCCACGGTGTGCGGGTGTCCATGATCGGGGCGCTGTCAAACACAACGCGCACCGTCGACCTCGATGCACACGCCGCTGATGAAGGCGGCCTCGTCGCTGACCAGGTACAGGGCGGCGTTGGCAACATCCATCGCGGTGGAAAAGCGGCCCAGCGGGATCGTGGCCAGGAACCTGGCGCGCCGTGCATCGTCCAGCGGACCACCGGCGAATTCGACCGACAGGCCGGTGTCCGGGTTGAATACCGGGTTGATGCAGTTGACCCGGATGTTGTCCGGGCCGAGTTCGGCTGCCAGCGACTTGGACAAGGTGATTGCCGCACCCTTGGACGCGTTGTACCAGGTCAGTCCCGGGCGTGGACGCAGGCCCGCGGTCGAGGCGATGGTGACGAAACTGCCGCCGCGCTGGGCGCGAAACACCGGCGTGGCATGGATCGTCGACAGGTACAGGCTCTTGACGTTGACCGCGAAACACTTGTCGAACTCCTCCTCGTTCACTTCCAGCGCGGGCCGGTTGCGGTGCGTCCAGCCGGCGTTGTTGACCATCGCATCCAGACGGCCGTAGGCCTTGACCGCGCCATCGACCAGTGCCTTGACGTCATCCGAGCGGGTCACGTCGCCGGCAATGAAGCTGGCGCTGCCGCCATCGGCCTGGATGCCGGCGACGATCTTGCGGCCCAGCGTGGTGTTGATGTCGTTGACGACGACCTTGGCGCCTTCGCTGGCCAGCCGCCGCGCAATGCCTGCTCCGATACCGCCGCCGGCACCGGTGACGATGACGACCTTGTCCTTGACTCGCATGAAAGTGTCCTTGTGGGGGCTGGTGAATGGGTTGTCGGGCCTGGGGCGGGTCTTCAGCCGTGGCGCACCGCGACGGTCTTGAGGGTGGTGAAGCCCAGCAGCGCTTCGAAACCCTTCTCCCGGCCGTAACCGGAGGACTTTACGCCGCCGAACGGCAACTCGACGCCGCCGCCGGCGCCGTAGTTGTTGATGAATACCTGGCCGCTGCGAACCCGGCGCGCCATGCGGAACTGGCGTGCACCGTCGCGTGTCCAGACGCCAGCGGCCAGGCCGAACTGCGTTGCATTGGCCAGTTCGACCGCGTGGTCCTCGTCGCCAAATGCCATCGCCGCCAGCACCGGGCCGAACACCTCCTCCTGCGCCAGTCGGTGCGATACCGGCACGTCGCGCAGCAGCACCGGTGCCTGGTAGAAGCCGGTGGACGGCGCTTGCGCAACCACCTGCCCCTGGGCGACTGTGCCGATGCCGTCCCGGCCGGCCTGTTCGAGGAACTCGCCCACACGCACCAGCTGGCTGCGCCGGATGAGCGGACCGAGGTCCAGGTCCTGTGCGGCCGGGCCGGCGCGCAGCGCGGAAAACGCACGGCCCAGCCGCTCGAGCAGCGGCTCGTAGATGGATTGTTCGACCAGCAGCCGCGCGCCGGCGGAGCAGGTCTGGCCAGCGTTCTGCACGATGGCGTTGATGACGGTGGGCAATACGGCGTCAAGGTCTGCGTCGGCGAACACGATCTGCGGGCTCTTGCCGCCGAGTTCGAGCGTGACCGGGCAGTGGCGCTCGGCGGCAAGCTGCTGGATCAAGGTTCCGATCTTCGGGCTTCCCGTGAAGCTGATGTGGTCGATGCCGCTGTGGCGCGCCAGTGCGTCGCCCGCTTCGTGACCGTAACCCGTGACGATATTGATCGTACCGGGCGGAAAACCCGCTTCGGCCGCCAGTTGCGCGACCCGCACCAGCGACAGGCAGGCGTCTTCTGCCGGCTTGACGACGCAGGTGTTGCCGGCGGCCAGCGCGCCACCGACACTGCGTCCGAAGATCTGCATCGGGTAGTTCCACGGAATGATGTGGCCGGTGACACCGTGCGGCTCGCGCCAGGTGAACACGCTGTAGCCGTCAAGGTAGGGCAACGTCTCGCCGTGCAGCTTGTCGCAGGCGCCGGCATAGAACTCGAAGTAACGCACCAGCGCGGCGGCGTCGGCGCGCGCCTGCCGGACCGGCTTGCCGCAGTCGCGTTGCTCGAGCAATGCCAGTTCGTCGGCATGGGCTGCCACGCTCTGCGACAGCCGCATCAGCAAGCGGCCGCGCTCGGCCGCCGTCAGCTTGCCCCAGCCGGTGTTTGCGCTGGCACGGGCGGCCTGGACTGCGGCGTCGATGTCGCTGGCATCACTGCGTTGCAGTTCGTCAAAGACCTGTCCGTCGGACGGGTCCAGCACCGGGATGCTGCGACCCGAGGCGCTGGCGATGGATTCGTTGGCGATGAAATTGCACTGCATGGTATCGGTCGGCTTCGGGTTTGGGGCCGCGTTCGAGGTCGAGGGCCAGGGAAGATAGGAGGTCGTCGGGGCTGGGTACGGCGCGGCAATCATCGAGTTTAAGCCACGCGCCGATGGCATTGCCGCGAACGCGCGGCGGCAATATTTAGAGGACCCAACAGCCGGTGCTCCTGCTAAATAAGCCAACTGCCCCATCATTGATATCGAACCCGACTTGTCCTGGTCTGCGCCTGACTTCCCGACCGTTTGCTTCCCTCTGCCGCGAACACGCGCGATCGGCCAGGAACAGCCTTTCAAGTCGTTGTCGTGCACGACCTCGGGTGGCAGTTTGCAGTCGGTCGGGGCCGCCTAAAAAGTTGATCCAAGCGTCAACCGACGTTCACCCCTGGCCTCCCTTTTCAATGACAGTTGCTGCTCCCATTGCAGGCAGTGCCGGTGCTGATAACCCTTGGAACTTCACTCCACTTTCTCAGTGCATGCTACCCCATGCGCCGCAGGCGCCCCGAGAGCTTTAGCCCATCACGAAAGTTCAACGCCATCAGGCTGAAGTTTGTGGCGCCGGCCAAAAGCTCCACCACTTGCAGCACATAGAAAGTAGTGTCCATTTCGCCCGCGGCGGCTTTGCCATACAGGTAAAACGCGCAGGGCAAAAGAATCAAAAATGCCGTTGGCGGCTATGAATTGCATGCGCCTTTTCTTGCCCGCCAACAAGTTACCTTTTCGCTCGCTGGATAGCGCAAAACCGCTGCCACCGGTGATCGCCATCGCCGGAATCATGACCCACATGGCTTGCAGAATGGCGTGCTTGACCAGCAAGATGGATTCTTGCGACAAGAATAGCTCGGAGATCAGTGTCGACAGCCAAAAGCTGCCGATGCACAGCATGGCGATGGTTCCAGCAATCGGATGGATGACTTTTTTCATGGGGCTCCTATGGTGGTAGGGGGGTATCGCTTGCTCAATCGGACGCCGCGGGCTGTTCCCCTGACTCCATTTGCGCCATCAGTGTCATCAGCACCTGGCTCGCGCTTTCCAGTGCCGATGGCGCAATGCCGTTGATCAACATGGAGCTGCGCTTTCGCCACGCTGTGCTGATACCGTCATAGGCGAGCTGCCCAGCCGGGCTTAGGCTGTAGACAGGTGCCCGCGTGTCCTTTGGGTTGGCCTGTTGATTCAGCAGTCCCATTGCGAGAAGTTGGTCTGTTTGCTTCAGCGCCGCTTGTCGGGTCAGGCCCATGGCACGGCCGATAGACGCTGCCGATAAAGGCGTGGAGGCCAGATCGACTGCGCCCAGTACCTTCCACTTGGCGATTGTCAGGCCCCATGCCGCGGTGAGCTGGTCGCCCTCCAGATTCAGCGCACGCTGCGCCTGAAAGATCAGGAGGCTTAGGCGGGACATGGGGTCGAGATCGGTGAAGGTGGATGGCATAGTTTGACAATTCGTTGTCGAACTATGCTTTATTGACTACTGGTTGTCAATGTAGCCGTTTGCCAAGCATTTTTGCTTCACAGTCTGCTCGACACTGCTTTAGCGCCCAATGAACTGACGGGCAACCCCTGGCAGGAAGCGGGTGCTCCCGATCTGGCCGTCAACGTCGGCAACGTGCCCAAAGCGGTCATGCGGCGTCACGGAAAGCAGACGCACACGGCAGTAACCAGGCGTTCGACGAAAAATGGCCCTGTACAGCGTTTGACGCCATAAATTTTTGATGGTACTCTGCACCATAAATGAAAGCGACAAAGCTGTTCCACGACAAGGCAACTTTGCCCGGCGGGTCGATTGTCGAAATGACCATTTGGCAGCTTGCCGCGGCCAATCCGGAGCGCCCCCATGGGCTGAAATACAGCCTGTATTACGGCCGCGCGGACAAGCGCCTGGTGGGTTACGACAATGAGCGCGGCAAGGGTGACCACAAGCACATCGGGGAGCGAGAAATGCGATACCGATTTGTGTCTGTCGAGCAACTTGTCGCTGATTTTCTGGCTGACGTTGACCGTGCCCGCCAGGATGAATTGCAACGGAAGGAATAACACCATGGCCACGAAAGTTCAATTGCATGTCGATGACCTGGCGGCGATGGGCAAGCGCTTCGTCAATGCCTGGAACCGAACCCAAGCGGGTGAGGCCGTCGATGAAGCCCATGTCACCTTCCTCAGTTTTCAGGCGATGACGGAGGTCTTGTCTCCCCGACGGCTGGAACTACTGCGTTTTGTGCGACAGCATGGGGCGGCCAGCGTGCGCGAACTGGCTGCGTCGTTGGGTCGGGACTACAAGAACGTCCACCAGGATGTGAGTGCGCTGGAGGCAGCAGGACTATTGGTGCGGGACGGCCGGCGGTTGGCCGCTCCGTGGGATGAAGTGCAGGCAAGCATCAATCTCGAGTCGGCATGACCGTAGATGCATGCTTTTTGGAGTCGCGTTTAAGACGCGGATGACTGCTCCTGGTCGAAACGAGCTCACAGAATGTCGACGAAACCCTGGTCGATTCAGCAATCGTTCGCGCCTATGCCACACACCA
>ENA-ORBV01006240-ORBV01006240.1-microbial-mat-metagenome-genome-assembly--contig:-NODE-6240-length-21182-cov-11.179815_pt1 | contig 21182 bp, 17 predicted proteins | sample MGYA00237777_ERZ505514 | MGnify/ENA primary metagenome ERZ505514 (study PRJEB26160, sample SAMN06269048) | microbial mat metagenome | isolation source: Oligotrophic lake microbial mat | place... | reverse complement strand
CTACGAGCCGTCCGCAACGACTTATGTGGCGCGCGCGATCGACCCGGACTCCGTGCCCGGAGCCGGCTGAGTTATCCGAAAGCGATCTGCGACGCAGGCCCCCGCCGTGGCAGGCGGCCAGCGGCAGCCACCGCATCGCCTGCCACATCTCGCTCGAAGAATTGCGGCGCATGGATCCGCGATTCGCGCAAATGCGGCAGGCCGCTTTGTAAAAACCGCGCGGTTGCTTTCGCAAGTTCATGCCCGGCCGGGCTGCCCGCGTCCGCCGCCAAAAAATTCCTACGCCCGGCAAACAGTTACGCAGCGCCCTGGCGCGCGGGCTCCGGCATGCAAATTGCACTTTCTTAGCCTCGAGTGTGGGGCTGCGCACAGTTGGCCCCCGTCCAACCTGCAAACATCCAAGGAGTCTGATATGGGCAAGTACGTACTGGGCTGGTTTCTGGGAGTGCCCGTTGTGGTGCTCGTCATCGTTTACCTGATCTTCAACTAGCAAAGGAGCAAGCGAAATGGAATCCACTTCGGGCAGCATTCCGTCCAACGGTGCCGGCAGCACGACGCCGGGCAACGGTTCGGCGGCGGCATTGAGCAAGGCATCCTCCGCGCTGCATTCGGCGATCGACGAGGCCGCCCGCAAGGTCAAGCCGGCCATCGACCGCTACGCGACGCTGGCGCATGACGCCACCGACAAGCTGAGCAGCGCAGGGTCGCAGACCGCAGAATGGATGAGCACGAAGGGCGAGAGCCTCTCGTCCACCCAGAAGCAGCTCGTCGAGGACACGTGCAAGTACGTTTCGGCCAATCCGCTGAAGTCGCTGGCGATGGCCGTGGCCGCCGGCTACGTGCTGAGCAAAATCCTCAAGTGACAACGGCAGCAAGCCGCACCGCGGACGCCCCGGAATTCTCGGAGCCCGCGCCAAAATCGAGCCCGCCCGGCACAGGTGTGCTGGGCGAGGTCTCGAACCTCATGTCCTCTGGGCGTCGGATCGTTGCGGGCTTTGTGGACCTGGTGGTGCTCGAAGGGCGCCGCGCCGGGATAGCGCTGGCATGGATGGTCGGCCTCGGGCTGGCGGCCGGCCTGCTCGCGGTGACCGCCTGGCTCGGTCTGATGGCAGTTGCAGCGCTGGCGCTCATGGCCGCAGACGTCTCGCCGCTCCTCGCGATCCTGATCGTGGTGGTGCTCAACCTCGTTGCCGCCGGCGGCGCAGTGTTCGTCTGCGTGAACAAGAGCAAGGACCTGCTTTTCACGGCATCGCGCCGGCAGATCTCCAGCAAAGCCGGCTCCGCATCGACTCCATGATGCGCAGGCCAACGGACGAAGAAATCCTCGCGGCCGAGCTGCGGGTGGAACGGGCGGAGAGCGATTTCGAAACCGGGCAGGTGCGGACCAAGGCGGCCTTGCTCGATTTCGTCGTCCATCCGCTGACCCTGCTCGGGGTTGCGGTGGCGGCTGGGGGCGTGGCCTACCGGATCTTCAAACCCAAGATCAAGGCCCCCGTGAAGTTCGAGTGGCCGTGGAACCGCAACAAGGTGAGCCCGGAGACGAAACAGGTCGCCGGGACTTCCGTTCTGAGCCTCGTGCTGGCCATCGGCGTGCGCTATTTGATGCAGAACCTCCCGAGCATCGGGTTTCGCGTGCTCGGTCATACGCTGAAGAAGCGCGGTGCATTCTCGCGGGGCGTTCCAGCCACCGGGTCCAGGACCACGCTGCACTGACCGTTCGCGGCCTTTTGCCGCGGCACTTCCGGTTCCCGGCGAACCGGGCTGTTCCCGGCCCCGGTCGGGCGGGTACCATAGCTTCCTGTTCGTCGTTCACCCTCCAGGGAGCCGCGCATGACCGCCAGGGACCGCATCGATCCGCATTTCTATTCCCTCCACCAGGACATGACCGACTGGAGGCGCGACATCCATGCGCATCCGGAACTTGGTTTTCAGGAAACCCGCACCTCCGACATGGTGGCCGCCAAGCTGAAGGCTTTCGGCATGGAGGTCCATCGCGGCCTCGGCAAGACCGGCGTGGTCGGAACGCTCAAGGTCGGCAACAGCCCGCGAACGCTCGGACTGCGGGCCGACATGGACGCGCTGCCGATCGAGGAAGCCAACACGTTCGCGCACCGCTCCACCCACGCCGGCCGCATGCACGCGTGCGGGCATGACGGCCACACGACCATGCTGCTTGGCGCGGCGCGCTACCTCTCGGAGACGCGCAACTTCGATGGGACCGTGCATTTCATCTTCCAGCCGGCTGAGGAAGGGCTCGGGGGCGCGAAGGCGATGGTCGACGAGGGCCTGTTCGAGAAGTTTCCCTGCGAGTCGATCTTCGGCATGCACAACCGGCCCAGCCTGCCGGTGGGCAAGTTCAACGTGAAGTCGGGGCCGATGATGGCCGGCGGCGCTTTCTTCGACATCCGCATCACAGGCAAGGGCTCGCACGGCGCGCGACCCGAAACCGGCGTCGACTCCGCGCTCGTCGCGGCGCAGATCGCCGTGGCACTGCAGACCATCGTGGCGCGCAACGTGCGCCCGATCGATACGGCCGTGGTCTCGGTCACCAGGATTCACGCAGGCGACGCCTATAACGTGATTCCGCAAACCGCCCAGCTTGGCGGGACAGCGCGGGCATTCAGCCGCGATGTGATGGGGCGCCTGGAGGAGTCGATGAAGCGCATCGCCAAGGGGACTGCCGAGGCAGCCGGGGCGAGCGCGGAGGTGGATTTCCGCGTGCTGTTCAACCCGACGGTAAACGACCCGAAGGAAGCCGAGTTCGCAGCCAGGATCTGCAACGAGCTGGTCGGGGAGCAGAACGTGAACCGCAATCCCGACCTCGTCATGGGCTCGGAAGACTTTTCCTACATGCTCGAGCGCGTGCCCGGGTGCTACATCAACATCGGAAACGGTCCGGGCATGGAGAGCGGGTGCGAGGTCCACAACCCCGGCTACGACTTCAACGACGACGCGTTGCCGCTGGGCGCCGCGTTTTTCGGGCGGCTCGTGGAAACGCGCCTCAAAAAATAACGCCCGCGGCAGAAACTGGGGTTCGCGCTCGAAGACGATGCGGCGTGCTGCTTCGTGCGCAGGGCTGCGCTCGAACCGTGCATCGGCGAGGTGATGCGGCTGGTGCCCCGGCTGGACAATCCCAAGGCCCTGTTCGGCGTGCTGCGGGGGGGGCGGACCCGTTGAACGGGCAGGAGCTGGACGAGGAAAAATTTGTCCGCAGTCTTACGCCGATCTGGAAGTCTTCTGACAGCTTTGTGCGCAGGCAGTCAGTACAGTTCAGTCGTCCCCCGCGTGCCGCGGGCCCCGTGTTTCAAAAACTGAGACTGACCTCTCAGGTTGCCGACCATAGCGCCGCTGTTGTGCTTTTTTCCGGGTGGGCTCTCCAAGCCCGGCTAATGGGCCTGATGTGGACGGAAAGCGACCGACTTAAACCTCGCGGTTTGGGGAAATGCGGAGCTCTGTGACAAGGCGGGGGACACCCATTTCAGCGGGGTAAAATGACGCGAGCGATTTTTCACCCCAGTCATGCTCCCTAACGATTTCCATCCCGTCCTCCAGCAATGGTGGGCAACGCGCTTCGCGACGTCAGAAGGCGTCATGCCGCCCACGGAGGCGCAGGTCGAGGGCTGGCGCTCGATCCGCTCAGGCGGCCACACGCTGATTGCCGCCCCGACCGGCTCCGGCAAGACGCTCGCCGCTTTCCTCACTGCGATCGACCGGCTCTTGCGCGAAGGCCTCGATAGAGCGCTGCCAGACGAAGTGCGCGTGATCTACGTGTCTCCCCTCAAGGCGCTCTCGGCCGACATCCACAAGAACCTTGCCGAGCCGCGCCGCGAGATCCGCCAGATCGCCGAGGAAGCCGGCCTGCCGCCGACCAGGATCACCGCGGCCGTGCGCAGCAGCGACACGCCGCAATCCGATCGCGCCGCGATGTTGAAGAAGCCCCCGCATATCCTCGTCACGACGCCGGAGTCACTGTACCTCCTGCTCACGGCAGCGAAATCGCGTGCCATGCTGGCGACAGCGACCGTAGTGATCGTCGACGAAATCCACGCGGTGATCCCGACGCGCCGGGGTGCGCACCTGGCGCTTTCGCTCGAAAGGCTGGATCACGTCTGCGGACGACGCCTGCAGCGCATCGGCCTGTCCGCCACGCAGAAGCCGATCGAAGAGGTCGCGCGGTTCCTCGCAGGCATGGACAACGGCGCGTGCGCGATCGTCAACCGCGGCCACAAGCGCAAGATGGATCTGGCCATCGAGGTGCCGGGCTCGCCGCTCGAAGCCGTGATGTCGCACGAGGTGTGGCAGGAAATCTACGAGAAACTCGTCGGCCTCATCCAGGAACACCGCACGACGCTGATCTTTGTGAACACGCGCCGTCTTGCCGAGCGCATGGCGCACCAGCTCTCCGATCGCATCGGCGCGGACAACGTCGCGGCGCACCACGGCAGCCTTGCGAAAGAGGCGCGGCTGGCGGCGGAAGCCAGGCTTCGCGATGGGCAGCTCAAGGTGCTGGTCGCCACAGCTTCTCTCGAGCTTGGCATCGACATCGGCCATGTCGACCTCGTCTGCCAGATTTCCTCGCCGCACCGGATCGCCACGCTGCTGCAGCGCGTCGGCCGTTCCGGCCATACGGTCACCGGCCTGCCCAAAGGTCGCGTGTTCCCGCTCACGCGCGACGACCTGCTCGAATGCGCCGCCATGCTCCGTGCCGCAAGGCAAGGCGAGCTCGACCACGTAAAGATCCCGCCGCAGCCGATCGACGTGCTCGCGCAGCAGGTGGTGGCCGAAACCGGCGCGGAGGAGTGGGACGAGGAAGCGCTCTACCAGCTCTACCGGCGCGCCTATGCGTACCGCGACCTCGAACGTGGGCGGTTCGAGGAAGTGGTGCGCATGCTCGCCATCGGCTATGCAAGCAAGCGCGGCCAGCGCGCGGCGCTGATCCACTACGACGCGGTCAACCGCAAGCTGCGCGCGCGGCCGTCGTCGCGCATGACGGCCATCATGTCCGGTGGCGCGATCCCGGAGGTCTTCGACTACCGCGTGGTGCTCGAGCCCGAGGGCCAGTTCATCGGCACGCTTAACGAGGACTTCGCCATCGATTCCCTGCCGGGCGACGTGTTCCAGCTTGGCAACACCTCATGGCGCATCATCCGCATCAACGGCGGCGTGGTGCGCGTGGCGGATGCGCACGGCCAGCCGCCATCGATGCCGTTCTGGCTGGGCGAAGCGCCGGCCCGAAGCGATGAAGTCAGCGCTGCGGTGTCTGCTCTGCGGGCGGGGGCAGACGCGTTGCTGCCGGGGCCGGATTCGCCCCGCACCGACGGCGCGCTCGCCCCGGCCATGGCGTGGTTCGAGGAGGACTACGGGCTCTCCAAGTCCGCTGCGGCACAAGCCGCCGAATACCTTGCCGAAGGCAAGCGCGCGCTGGGCGTGATTCCCACCGCCGAGACGCTTGTGCTGGAGCGCTTCTTCGACGAGTCGGGCGGCATGCAGCTGGTGCTGCATTCCCCGCTGGGGAGCCGCATCAACAAGGCCTGGGGCCTCGCGCTTCGCAAGAAGTTTTGCCACACGTTCAACTTCGAGTTGCAAGCGGCGGCGACCGAGGACGGTCTGATCCTGTCGCTGGGTCCCGCGCATTCGTTCCCGCTCGAAGAGGTGTTCCGCTACCTGCACCCGAATACCGTCGCGCAGACGCTCTGCCAGGCCGTGCTCGCCTCGCCGATCTTCGAGACGCGCTGGCGCTGGGTCACCACGCTCGCGCTGGCCGTGCCGCGCATGCGCAACGGCGCCAGGATCCCGGCGCAGATCCAGCGCATGATCGCCGAGGAGATCCTCACCTCGGTGTTTCCCGATGCCGCGGCCTGCCAGGACAACATCCAGGGCGGCGCGCGCGAAGTGCCAGAGCATCCATTGGTCGACCAGACAATGCATGATTGCTTCGAGGAGGCGATGGACCTGCCGCGCCTCACCGACTACCTCAAGCGTATTTTCGCGGGCGAGATCCGCTGCATCGGCCGCGACACGCCGGAACCCTCCGTGCTCTGCCACGAGATCGTGAATTCCGAGGTCTACACTTTCCTCGACGACGCGCCGCTGGAAGAGCGCAAGACGCGCGCTGTGTACACGCGCCGCGCGACCGAGGCCCGGAATGCTGACGATCTCGGCGCGCTCGACCCTGCAGCGATCGAGCGTGTGCGGCAGGAAGCGTGGCCGGAGGCGAACACCCCGGACGAATTGCATGACGCGCTGCTGCTCGCCGGCCTCATCCGCGGCGAAGAGGCCTTGCCGGGTTGGCGCAGCCACTTCGATGCGCTGGTTGCCGCCGGACGGGCTCATGATGCAGCCGGCTTCTGGGTCGCGGTCGAAAGGTTCGATGAGCTGAACGCGGTCATCCCGCAAGCCATCGAGCCGAAGATTCCCGAGCGCCTGCGCCGTCCATGGACGCGCGAGGAGGCGGCGAGGGAATTGGTGCGAGGGCGCCTGGACGTGCTCGGCCCAGTGACGGCGCGCGAGCTCGCAAGCTCGCTCAACATGGAAGATACCGTGCTCGCAGACGCGGCGCTGATCGCGCTCGAAGTCGAAGGCAAGGCGCTGCGCGGACGCTTTACGCCCGAGGCCAATCGCGCCGAGGCGGCGATCGAGTGGTGCGACCGACGGCTGCTCGCGCGCATCCACCGCTACACGATCAACCGGCTGCGAGCGGAGATCGAGGCGGTCACCGCGGCGGACTTCATGAACTTTCTCTTGCATTGGCAGCACGTGGCCGATGACGACCGCATGAAAGGCGCCGAGGGCCTCATGGCCGTCATCGAGCAGCTCGACGGGTTCGAGCTGGCCGCCGGCGCGTGGGAGCGCGACGTGCTTGCCGGGCGGGTCGAGGATTACGAGCCGGGGCAGATCGATGCGCTTTGCCTGTCGGGGCGCGTCGCCTGGGGACGCATGACGCCGCCGGACCAGGCCAAGGCGCCGCTCAAGAGCTCGCCGATGGCGCTGGTGCAGCGCCCCCACGCGGCGATGTGGCGCGCAGACATCACGCCGGACACGTTGCAACCGGGCTCCGAGGCGCTGGCGGTGCTCGATGTCCTGCGAATGCGCGGCGCGTCGTTCTTTCATGAGCTGGTCACCGGCTCCGGACTTCTGCGAACGCAGGTCGAGCGGGCGCTCGGCGAGCTGGCCGGGGTAGGGCTCGTGACCGCGGACAGTTTCAGCGGCCTGCGCGCATTGCTCGCGCCGCCGGACAGGCGCAAGAGCCTCAACACGCGCGGCCGCAAGACCTCCGCCTACGGCGTGGACACCGCGGGACGCTGGGCGCTGCTCGAAAGTGCGGGCGCGTCCGATCCTTCGCACGAAGCTGCGCGCACTGAAGCGATCGCGCGGGTCCTGCTCAAGCGCTATGGCGTGGTTTTCCGCTCGCTCCTTGCGCGCGAATCGCGCCTGCCGCCTTGGCGTGACCTTGCGCTCGCGTACCGGCGGCTGGAAGCGCGCGGCGAAATCCGCGGCGGCCGGTTCGTCAAAGGGTTCGGTGGCGAGCAGTTTGCGCTGCCGGAGGCCGTGGGGCGCCTGCGCGCGGTGCGCAAGCTCGAGAAGACCGGCTATGCGGTCGCGATTTCGGCGGCCGACCCGCTCAATCTCGTCGGCGTGATCACGCCGGAATCGCGTGTGCCGGCCATCGCGGGCAATCGGGTGCTGTTCAGGGACGGCCTGCCGATCGCAGCGCTCGAAGGCGGCGTGGTCAGGAGGCTCGCGGCTTCCGAGCTAAGTGAAGAGACGATGCACTCGATGTTCTGGCGTCGCTCCGCGACCGACATCAAGGTGCGCATCCCCGCGTTCTCGAAGGGCCGCGTCAGCCAGCGCCTCCTGCACGGCGGCGCTGCGCTGGTCAAAAATTAAATAAATCAAAAGAGCTAAAAAGGGGCCAGGCTCGCGAGCCTGGCCCCTTTTTGATCAATGCTTGACGCCGACCTGGATCGAATCGAGCAGTGACTGCAGGGCGTCGAGTTTTGCCGGCTTGACCATGTGGTGGTCGAAGCCCGCGCCGAGGACGCGCTTGCGGTCGTCGTCCTGGCCCCAGCCCGTGAGGGCCACGAGCGTGACTTCGGGCTCGGAGCCCATCGAACGCATGCGCCGCGCAAGCTCGTAGCCGTCCATGCCGGGCATGCTGATGTCGAGGAAAACGACGCGCGGGCGGAAGACCTCGAATGCCTCGAGCGCCTCGATGCCGTGCTCCGCCACTCGGACTTCCGCGCCGAGGTGGCCGAGCAGCATGCCGATGCTTTCCGCGGCATCGCGGTTGTCGTCCACCACCAGCACGTTGACCGGGATCGCGTCGATCGAGCCCGTCTTGATCGGCAGGCGCACGGTGAACTTGCTGCCTTTGCCCGGGCCTTCGCTTTCCGCTTCAACCGTGCCGCCGTGCATCTCGGTCAGCCGACGGACCATCGCAAGGCCCAGACCCAGGCCGCCGTGGTTCGGCTTGTCGCTCTTTTCGCCGCGGGCGAAGATTTCGAACAGGCGGGGCTTGAGATCTTCGTCGATGCCCTCGCCGGTGTCGGTGACGGTGACCACGGCCTCGTGGCCTTCGCGGCGCGCTTCAACCGCGATGGTGCTGCCGCCCTCAGTGAACTTGGCGGCGTTGTTCAGCAGGTGGCCGAAGATCTGCGCGATGCGCGCGGGGTCCGCCTCGATCACCAGCGGGTCGTGGGGCATGGAGACGGTGACGCGCAGCTTGGCGGCCCGGGTGAGCGGCACCGCCGCATCGATCGCCGACTGCAGGATCGCGTCGAGCTTGACCGGCACCTTGCGCAGTTCCATGCCGCCGCGCGTGATCGCGGACATCTCGGTGAGGTCGTCGACCAGCCGCGTCATGTCGCCCAGCTGGCGCTCCATGATCTGCACCGCAGCACCGGGCGGCTGGCTGAGCTTGAGCATTTCCAGCGATGCTCGCAGCGGCGCCAGGGGGCTGCGAAGCTCACGCGAAAGCGTGGCGAGAAATTCGCCGACAACCGAGTCGTAGCCGGTTTTTTGGTCCATGGGTTTGTTCTCTGGGTGCACGCGCGGATTGTCCGGACGGACGGTGCCGTGGTCTGTACCCGCGCGCACAGAGCGGGGCGTTTTCACTCCGCCGACTTGGGGTCGACTTCGATTTCGCGGCCGAAAAGGTCGATGGCGGTGGCCGCCACCTGCGCGGTGTCGTAGTAGGCATAGGCCCCCACCCCCAGCGCCCCGGCCACCGGGATCCAGCGCGACAGGCCCTTGCCGAGCACTTTCTGGCTGAGCTTGATGCCGATCTTTTTGGCGATGGTCTGCATGAAGGCAAGGGAGGTCCGCTTGACCAGCACCCGCCCGCCAATGCGCGCGATCAGGTCGCGCACCGCCTGCGGGGCGCTGTGCCGGAACAGGCAGTAGATCATCTGCTCCTCGGTCAACGTGGACTTGCGGCCGTAGATCGCCGCAATGTCCGACACCATCTGGGACTGGATGCGCCATACCGCGGCCATTTCCGGGAGGATCGTGATCCAGCCGAGCGGGCCGGGGGGCAGGGCAAGGCTCCCGGCCGCGAGCGCCGCCCTGGCGGCCGCCGAGTTGGCCCGGCTGCGGGCGGCCTCGGCGGGCGTGCGGCTCTTCTTTTCGGAGGACGAGGGGATCCGCCGTACGTAACGCAGGACCATCTCGGCGATCCCCGCGGCGACCCTGGCGCGGTTTACTGCGGGCAGTTTGAGTGCCAAGGCTCACCTCCTGCAGGCCGCGCGCGTGCGCCGGTCAGCGCAAGAAATAACAGGCCGCTGCGAGGAGCACGACGGCGATGACGCTGGGAAAATGGCAACATTTCGACCAGAGAGCCGCGCCAGTACTGGGCTTTTGCTCAGATTTGGCAGCATTTGTTGAGGCCAGTGCTTCCCAGCGTTTCACTTGGTGGAAAAGCGGCGCTGCATCTCCTCGACCGACGGGATCACTCCCCTAATCGTTCTTCCCCCATGGTACAGCGCGGCGAAGCACCGACCGGCACGCCGTTTACTCTAGAATCGCCAGCCATGAGCACTTTCGAATCCCATCGCGCTGGCCGCGCGGCAATCGTCGTCGTCCTGGTCCTCCTCGTCGCGGGCCTTGCCGCCGGCGGCTACTACCTGTGGCCCCGCTTCGAGTCGGACGCGCCGCAGGTCCGACTCACTCCGGATTCCGACGTGATGGGCCTGGGGACCCTGGAGATCGCCGTGTCCGACGCCGGCAGGGGCCTGAAATCACTCGCGATCACGCTGTCGACCGGCGGCACGGAAGCGTCCATCGCGGCGGAGCAGTACGCCACGCCTGTCGGCGAGAAGAAGTTCAGCGTCCCCCTGGCGAAGGTCAAGGGCATCAAGGAAGGGCCCGCGACGCTGCGCGTGGTGGCCCGCGATGCGTCGTTGTCGAACTTCTTCAAAGGCAACGAGACGGCCTGGCAGAAGTCCCTGACGATCGACCTCACCCCGCCGGTGGTCGAGCTCATCGCCGACGACCGCTATGTCAACTTCGGCGGCGTGGGCGCCCTCGTGTATCGGACTTCCGCCGACACCACGCGCAGCGGTGTCAGGATCGGGAAGCATTTTTTCCCCGGCTTTCCCGGCCAGATCAAGGACAAGGCAGATCACCATTTCGTGCTTTTCGCGCATCCCTACGACACGCCGCGGGACGCCAGGGCCGTGCTGGTCGCCACCGACAAGGCAGGCAACACCCGGGAACTGCCGCTCGTCTACGAGTTGAAGAACGTGAACTACCGCAAGAGCAGCATTGCGATCACCGACAACTTCCTCCAGGCCAAGGTGGTGCCGCTGGTGGCCGACGCGGCCGCCCGCCAGGGCTCGCCCAAGGATGTGTTCGTGGCCGTCAACGAGCGCCTGCGCAAGGACAACGAGGAGAAGATCACGGCGGTGACGACCAAGGCCTCGTCCTCGATGCTGTGGAAAGGCGCATTCGTCCAGCTGAGCAACTCGAAAGTCGAGGCCAATTTCGCCGACCACCGCACCTACACCCACAACGGCGAGGCGATCAGCACGTCCTATCACCTCGGCTACGACCTCTCGGTCACCAAGCGCTATCCGGTGGAAGCGGCCAACAGCGGCAGCGTGGCGTTCGTGGGGGATCTGGGCATCTACGGCAACACCGTGATCCTCGATCACGGGCTGGGGTTGTTCACGCTCTACTCGCACCTCAGCTCGTTCGAGGTGAAAGTGGGCGAAACGGTCCAACAGCGGCAGGTCGTCGGCAAGACCGGGGAAACCGGCCTCGCCGCCGGCGACCACCTGCACTACGGGGTCTACCTCAACGGCATTGCGGTCCTGCCGGTGGAGTGGTGGGATCCGAAGTGGATCACCGACAACATCGCGCCGAAGCTGGAGGGGCGGGGCAGCGAGGAGATCGCGGTGTCCCAGCAGCCCTCGCGCGCGGCGGTGCGCAAGCGCCGCAAGTAGCCGCTTGCCCACGGCAAGCGGCTGGCGCTAGCGCTCGCTGTACTTGCGTGAATCTCATGGGCGTCTCGTACCGCCAGTCTGGGTTCTCTAACGAATCCCCGGCGCCTGCCCGATCCGCTCGCGCAGCCCTTCGATGTCCTTGCGCTCGCCGCGCACGCTGAAAAACGCGCCCCCGCTATCGGCGCGCTCCTCGAGCACCTCCAGATTCGCGAACAACTCGCCGCGCAGCTGCTGCGCCGACCAGGGCAGGAACAACTCGGCCTTCACCAGGCGCCGGGCGAAAAACGCGCGGATCGCCTTCTGCAGCTTCGCAACGTCGTCCTTGTCGACGGCGCTCATCACGATGCACTTGGGGAAGTGTGCACGAAGCGCCTTCGCGCGTTCGGCTTGCGCCTTGGCATCGCCAACCCGGTCGATCTTGTTGAATACGCGCAAGCGAGGGACGTTTCCCGCCTCGATCTCGCCGATCACCTTCTCGGTCACCTCGATCTGGCGCTCATACCCCGGGTCGCTGGCGTCGATCACGTGGAGCAGCAACGACGCCTCGGCGGCTTCCTCGAGCGTCGACTTGAACGAAGCGACCAGGTCGTGCGGCAGGTTCTTGATGAAGCCCACCGTGTCGCTTACCAGCACGCGCGGCACGGTAGCGGGCACGAGCGCGCGTACGGTGGTGTCGAGCGTCGCGAACAGCTTGTTGGCGACCAGCACCTCGCTCCCCGTCAACGCGCGCATCAGGGTGGACTTGCCCGCGTTCGTGTAGCCGATCAGCGCTACCCGCGCCAGGCCCTGGCTTTCCTGGCGCCGCACACGCTGCGTCCGGCGTTCGAGGTCGAGCGCAATGATCTCCTGCTTCAGCTCCGCGATTCGATCGCGGATCTTGGCGCGGTCTGCCTCGCCGGCGGCTTCACCAGCGCCGCGGCCGCCGACACCGCTGCGCTGCCGCCCCTGCGGCCCGGCCAGCTTGGCCGCCTCGCGCAGGCGTGGCGCGAGGTAGCGCAGGCGCGCGATCTCGACCTGCGCGCGCGCCGCATTGGAGCGCGCGTGCCGGTGGAAGATCTCGAGGATCACCATGGTGCGGTCCATCACCGGACAACCGACCTCGTTCTCGAGGTTGCGCGCCTGCGAGGGCGAAATCTCGTGGTCCACCAGCACGAAAGCGGCCTGGCGGGTGTCGGTGCGGGCGAGGGCCTTTGCCGCTTCACGCGCTGCGACCGCGCCGTGGCGTGCGATGCGTTTTTCGGGGTCGGCTTTCTCCGCCTCACCCTCGACAAAGCGCCGGATCTCCTCGCGCTTGCCGGTGCCCAGGTAGGCCGTGGAATCGAAACTGGAGCGCTTCTGCGTGAATGTCGCCACCACCTCGAACCCCAGCGTCTTGGCCAACTCGCGAAGCTCGTCAAGCGACGACTCGAGTTCCGCGTCGCTTACCGCCGGCAGCTGTACGGCAGCGACGACCGCGCGCTGCGGGGTGACTTTGGCTTCTTTGGACATTCAGGCGGGCTTTTCCTGCGTGGTCGGGCGCAAATAGTAAGGCGAATGCAGCTTTGCGCGCTACAGCACTGAAGACAAACGCAGGATGAATAGGATGGCACCCTGCGGCTTTCGCCACGTGCGCGCAATTTCAAACCGTACCAATGGAAAAAACAAAATGGATATCACCCAATTGATTCTGGACGACCACCACGAGCAGCGGCGTCTTTTCTCCATCGTGGACCAGATCGACCGGGGAGACACGCGCACGCTCGGCGCGATCTGGTCCCGGCTTTCGGCATTCCTCGAGATCCACGCGGAGGCCGAGGAACGGATCTTCTATCCCGCCTTGCTGCGCGTGGGCGAGGGCGCCGGCGGAAAAGACGATGCGGCGGACGAGACCGAGCACGCGATTCGTGACCACAACAAGATCCGTGACGCCGTGTCGGCAGTCGCAAACCACAAGGTGGGCAGTGACGGCTGGTTCACCGCGGTGGCCGCGGCAAACAAGGAGAACGGCGACCACATGGCCGAAGAGGAGCGCGAAGGCCTGACCGATTTCCGCCTCACCGCGGAGCTTGGCATGCGCCACGACCTGGCGGTCGAATTCGTCGCCTTCGAGGCGGTGCATTTCGCTGGCGTGAAGGCAGTCGACAAGGATCCGAAAGCCTATGTGGAGGCGAATTCGCCTTGATGGCCTTCACCGTTCGGCATCGAGGAAAGCCCGGTAGATGCGCTCCGGCTTCGTGCGGAGCACTCGGTGAAGCCGGACGGTGTTCGTGGACATGATTGCTTTGCCTTTCGATTGACGGTGAGGGGCTGGGGGGGTTCTTGAAGGACTAGACCGCATGTTCTCGGAGTTCATCCCAGTAGCCCCGGATTGAGCCGCCATAGGGCGAAATTGAGCGCGGAAGCAAACGACACCCACGCGAGATACGCAAAGAGCAACGCCCCCGCTACGGCACTGATGCGCCAGAACAAGATCGTGGTTGCGAGGATGAGGGCCCACAGCAGAAGAATCTCTCCGAACCCCAAGGCGCCCAGACGCCACACGAAGAACAGCCAGCTCCACAGGGCATTGGCGGCGAGTTGGGCGATGAACACTGTAAGGGCGCTCCAGGCTCCCGCGAAGCCACGCGCCCGCCAAACCAACCACGCCGCGATGCCCATGAGCGCGTACAGGACCGACCAGACCGGACCAAACACCCAGCCCGGCGGCGCCCAAGAGGGGCGGACAAGTTCACGGTAGAACTCGCCTGCGCTAGCGGATGCGAACCCACCGACCGCAGCTGCTGCAAACGCAACAAGCAGCCAAACAAGCAGGCCGAACGCCTGGCGAGACTTCGAGAGAGGCAACGGACTGCTCCCATGCGGTCTAAACCTCAGGCTAACGCGCCGTCCTCTTGCCGCGACCGTTGCAACGGTTTGATATGCCCGAGATTTGCAATCCGCTACTTGCCGGCCACCGCGAGCAATGCCTTCGGATTCGTCTGCGCAATAGTCAGCAGCGTCCGAGCGGCCCCGCTGGGCTGCTTGCGACCTTGTTCCCAACCTTGGAGTGTGCGCACGGAAACGCCGAGCAGCCTGGCGAACTGCGATTGCGATAACCCCGTACGTTCGCGCGCCTCAATTGCGGGCGACAGGACAATCCGGGTCTTTCCGGCTTTCATTTGCTGCACAGACTCAAGTAATTCGGCCGCAAGGTCACGCTTGGCCTCGTAGGCCCGCAGCTTTGCGCCCGTAAGCGGCTTAGTCTTCGAGGACACGACGAATCTCCTTCAGTCTTGAGCCGGTAATGTTGTCTGTCTTGGCTTTCGAATACATAAGCAGAAGAACGACTTCCTGTTCGGGCGTACGCGTAAAGTAGATGACGCGAACACCGCCTGACTTTCCCGTACCAGCACGCCGCCAGCGGACCTTTCGAATTCCGCCCGATCCGGGCACCACGTCTCCGGCTGCGGGAGATTCGGCGATGTATGCAGCAAACTCGCCGCGCTCTTCCTCGGTCCAGTAATTCGGCCATTGCTTTTGAAACAGGGACGTTTCAATGACCGTGAACATGGGACGACTATACGCCGCGGGCGTATACCTGTCCAGGAGGCGAATTCATGGGGCATAACGCGTTCAGCATGCAGCGGCGGCGTATAGCGCCGTCCGCTGCATGCTGTTGCAAGCCTGCACGGTGTGCGCCCGCCTCACGCGGCAGCGCGCGGTTCATAAAGAAACTTCTGAAACCCGGCGAAGACCTGGCCGATCTCTTCCGGTGCGCCCAGGTCGGCCACGGCGTCGGCAATGGAATTGTGGTACCGGAGCCGCAAGAGCGGCGTCAGTTTGTCCTGGTCCAGTTCCTCCACGCCCACGCTCACGTAGTGCTGCAGGACGAAGTCGAGGAACACCCGTTGCCTGGCGTTGAACGACGTGTCGATGCGAGTCTTCGCGCCCGCGGCCCGCACCTCTCGCGTGACAGGAGGCATGGCATAGGCGACGTGCGCGAGCACGTCGAAGAGGTCGCTCTTCTCGGCGTCGATGATTTTCTGCATTTCGACCAGCTGCTCGTGGCCGAAGCCGCGCTCGGCCATTCCCTGCAGCAGCTTCTTGCGCGTGTCGGGTGCGCTCCAGAGCGCTCTGAGCTCGGCCTCGTCCTTGAAGAACTCCGGCAGCTTGCCGAACAGCATCTCCATGAACTGCTGTGCCGACATCGGCGTGCCGTCCGGATGCCAGAAGGTGGTCATCATCATGTGCTGGATGGTCCGCTCCTTGCCGTCGGCAAGCCTGATCTTTGCCCTTTTCCTGTATTCCGCCGGCGGTTCTTTGATTCCACCCGGTTCCCCGGCTTCGGGCTTCGGTGGCCTGGGCTCCTTCGGCTCCGGTTCGAGCGGCTCGCCGTCCCACTCGGGGTCGCTGAAATGGTGGTGCGCCTTCACGAAGTCGTAGATCGTGAAGTAATCCTTGCCCTCAAAGAGCCGCGTGCCGCGCCCGATGATCTGCTTGAACTCGATCATCGAGTTGATCGGCCGCATCAGCACGATGTTGCGGATGTTGCGCGCATCCACGCCGGTGGAGAGTTTCTGCGAAGTCGTCAGGATCGTCGGGATCGTCTTCTCGCTGTCCTGGAAGTCGCGCAGGTGCTGTTCGCCCAGTTCGCCGTCGTCGGCCGTGACCCGCTGGCAGTAGTTCGGGTCGGTGCCGGTCTTCATCTGGTTGATGAGGTCGCGCACCGCCAGCGCGTGGGCCTGCGTCGCACAGAAGACCAGCGTCTTTTCCTGCTGGTTGATCTGCGACATAAAGATCTCCACGCGCTTTTTCTCGCGGGCCCTGATCTCGATGATCTTGTTGAAGTCCTTTTCCTCGTAGCGCTTGCCCGCTTCGACTTCGCCTTCCACCACGGTGTCGTCGGCGGTGTAGACGTATTCGTCGAGCGTGGTCTGGATCTGCTTCACCTTGAACGGCGTCAGGAAACCGTCGTTGATGCCGTCCTTGAGCGAGTAGATGAACACCGGCTCGCCGAACCAGGCGTAGGTGTCGGCGTTGTCCTTGCGCTTGGGCGTGGCCGTCAGGCCGAGCTGCACCGCGGGCGCGAAGTACTCCATGATGCCGCGCCAGTTGCTCTCGTCGTTCGCACCGCCGCGATGGCACTCGTCGATGATGATGAGATCGAAAAAGTCCGGCGGGTACTCGCCAAACCAGGGCGAGGGTTTTCCATCCACCACCGGGCCGCTCATGAAGGTCTGGAAGATGGTGAAGAACAGGCTCCCGTTCTTTGGCACCTTGCCCTTCTTGCGGATGTCTTCGGGCTTGATCCGCACCAGCGCATCTTCGGGGAAGGCAGAGAACGCGTTGTAAGCCTGGTTCGCGAGGATATTGCGGTCGGCCAGGAAAAGGATGCGCGGGCGGCGCGTCGCTTCCTGGCTCAGGTTCCAGCGGGAGTGAAACAGCTTCCACGCGATCTGAAACGCGATAAACGTCTTGCCCGTGCCGGTCGCCAGCGTCAGCAGAATGCGGTCCCGCTTCGCGGCGATCGCCTGCAAAACGCGCTCGATGGCGATGTCCTGGTAGTAGCGGCCGGGATGCGAGCCGCCCTTGTCCTCGTAAGGCACCGCGGCAAAGCGGTCGCGCCACGCGTCCTGATGCGCGAAGGTCCGCGCCCAGAGCTCGTCGGGCGTCGGGTAGCTCGCGGTCTCCGCCTCCACGCCCGTCTGCATGTCGATGGCGTAGAGGCCCTGGCCGTTGGTCGCGTAGGTAAAGCGCACCGCCAGCTTGCCCGCATAGTTCTTGGCCTGCGCCACGCCCTCTGTCAGCGCCTGATTCCACGCCTTCGCCTCGACCACGGCAAGCTTGGTGTTGCGATACTCCAGCACATAGTCCGCCGTCAGCCCCTTGGCGCGCCGCCCCAGGCCCTCGATGCGCCCCGGCGTGATTGGGTATTCGCGCCGGATGCGGCTGCCTTCGACCACGCCCCAGCCTGCCGCTTTGAGCGCGGGGTCGATGTGCTCGGCGCGGGTTTCGGCTTCGTTCATGGGTTCCGGAGTTTGTAGCGTCCCGTTTTCTTGCTGCCAACCTTTTCCACCAACCCGGCCTCCAGCAGCGGATTCAGAAGGTCCATGGCGCCCTGTCGGGAGACGGCGAGTGAGTCCCATAGTTCCGCGGGGGACAGACTGCCGTGATCTCGCAGGAGCCTGAGCAGTTTTTCCTGTCGTGGGCGCAGCACGAGCTTTTCCCGCGACTTGACGTTGTAGGACTGCACACGGGTCCAGGTGCGCTCCAACGTCTGACGCAGACCCTCGGCGCAATACTCCAGCCAGCCGGTGAGATCCGTGGCCGACTGGCGAACGCCATCGAGCGCCTCGTAGTAGGCCGGACGATCCTCCCAGTAGTACTCGTCCACCGAGAAGATGTGATGGCTGTCAAAGCCGCGCCGATACAGCTCCCAGAGCGCCAGCGCACGCCCGGCGCGCCCATTGCCATCCGCAAACGGATGAATCCACTCGAACTGATAGTGCAGGATGGCGGAGCTCAGCACCGGCGACAGCTCCACGGATTTCGTGTTCCACCATTCGAGCAGTTCGAACATCAAGCCCGAGACTGCCGAGGCCGCGGGTGGAACGTGCTTGCCCACGCGGACGGCGATCATTCGGTAGCGCCCGGCCTCGCCCTGGTCCATCACGGTGTCTGCCAGCAGGCGATGCAGCGTGAAAAGGTCCTCGTGCCGGATGCTTTTCTTTCGCGCATGCTTTTCCACGTAGCGCAGTCCGGCGAAGTAGTTCAGCACCTCCCGCTGCGGGCGGGCATCCACGGCCGAAAGCTCGCGGCCTTCCTCCAGCGCGCGCACCTGTTCCAGGGTCAGCGGATTGCCCTCGATGGCGGTGGACGCGTGGCCGTTGCGCGTGCGCGTGTCCTTTTGCAGCGCCGGAATCCACGACAACTCCACGGCCGCGCCCTGGATCCGCTCGCGCAGCACCGCCACCTGCTCCACCAGCGAGAGCAGGCGCGGGCTGATCGTGAATTGGGGCACATAGGCCATGGGAATTAGTCAACCATTAGTCCAGTTATGTGTCAAGTGGGGGCGGAGGTTACGTGTCGCCGTTTCTGCGTTTTTGCGACGCGTTTTGCGGACGTGTCGTTGACGGCGACAGGTCGGGGCCTTCAGCCCCTTGTGGTGTTGCCGAGGCCGTGGGACAGGAACCGCCTATTTATTGGCTGCGGCGACTTGTGCCAGAACCCGGTTCTGGCTCTCCGAGGCTTTCTCCAGAACGAGTTTGTAGACGCGCTTCTTCTCGCGGGACGAAGCGTTACGAATAAACTCCGAAAACGGAGTCGATTCGACGGCCTTGGGTTTGCGCTTGAATGAGAACATGGTCTCTACTGAGTTAGATTAGACCGAGAACGCCTCTAACGTCGGCGACACTGTATTTCTCGGGAATATGGTTGTCAATCTGATCCACCCCGGCCCGGTAAAACTGTTGCGAGCCATCATTATTTTTCATCAGCAAATCCACCTGGATACGTTTGCCCAGTTCGGTTTTTAACCGGTTGACCACATCCCGCGCGGCAAAATACTGGCGCACAAAGTCTTCCGGTTCAATCCTGCGACCCTCGGCAGTTTCCCGGGCCTGAACGAATTTCCAAGCCTGCCCGGGTTCCTGATACACATACAGAATCTGCACCGCCCTGTCTCGTTTCAACGACCGTTGGATGTTTTTCTCCGCCACGGCGTAGCTGGACAGCGTTCCATCGAGCAAAAAACTCTGCTTTTGATCGAGAGCGAGATCGTGAATGCGTTCGATGATGGGAATCACTGCACGCTGGAACAGCCACGAGTTCTCACCGTCGTAGCCGGGCAATTTTTCGCGCAGCTCGTCCGGGTCGATACGCATCACCTTTGCGCCTTCCGCATTCTTGAAATTCAACAACGCAATCGAAGCTTCCGTCTTGCCAGCGCCTGGTGAGCCCGCCATGAATACCGAGACCGGATTGGTTTCGGGAACGAAAATCGCAGGATCGGTGAAGCGCCGGGCAATCTCGTTTCGATGCTTCTTTGCGTGCTCGATCGCCGCTTGCTCAAGACGCTTTTCTTCCGGTGTCATTTCCACGGGAGCAGTCCGGCAATGAAGGGCAGAGTCTTGTTCATGGCGCGGTCTTATAGCTCCCCGCTGAAGGCCTGGTGCAGCAGCGACTTCTTTAACGCGGCCAGCGCCGCCTGCTTTTTCTGGTAGAGGGATTCGAGGCGTTGGGTTTCGGTGGAGAGGGCGTCGAGTTGAGCTACGACCTCCAATTGCTCGGACAGGGAAGGCGCAGGAATGGGGTAGCTTTTCAGCTTTGCACCATTGATGTTGGCTTGATTGACACTTGAAATAACCACTGTCTTTCCGTAATCGAGGGCGATTCGGCTATTGAGGAAATAGTTCAGATAGTCGGCATCCAGCAACTCTTCCTTACGATGAATCCGAATGAGGTAGCCCGCAAAGATAGCTGGCATCTCGCTCTTATAGATTGCGGATTTCCCAACCAGCTCGGGGCTATTCGTCCGATTGAAGAGCACATCGTTGTGCTTGAGTAGGTATTTCTTGATTTCGTCCTTGTCGACCGTGTAAACCAGATTCTCCCAATCAAGCCTCCCGGCTTGTATGTTGCCCATGCGTAGCACGGGGACGTTCCCTTTCTTCTGCGACTTGGCGGAAGAACCGTACTCAACCCTTTCGCATAGGTCACTCAAACGTTTCCACCTCCACTTTCTATTCGCTAAGACGGATTGGAGGTGGCTTTCAAAGAGCGCTCGAGCGTTTTGGAGGTTCTTTTCGGCGTGTACTTGGGCGGTAGCGAGGCCGGCAAACACTTCGTCCAGCACGCCGACGATTCGCTGCTGCTCGGGCAGCGGCGGGACTGGGATCTCAAACTGCGCCAGCGCCTCTCCGGTGAAGTGCTGAATACCTGCGCCGTTGAAGTGATTCTTGAGCGTTCCTTCCAGAGCACGGAACTGAAGGAAATACACGAACCACTTGTTCCGCTCGGGTTCATGGAAACGTACACGATGAAGCGCCTTCTGAAAGTAAATCGGCTCATCGTCGTCCCAGATTGCCGCACGGCCGGGATAACCTCCTTCGCAGACGAGCACGTCTCCTTTCACAGCGGTGTATTTGTCGGCTTCGTCCGGCAGAAACCGCATTTCGAGAACATCGGAGAGGTCAAACTCTCCCCAACGCACGTTCAGATTTCGCAGATACGGTTTGGGCTCACCTTTGTTCTTCGACTTGTCGAGCATCTTGCCAAGCGAGTGGCGGGCAATTTCGCTGACCCGCTTAGTCTGCCACCCCTCCTTCACGCGAGCAGCGCCTTGATGTTCTCCAGCACTTCCGCGCTCTCGGCGTCGAGCGCAGCGATTTCTTCCATGATCGCCTGCGGGCTGCGGTGCGTGACGGCCTCGCCGCCGTTAGGGTTCTTCACGGAGAGGTCGAAGGTCGTGGAATCAATCGTCTTTGCATCCACGCTCCAGCTTTTGGGTGAATCCGCATAGGTCTTTTGCAGCTGCACAAACTCGGCGAGGTCGGCGTCGTTGAGCGGGTTGGTCTTGCCCATGTTGCGGCCGGGATCGAGCTGGTAGAACCAGACCTTGCGGGTGGGCGCGCCTTTTTCGAAGAACAGCACCACGGTCTTCACACCCGCGCCCTGAAACGTTCCACCGGGGCAGTCGAGCACGGTATGGAGGTTGCAGCTTTCCAGCAGCAGCTTGCGCAGCGCCACTGAGGCGTTGTCGGTATTGGAGAGGAAGGTGTTCTT